>Ga0123356_10001337_pt1 | contig 27247 bp, 25 predicted proteins | sample TergutEmb28metaG_2_FD_92546 | JGI IMG/M metagenome (GOLD analysis project Ga0123356, IMG submission 92546) | Embiratermes neotenicus P3 segment gut microbial communities from Petit-Saut dam, French Guiana - Emb289 P3 | ecosystem: Host-associated > Arthropoda: Insects > Digestive system > Gut ...
TAAATGATAATTTAGAAGCGCAGGCGCGGGCTGTATTTGATGAAACTTTCTCTAAATACATTGAGGCTGATGTTTTACCTGAGGGTTGGTCTATGGTTTCGTTGGGAAGTATCGCTACTGTTAGCGCAGGCGGCGACAGACCCTCTGTTTTTTCTGAAACTCAAACCGAACAATGCCAAGTTCCTATTTATTCTAACGGAACAACTAATGACGGATTGTACGGTTACACCGATAAACCGAAAATAAGCAAAGAAAGTGTTACGGTTTCCGCTCGCGGTACGATTGGGTTCACTTGTCTAAGGCGCGTTCCGTATGTTCCGATAGTAAGATTGATTTCGGTTGTTCCTAAAAACAAGGGGCTTTCAGCTAAGTATCTGTACTTTTATCTAAAAAAAGCTATTGTTACAAGCACAGGCACATCGCAACAGCAAATAACCGTTCCCGACTTTGAGAAAATGGCTGTTTTGCTTCCGACTGAAAAGGCTTTGATTGATTTTACACTACTCGCAGACTCCATTTTTGAGGAAATGGTGCGGAATGCTGCTGAGTTGTCTGCGTTAGATAAAACAAAAGCTCTTGCGCTGTCGAAACTAACTGTTTTCTAAGCCGCTAAATTATCATTTATTTTCCGTTTAAGCTCAATCCTCCTTTGAATTATCTCGTATGCTTCGATAACTGCCTTTTGCCGCTCTATGTCGGGGACGGGCAGCTTCATATCGCAAATCGCTTCCCAAGTTATCCCGCCGCGCACGCTACTGTCGGTATAGAAAAAGCACTCCCTATCAAATTCGGGACGCATAAACCACAGCATTGCGTATTTAGGCAACAGCTTTATCGTGTCGATTATCTCAAAAGTAAAATAAGCGGGAGAAACTATCGCTCCCTCGTCGCTATCATATAAGGCAATCGGCATCCTATCATCGCGCCCCACATGCATTGGGTTACAAGCAAACTGATTTCTTTTAATCAGCTTGTATTTTGTTAAATCCGTGCCTATGATATTTGCGACTGACGGCATAAAAAACTTGTCGATATTGATACCGAGCAAATTTGTGGTTTGCAAGCCTTTGTTCCTTACATCCACAAGTTTTATGTGGCTTTTCAGCGGTTGATAGTTTTCCTTCATTGCAACTCCTATCCGATATATTTTCTATGCGAGATTTTTACATTCTTTTGGTTTACTTTCGCATAGTGCATTGTCGTTTCTATTTTAACATGACCGAGTAGCGTTTGCACCTGCTCTATCGGCATTCCTTTGTCGATTGCCATTGTCGCGAGTGTCCGCCGAAACTTGTGCGGGTGTACCTTTGTGATTTCTGCCATTTCACCGAGCCTCTTGACCGCCTTCTCTACTCCACATATCCCGAGCCGTCGATATGGTGCGCTTAGCGACACAAACAGGGCTTCGTTGTCGTCTTTTCGCGCCGCGAGATATTGTTTTAGGTGTAGTTTTGTTCTCGCGTCAAAGTACACTTCCCTTTGGCTCTCGCCCTTGCCGAGTACGATGCAAGAGCGTTCATTTAGGTTTACATCGTTTTTGTTTAGCCGCACAAGCTCGCCGACACGGATTCCACTTGAAGCAAGAAGTTCTATTATCGCCAAGTTCCGCAAACAGTCGCAGGTATCGCGCAGAACTTCGAGATGCTCGTCTGTCAAGGTTTCTTTTATCAGCTTAGCGGTCTTGACCTTGCGTATTCGGCGGACAGGACTTTTTATGATATAATCCTCGTCTTCGAGCCAAGAGAAGAAGCTCGATAATATCCGCCGTATGTTGTCCATTGTTACCTTGCTTGACTTGCGCTCCGACTGATGCTTGGCGAGATATGTCCGTAAGTCGTCGGTAGTAATGTCGCTTATCGCTTTGTTTATCGCATCAAGCATTTTTTTGACCGTCGCCTTGTAATAGTCTAACGACTTTTCCGAACAGCCCTCTACTCTCTTTGCCGCAACGAATATATCTAAGTAATATCCGTTGTCGTGCGTTTCTTCGCCGTTTTCGGCGACTTGGGTTATCTCTAACCCTTTCAAGCAGTTTGATATAACCGCTTTTAGTATGCCGAGCTGCTTTTGGTCAAGCGTCCCGCCCATACCGTGGACTATGTCCCTGATTACTTTTTCCTTCATTTTGTTGATTGCTCCTTATAAAATATGTTTTTTTAGTATATCAAGGAGCAATCGGACATCTATGCGGCAATTAAATGATAATTTAGCGGCTTAGGAATGTGTCATTAGCTGCGGCAAAAGAAGCGTTTTAGTTGTCAAAAGGTTGTCGATTTCGCTTTGATTACGCAGCATTTCACGACGCAGAAGCTCGACTTCGCTGTTAAACTCCTTTATAACTTCGATAGGCGGCACGGGTATTGGTTCTTCATTGATAAAACCCGACAAATCAAGGTTTTTCAAGCCCGTGCTACTGTTTTCATAGCAGAACAGCCGCCCATTTCTATAAAGGAATTGCCAATAGCAATACGCATATAAGGCAAAATCGGGTTTTATCCGCAGAACTCTGCAAAAGTTTGAGCATAGCAATGGCACAGTTTGTTTAGATAAACATTCGGGATGCACAAATGCTATTCTACCCGTGGACTGCGTGGGACTGCCGCCCGATATTTCAATAACAAGGTCATAGGCTTTAAGCCGTTTGTCCTTAGCGTTCTTTGAAAGAACAAATCGAGTGGGTGCAGATACTGTTCCACGGTTCAAATCGGGAATATCTGTTCCGCGAATGCAGCGAATTTCTGTGTTTTGATTTCCGAGCGATGTATCATTGCCCCAATCGCCTCCGATTTCGGCGGCAACTAAGCTCGAAAATGTGCTGCTCGTATAAGTATCAGCAATTCCCCGTTCAACAAAGAACCGCTTAAAAGCAGCACGAATGGTCGCTTCTAAATTATCATTTAATTGCCACACAATAGGTAAAAAGGATTACATGGAAAAATCAACAAAACAAAATTCGGTTAGAGCCGTAAATAGCGACAAGTTTTGGAACATTATCGAGAATGCCGATAGTTTTTCAAGGCGGACTAATTCTGCCGAGATTGAGTTTGGTTGGGCGCAGCAGGTCAATTTGGCTTTTGCTGTGGAGCTGTATTTGAAGGCAATTATTGAGGTTGAGAAGGGGGAGCTTGCGCGAGGACATAACTTAAAATCGCTTTTCAGGCTTCTTGATAATAAAACGAAAGATGCAATCTATAACTATTGGCGTGCTTTGTCGGGGACTAATATTCCCGATAATAAGAAAATTAGAAAATGGTTCAACGACAATATTTATGCTTGCAGCAATACTTTTGAGCGTTTTAGATATGTTCACGAATGGGCGGGTTGCAGAGCAAGTATGGAAGCAAGTTGGGATATGGAGCAGTTTAATCAGTTGTCGATTTTAAGTGGTAGTCGTCCGTTTGGGGAATTGCAGGTTTATGGCAGCTTTATGAAGGAGTTTGAAAACGCTATAAAACAGTATATCCGTGAAAATATCATTCCAAAATTACCGCGACCATTCAATGATATAGAAATCGCTTCTGTTATGTCGATGACGATAACAAGAGCGGATGGGTCAACCAAAACAGAGCATAACAAGTCTGTCATGGGATTTAATCTTATGAACGACGATGAGTAAAATATGTTACAATACGAGAAAGGGAGTCGATATGGCATACTTTAACGAGAACGCATTAGAAAAATCAATCATAGAGCTTTTTACGGCAGAGGGATATACCCACCTAAAAGGCATCGAAATTATCCGTGAAAAGACGGATGTGCTTTTGCGTAAGGATTTAGAAAGTTATCTGCGGACGAGATATGCCAAAGACGGGATTACCAAGACGGAAATCGACACCATAATACTCGGCTTAATGCAGACGGCGGCGACACCTGTTTATGAGCAGAACGCGGCAGTCTTTCAAAAGATAATAAAAGGCTTTGTAATGAAACGCGAGGACAAAAGCAAAAAGGACTTATACATAGAGTTCTTTGATTTTGCTATTCCGAGCAATAACCTTTTTAAGATAGTTAATCAAACCGAGATTATGGGGTATGAGTTACGCATTCCCGACGCGGTTGTTTATATAAACGGTTTGCCGATTGTGGTATTTGAGTTTAAGAGCGCGGTCAAAGAAAACACTACGATAGAGAACGCATACACGCAACTGACGACAAGATATAAGCGGGATATTCCCGAGCTATTCAAATACAACGCCTTTGTCGTTATAAGCGACGGGGTAAACAGTAAATACGGCTCGTTGTTTTCAAAATATGACTTTTTCTATACTTGGCGAAAAATTGATGCTGACGCTACGGAAGTGGAGGGCGGTATCGACTCGCTGTATTCTATGGTTAAGGGGCTGTTCCGTAAGGATAGGCTACTCGCCGTTATAAGAGATTTTATTTATATTCCCGATAGCCTGCGGAATGAAACGAAGGTTGTCTGCCGATACCCGCAATACTTCGCGGCGGTCAAATTATATGAGAGCATAAAGACGCACATGAAGCCGCACGGCGACGGAAAGGGCGGTACATACTTCGGGGCGACGGGCTGCGGCAAGAGCTACACGATGTTGTACTTGGCGCGACTATTGATGCGGAGCGTGGATTTGCGAAGCCCGACAATAGTGTTGATTACGGATAGAACCGACCTTGACAAACAGCTTTCGGCGACATTCACGGATGCAAAGAAATTTATCGGCGACGAATGTATTGAGCAGGTAGAAAGTCGTGAGGAATTAAGAAAGAAACTAAAAGGGCGGGCGAGCGGCGGAGTGTTTTTGACAACCGTACAGAAGTTTACGGAAGACACTTTGCTTTTATCTGACCGCGAGAATATTATCTGCATATCCGACGAGGCGCATCGTTCGCAGGTGAATTTGGAGCAGAAGGTTCGTGTAACGGATAAGGGTGTAACAAAGAGTTTCGGTTTTGCAAAATATCTGCACGACAGTTTTCCCAATGCGACTTATGTTGGCTTTACGGGAACGCCGATTGACGCGACACTTGATGTGTTCGGCAAGATAGTTGACCGCTATACAATGGTCGAGTCGGTAAGCGACGGCATCACGGTTAATCTTGTTTATGAGGGGCGGGCGGCTAAGGTTACGCTTGATAGCAAACAGGTTCAAAAGATTGAAGAATACTATGCCGAATGTGAGGCTTTGGGCGCGAATGAATATCAGATTGAGGAAAGCAAAAAGACTGTTGCGAAGTTAGAGGCTGTTATTGGCGACTCTGACCGCATAAGAGCCGTGGCAGCAGATTTTGTCGCACATTATGAGAAGCGCGTAAGCGAAGGCGCGACGGTACTCGGCAAGGCAATGTTTGTGTGTCTTAACAGGCAGATAGCATACAATCTTTACCGCGAAATACTTACGCTCCGTCCCGATTGGAGGGTGGCGAAAGTGGCGGATGAAGGGGTGGATTTATCGGCGAGCGAACGCAAGGAAATCAAGCCGATGCCGAAGTTGATGTTGGTAATGACTCGCGGCAAGGACGACGAAAAACCGCTTTATGATTTGCTTGGAACGACGGAGTATCGTGCCGAGCAAGACAGGCAGTTTAAGAAAATCAAATCGAATTTTAAGATTGCGATAGTCGTGGATATGTGGCTGACGGGTTTTGATGTCCCCGCGCTTGATACGATATATATTGACAAACCCATTCAAAAGCACAGTCTTATTCAAACGATTTCTCGCGTCAACCGCGTTTATGAGGGGAAAGAAAAAGGCTTAATCGTTGACTATATCGGCATAAAAAACAGTATGAATTACGCGCTAAAACAATACACGAGCGCGGACAATGCGAGCTTTGAGGATGTCGAGCAGTCGGTGGCTATCGTGCGCGACCAACTTGAAGTTTTGGGTAAAATGTTTCATTTGTTTAATAGTTCAAAGTTTTTCAGCGGCACGCCGCTCGAACAGCTCGAATGCTTGAAAAAAGCGTCGGAGTATATTCAGCTTACCAAAGAACTTGAAACGCGGTTTATGGCGGCGGCACGGCGATTGAAGGAAGCCTTTAATCTTTGTGTCGGCAGCGATAAATTAACCGAGAAAGAAAAGGACTACATACATTTCTATTCAGCGGTTCGGTCTGTAATTTTTAAGTTGACGAAGGGCGATGTGCCTGATATAGCGCAGATGAACGCCCGCGTTCGTAAAATGGTCGAGGAGGCTATTATCTCGGAAGGTGTAGATGAGCTGTTCCATATCGGAAAGGACACGGAGCAAAACGAGGTTGATATTTTCAGCGACGAGTATCTTGCTAAAATTAACAAGATACCGCTTGCAAATACAAAAATAAAAATTCTGCAACGACTCTTGGCTCAGGCGATAGACGAGTTCAAGCGCGTCAACAAAATCAAGGGCGTGGACTTTACCGAGCGGCTGAGGATGATAATTGACTCCTACAATGACCGTCGCAAAGATGCGAAGTTTGCCGATGAGGTACTTGACGATGTGGCGGAACAGCTTTCGCAGTTGTTTGCGGCGTTAAAGGTAGAAATGGAGTCTAACAAGGCTCTCGGTATTGACTTTGAAGAAAAGGCGTTCTACGATATTTTGAAAGCTGTGCGGGATAAGTACGCTTTTGAATATGCCGAGGACAAGCTGTTGAAGCTCGCAAAGGAAGTCAAAAAAATAGTTGACGATAAAGCCCGCTATGTAGCGTGGGCACAGCGTGACGATATAAAAGCAGAACTCAAAGTCGATTTGATAATCCTTCTCGATGAGAGTGGTTACCCGCCGTTCACGCAGGACGAGGTTTACAGAGAGGTTTTCGAGCAAGCCGAGAACTTTAAGAAGTACAGGGAGTAAAGTAAGGGATTACAAATGAGATTTGATAAGCCGCGTTATATTGATAGATTTGTGAAAAGTCCCGCCGCTGTTACACTTAATAGTGGCGAGGCTGTTTCTGTATATTCAATAAGCGACGGCTTAACAGAGGACGAGAAAAATGAGTGGGCAAGGCACATTCGTGCTCATTTTATAAAAGATGAAGATGTTGCAGGTGGTGCAGCTTCAAACAACATAACAACTCAGGAATACATGGAAAACTTGGTTTTGCCGTCTGTTACAGAACACGCAAAGGATGTTTCGGGAAACTTTGGTGAAATTGTTTTCTGTGATTTTATTGAGTTTATTTTGGGATATGCTGTACCTCGCTATAAATTATATGAGAATCCGCCCGGTCAGCCGACGCAAGGGATTGACATTGTGGCTTATAAGAAGCACCCAACAGATAAAAAGAAAGACTGCGTTCTCTATGCAGAAGTGAAAGCAATACTAAGCAAAAGCGGTTATGTCACGCTTCAAAAAGCAATAAATGATATAGACGGTAGAAAAAAGAAACACTTTGCGTTAGCTTTGGACACAGCCCGACGCAGGCTAAAATCAATGGGCGAAGAAGCTGAGTCAGACGAAATCGCTCGGTTTCAAGACTCGGAAAATATACCGATAAGAAAACTATTTGCAGGTTTGATAACTCAATCTGCGACTTGCAACAGTAGCGATTTCCTTGCCACCGATGACTATGTTGGGGTCAGTATTGCGGCGGGAAGCGTTATAGAAGCCCATGTGATACACGCTTCGGTTCTGTGGGAACTCGCAAAGGATTTGTGGAGGAGGGCTTGTAGCTTATGAACTTTGACGAAGTTTCACGCATCCTTCAAAGGTATCAGAGAGCAAAAGCAAAACTAAATGAGTTTGCCGTGTCCGATGCGGAGCGCAACTCAAACAGGCTTGGGCAGACCTCATCAGATGAGCTTCTATTCTCTACCGTGAGGGTGCTTTCGCAGTTTTCGGAAACATACTGCGCGGGTCAAAATATAGCGGAGTTATATAACGACTTGACCTTCGTCGCGCAGTTTTATGAAAACTATGCAGAAGGCGAGGATGTAAGCGACGATTATTTTTTTCTTTTGGCGGGAGCTGTCGCAAATGTCTTGTCAGATAATTTTGGAAATGCAAAATCATTGATTGGCAAAATCGACAGGCAGAAAAACTTTCACCCAATAGCCTGTCTTATATTTGAATACATCTCTTATGGTTTGGGTGTATATTATGAATCCACATTTATTGATGAACAGCTATTCAATGATTTTTACAAGCCGCTTATTGCAGATATTCGACACGATAGCGAGAGCGTTTTTTTGCCAAACCTATTATCGTTTGCGAAATACCTGCTAAACACTAATGACCACGAGGCTGCGTTTTTCGGCTCTATGCTTTGCGCTGTTCATAAAAAATTCATTGAAAACTCGGCGGTACGAAATATCCCGCAAAGCTCAGACTCAAAACTGTCTGATTGGGATAACTACTTCAAACAACCAAGAGCTTTGCGAATTTTGTGGCAAGCACAAAAACTGCTTCTTTCAAATGATGTTCTAAGAGGGAAAAGCGCGACAATCCAACTGCCGACAGGTGTCGGAAAAACACGAAGTATCGAGCTGATAATATCCGCAGCTTTTCTTTTGCGCGGCGTTTCATTAGCGATAGTCGTCGCACCTTTAAGAGCATTGTGTAACGAGATAGAAAAAGACTTGCACAGGTCGCTAAGGAATATTGTTGAAATTACAGCTTTGTCAGATCCGTCTGCAAGTTTGAACACGAATCCTGCGCATATTATCTGCTCGCGGATAACACGGTAACAACGAGCGCGGCGAACAGTCAACGACTGTTGCCCGTGCATACAAAATATATATCATTCGACGCAGAGAAAGGCTATACGCCGCAAGAGGTTGCAACATCTGAGCTGAAAGGCAAAATCTATAACCATTGCATTCAATACAAGCTCTCTAAGGAGCAGCGGCTCGTCAACCCGTTTGATTTCAAATACGGCGACGGGGTGCAGATAATCTACGACGGACGCGAATACAACAGTATTTTTACGGGACTGAAATTCACGATGAGCGACCCGTATGTAACCTGCCTTTTCGGAAAGACGCGGATTGATTTCACGGATAGGCTAAAACAATACATTGAAAAACGGTACAGGAAACAATAATATTTATGACAAAGTATTAAAATGTACTAAAATGTACTGTAAAATAGTTGACAAGGCTAAAATAGTATGTTATTATACCGCTATGGAGGCTGAATATGAGCGAAAAATTACTGTTAGAGCTATATGACCGAGTGGCAACGCTTGAAAAAAAGGTCGCATTGCTTGAAATGGAGTCGGGAAAAAAGCAGATTGACGACACACCCGACGAAACGGCAATCTCGGAAGTCAAGGGTAAGTACAGGTATTTGTCGGACTATCTATTGAAAAGCGGGCAAGATACTGTTGTTTTGACATTTGCCGAGATAGAGGAAATCTTGAAAGAGGAGCTTCCGCCGTCGGCGCGGCAGCACCGTGCGCTTTGGGCGAACTCAAAATCGCATTCTATCGCGCTTGCGTGGATGAATGTCGGGTATCGAACCGCCGAGGTCGATATGGAAAAGGGAAAAATAAAATTTGAAAAAGTGAGGGCGATAAAATGGTAATGCCTGATTTCAACGAGGTCTACGGGCTGTTATATAGAAAAGGCTCGGCGACTGTAATATCGAGTATTGGCACGAAATATACCGTGACGGCACATAATGGCAAAATTCTCGCTATATCGGAGGGCGGCGGGCGCATCTATATCCACGACGATTGTTGGGGTAACGACAAAACCTGCAAGGGTACGCGGGCAGGCGGCATCTACAACGGAAGCCCTTCGATTTTCGATTGGTTCGCTATGAATAACAGCGACGGCGAAATTGATGCAGATAGCTTGACTTGGAGCGAGGAGGTTCCGTTCACGAAGGAAAACATAGCTCGGTTTAACGAGTCGGGTGTTTTTCTCTTGCGCGATAGCGACGGCAACAACATCTATGTCGGCAATGCTTCATATAGACCTATAAGCAAAAGGTTAGCACATTTTTTCAGCCATAACGAAGGCGAGTGTTCTTTACGAAAAACGCTCAAAACGGACGAGAATATGAATGATGCCGAAATCGACGCTTTCTTTGCGTCGCTACGGGTAAGCGTTATATACGGACACGAGCATTTGAAAGCCTACTATATCAAGAATGTAAATCCGAGATATAACAAAACCGACAAATAAACAAAGCAAATAAAAAAAATAACGGAACGACTTCTCAAAACGGGAGGTCGTTTTTCATTTGGGAGGGCGAATGGCAAATTATCTTAAAGGCATCGGGGACGCGAGTGCGCGTATAAACGAAATCCTGCCGAGCCTTGACGCGAGGATTTATAACTTCATCATAGGTCACACGGCGGGCATAATACGCGGCGAGTTCTACGAGTTCAACGCCCGCGTAATCACGAGGGGCGTGGTTGTGGAAAGCGGGATGATGCAGGCGCACGGTTTCTTTGGGGCTTGCGATACAGAAACGCAAATCAACTTCGTTATGCCGTCAACCACGCAATACTGCCACCTGTACGCCGAGATTGATTTAATGGTCGTCCCTAACCGCTTTGAAATCAAGGCGACTGCGCTATCAAACAGCACGGCGTTTACCTTTCGGCAGGACAATCTGCGGGCGGTATCAAACGGCAGGTATCAGTTCCCGCTTTGGCAGGTAACGCTGACTGCGACGACAATTACGCTAACGGACAGGCGGGCGTATATCAACAAGCCCTTGAACGCGGTCAATTCGGAACACGCCAACGAAGGGACTACTTTGGCGCAGACGGATAGTTCAAATCGGGTGGCGACCACAAGCTATGTGAGGCAGGCGATAAGCGATGTTAAAAATATAGAGTACGGCACTATTGGCAGTAACAGTAGTGCCGTTAAAAGACAGGTCAACTTTGTCATTTTACACTATACGACAAGCGTCAGCATGACTTCAAGCGCGGTTATAGGCACCGTGCCCGCAGGCTTCCGACCAAAGACAACGGTCAGCATAGGACTAACCGCAAATATGGGCGGGCAGGCATTAGCCTATTTTCCCGAGGCGATTAACTTATACGGCGCAGTCGGCGCGTCGGTTAGCACAGACGGGACAATAACAGTTAGCGGCATGGTTGGTGGTAGCGGAACAAACATCGCCTCGCTTGCTTTTTTAAGCGGCTCCGTCACGGTAAGCGGCGGTTGGGAAATATAAAGGGGGAACGCATGGAGCGATTAAAACACAACAACGACATTGAAATCAAGCTGCTTGCAAACAGGCGGTTTATCTACGCCAACAGGCGCAGCAATGTCGTAATCACGGCGGAAAACAAGGCAACGGATATATGCGTCCTGTTTCCCGAGGAGTACGAGGATTATTCAAAGCGCGTGGATTTCATAAACAGCGCGGGCAAGGAATGGACGGAGGGGCTTTACACGCCCGAGTTCAAAAAATACAAGGGCGGGTTTAGCAAGACCCGCTTTCATTTTACTCTGCCGACAGAGGTTACAACCGAAGGCGAGTTGAAAATGCAGTTCCTTGCATATCTGCCCGACGAGAGTATGACTACCGTGCCGTTTGAGGTTATTCTCATAGATATTCAATGCGGAATGCTCGCTTTCAAACGAAGCTCAAAGAGCAATCCCGATTTGCTAATCTTAGCGGCAAACAAATCCGAGCAGGCGTTATTCAATTCTCAAAAGGCGGTTGCGAAATCGACGGAGGCTTTGGCTAACTCTGAGCAGGCGGTTGAAACAGCAAACAAGGCTGTCGCGGGGCTTGAAGACGAAATCGAAAGAGCGATGCGGGCAGAGGCTGATTTGGCGGCGGGCTTGGCGGCAGAGGTCGAGCGGGCAATGCAGGCGGAAGCCGACATTACGGCGGCTCTTAATGAGGAAATCGAAAGGGCGACGGCGGCGGAGGACGACTTGCGCGAAGCTCTCGGTGACGAAACAGCCGAGCGTATCGCGGGCGACGCGGCTTTGGCGGAGGCGATAGCTGACGAGCAGGCGCGGGCGGAACAGGCAGAAGCACAACTTACGGCGGGCTTGCAGGGATTGACGGACGCTTTGGAAACGGAGGTCGAGCGGGCAACACAAGCCGAGAATGATTTGCGGGTTTCTACCACCGAAAATGCAGATGCGATAGCGGCGGAAGCGGCGCGGGCGATTGCTGCGGAAAACACAATCGCGGCGGACTTAGCGGCAGAGATTTCGCGGGCGCAGACGGCAGAGCAAATCAACGCAGACGCTATACAAACGGAAAGCAACAGGGCGCAGGCGGCGGAGGCAGGGTTACTCGCGGGGCTTAATACGGAGCGCGACAGGGCGATAGCTGCCGAGAACAATTTGCATTCAGAACTCATAAGCGAGTCGTCGAGGTCTATGCAGGCGGAAGCCGAGCTTCGCGCCGACCTAAATAGCGAAATCACGCGGGCGCAGACATCGGAACAAATCAATGCGGACGCGATAGCGGCGGAAACGCAAAGGGCGACTAATGCAGAAGCCGCGCTCGGAGCGCGTATTGATACGGAAGTTCCTGCGGCGTTATCGGAAGCGAAAGCATACGCAGACCAAGTATCTGAACAGGTTCGGGTTGACGGTACTATCTACAAAGGCACGATTGACGAAACGGAGCTTTTGCAGCTAACGGGCAACGAGAACGGCGACTTGTATTGGATAAGCGACTTCGATATTACACAGCCCGACCACAGCGGCTCGGCGATATTCAACGGCAAAACGAATAAGTGGGATTACAACATTGATAGATACAAGCACCAAGACAACGACACTATTGTCGCTCGTCCGAGCGACGGCGCGTTAAAGGTTGCTGATACGGACGAGGCGAGCTTAACACCCGACACAACGGATTTCGGCGGCTCGGTGCAGTTAGGCTTCAAGGGAATGATACGCTCGCTTATAAGAAAAATACGCGGGCTGTTTCAACGGACAACCGAAAACGCGGCGGCAATCACTACGGAAACAACGCGGGCGATGACCGCTGAAAGTACGCTGTCGTCGAATTTAAGTGCAGAGGTTACGCGGGCGAAAGCGGCAGAGCAAATAAACGCTAATGCTATACAAGCGGAGGTGCTGCGGGCGACGCAGGCGGAAGGCAGTTTGTCTGACCGCATTACCGCAGAAACGGCGAGGTCGCAAACGGCAGAGAGTGGATTATCGGCAAGGATTACGGCAGAGGAAGCCCGCGCCAAAACTGCGGAGCAGACAAACGCAACGGCTATCGCGGCGGAAACCACAAGAGCGATGAGCGCGGAGTCGGGACTTGCATCTTCCATAATGGCAGAGGAAGCTCGGGCGAAGGCGGCGGAACAGGCTAACGCTTCTGCGATAGCGGCAGAGGAAACGCGGGCGAGCTTAGCTGAGCAGGCTTTGGCTCAATCTATCCTCGACAACGCTAAAAAGACGCAGGCGGATTGGAACGAAACCGATGTGTCGGCGGTTACATTTATTCACAACAAGCCTGCGGCGATGCCCGCGAGTGATGTATACCCGTGGGCGAAAACTATAACTAAGCCCGTCTACACGGCGACGGAAGTCGGCGCAGAACCCGCTTTCAATAAGAATACGGCGTTCAACAAAAACTTCGGCTCTGCGGCGGGGACTGTTTGTGAGGGTAACGACGGAAGGCTGACCAACGCGAGAACCTTGCCGATATACACGACAGGCGGAACGGGCGCGGCATTAACGATTACGGCTCCCGAGCTTGGTACGGCATACAAGAACGGTCTGACATTTATTCTTATCCCGCATACTTCGATTACTACAAGTGCGGTTACATTATCAGTAAACGGTTTGACGGCGCGAAAGTTTTATCGGCAGAACGCAAGCGGCAACGGCTTCTATCCCGTATCGGATAACTCATTCTTGAACTTGGGTTCGCCGCACATTGTTTCGTATCGCGATAGCGCAAGCGAGCCGTTTTGGGTATTGCAGGGGCTTCCGCTTGTCTTTTGGGAAAATGTGCAGAATAGACCGACAAGTATGCCCGCGTCCGATGTGTCGGCTTGGGCGAAGGCGGCAAGCAAACCAACATATACGGCGAGCGAGGTCGGGGCTGAACCTGCTTTTACGAAAAACACAGCATTCAATAAGAATTTTGGCTCGGCGGCGGGAACGGTCTGTGAGGGTAATGATACGCGGCTTTCTAACTCTCGTCCCGCGTCCGATGTGTCGGCTTGGGCGAAGGCAGCGAGCAAGCCGACCTATACGGCGGCGGAAGTCGGAGCTGAGCCTGCGTTCACAAAGAACACGGGCTTTAATAAAAACTTCGGCACGGCGGCGGGTACGGTTTGTCAAGGCAATGACAGCAGGCTGTCAGACGCTCGTACACCTACGGCGCACACCCACGCAAACGCGGACTTGACGGGTATAGCGGCTTGGGCGAAGGCGGCAAGCAAGCCAACCTATACGGCAAGTGAAGTCGGGGCAGAGCCTGCGTTCAGCAAAAACACGGCTTTCAATAGGAGTTTTGGCACGACGAGCGGTACGGTATGCGAGGGCAATGATACTCGATTAAGCAATGCAAGAACGCCCACGGCACACGCGACTTCTTCTACGACCTACGGGCAGGGCGACGCTACAAACTACGGTCATGTGCGGCTGTCCTCGCTTGCGGGAAGCACAACGATATTGTCGAGCGGCGACTGTGCGCTTCGGTACAACTACGATACTGCGGCTTCGGACATAAACCTAAACAATTATGTTTATGTCGGGCAGATGACGCTTTACAATGTGCCGACTACGATTACGGACTCGGCAAACAACTTTCCGAGCGGGTGGAATACGGGCAGCCAAAACAGCAACACGGCGTATTTAGAGGTGCGCCGCTTTTTCAGTAATACGGGAATACATCAGACGCTTTACAAACGGGCGACTATACAAAGGTGGGTGCGCGTATATAACGGCAGCTCGTGGACGGCGTGGAAGGAAGTCGATGCGGCGGCGGGTGCGGCGGTTACGGGAGCGAATGTCAGCATAACGGCAAACACAAATCTCGGCAACGCAACAACCGTGCAAGCCGCGCTCAACTATATCGCGAATGTGTTTGCGGGAACGCAGAAGGTAACGAGAATAAGCGCAGTAACATTCGACGCGGATTAAGGGAGGATTTTTAGATGCCATATTTAATTAAGGGCGTGGATGTAACCACGCTCTCGGAAACAGCGGCAACAAACGACCCGAGAACTGCGACGGGTTTCAGTACATCAAATTATCGGTATCAAGGGTGGTCGCATCAAGATTGGTGGGGAACAAAGGTTATAGTGGATTACAGCGGTTATATATACAGCGGCGACAGCGGGGTAAGCACAAAATACCTAAGGGGCGGCAGCGCGTGGTTTGCGGTTGCTAAAAAAGGTTGCAGACCTTACCCGTCATATAGCAGGCGACGGTGGGACAGTTCGACGGCAGGTACTTATTATGTCAATAAGTTTTCAGACGGCGAGGTTTGGGTAAGTACGACATTCAATTCACGGTCGGGTACGCGCATCAGCACAGCGGCAGAAAACAGGCAATACTTTTTTGTTATGCTTATCGGCTCGGGCGGCGGTGGCGGCGGTGGGAATGGAACAAAAGCCGGTGGTGGCGGTGGCGGGGGTGCGTTTGCGTACTTCTGCCACAGTCTTGTGGCAGGACGGGTACATAGACTTGTTATCGGAGCGGGTGGTTCGGCAGGCGCGAGAAATACTAACGGCGGCGGAAGTGCGAATACACAGTTTGCGACATTTACGGACATAAGTTTGAGCGCGGGAATAACCACCATAAACTGCATGGGCGGCGGCGGTGGTCGAGGCGGCGGGGACGACGGGGACGGCGGCTCGGGCGGGACAATTCCTTATCCAAGCAGTAACGGAGTACATATTTACAGGCTTGACGAGCGCACGGGAACGAGTGGAGGCAGTCGCGGCGGAAACAACGGCGGAAGTACGGGCAGCTTTGATACACAAAGCTATTCAGGCGAAACGGGACGACTGAGCTACGGACAAGGTGCGGGCGGCAACGCAAGCGGTAGCGGTGGTGGTGGAGGTGGCGGGTGGTATTTCGGGCATAACGGCGGCGCAGGCGGAGGTACGGGCGGCGATGGCGGTATCGGCGCAGGTGGAGGTGGCGGTGCTTGGGTTATTTTCGCAGGCAACGCGGGCGGTAGCGGTGGCAACGGTTACGCCGCATTATTATATTAAACGGGAGGACAAACAAATGGCATTATTAGAAAAAGCCACAAACAATTACTACAAGATAGAGTTCGACAAGTGCGCGATACGCGGGCTTAAAGTTTATGTCAATTTCAGCGTGTATAAAAGCGCGGCAGAGCGCGACAAGGAAAAGGAGCGCGAGTGCAAGTGGGCGGAGTTTTTCAGAAAGCTACGCGAGAGCCTGCACAATCAGTACAGCGGACTTTTGGCTCAAATCGAAGCGCAGGGCTTGAAGCCCGAGCAGGTTTTATCGGCGACGGAGGAAGGCAAGATTGACGCGGAAAAATATCCCGTGCTTAGGATAGCGCAGGACAAAATGAACGCGCTTGAACCTTTTGAGCTTGGTATCGGCGAGCGGCTATATCGTTACGGGGATAACGAGAAGTCCGCGCTTGTTATTCCGAGCGAGCTTTTAGACGAGCTCATCACGCTCGGTTTCGACGATGCGTGGATAACCGACCCTGTTCTATTGGACGGCGGCGCAGAGGTTTGCACGGGCGAATATCACGGCGAGCCGATAACACACGAGCTTTTCTATGAAAGGCTCAAAGCGGTTATGGGCGAAACAGAGGACTGTTAGGAGGGAGGATTATGGATTTGGCAGTTTTAGACTTAATCGCAATCATAATGACGATTGCAGGCTTAGTCGCTTCATTATCGGTGCTTTATGCAAAATTCATTAAGCCGATAAAAAAGGTCATCAAGCAGGTTGAGGAAAACGAAAAGAGTATCGCGCTTCTTGACGAGAAGATTGCGAACCTCAGAACGCTGCGGGACGGCGACAATGCTTTCAGTACGGAAGTGCGTTCACTGCTTTTAGAGAGCCTAATGGCTATTTTAGAGGCGCACGAGAAAACGGGATGCAACGGGAATGTATCCGAGTCAAAAAAGAAAATAAACGAGTTTCTACGGAAACAGCTCTAATAGAGCAAAGGGGGAATTTATGAACACATTTGATTTCGTCACCGTCCCGATTATCGTGGCGGTGGTGTACGGCGGGCTTGCTCTTTTGAAGCAGGCGACGGGAAGCGCGGAAAAGGTTCTGCGCTTTCTTCCTTTAATAGCGGCTGCTCTTGGCGCGGTGCTTGGCGTGGTGGCATTTTTCTCGATGCCCGAGCTGATACCCGCGACCAATGTGTTCGTCGCGATATTAGTCGGCGGAGCTTCGGGCTTGGCGGCGACGGGTACTAATCAGATTGTAAAGCAGCTTTCAAAGTTCAAGAAAGACGGGGAGGACGGCAATGGCGGAAGCGCAGGCGGAACAAAAGAATAGCTTGGAGTTTATGTACGCGCAGGCTTTGCTTATGAAGCTATTTAAGGCAAAGGTAATAACCCGTGCGGTGTATGAACGCGCCGAGCAAAAGTGCCGCGAGAAACTTTTAGCGGCATAAAAAGAAAGACTAAAAAGGCAAGCAAAAGCCTTGATTAAACACTAAAAAGAAGTAATCTGTCCACTGCTGTAAAGGCGGCGGGCGGGTTACTTTTTTTTACGCAAGTTCAAACCCAAAGCAGCCGCTTGTGTACGGCAACAAAAAGTAGGAGGTCAAAATGACAAAGAAAAGCAGAGATTGCCTATACGGGCGGGTTTCAACCAAAGCAGAGGAGCAGGCGCACAGCCTAATCAATCAAGTGCGTTATTTTAAGGATATGATTGAGAATAATCCGAACTCGGTTTTGGTCGGGGTTTACGCGGATAAGCGGAGCGGAAAAAACACCCGCCAACGCCCGCAGTTTATGGCAATGGTTAAGGCGGTACGGCGCGGGGAAATCGACAGGATATACACAAAGAGCATAATTCGCTTCGGCAGGAGCGTGTATGAAACTATTCTCTTTGTCCGCGAGTTCCGTGCGCTTGGAGTTAGTATCTTTTTTGAGGACGACAATATCGACACGGCGGATGCAAACAGCGACTTTATGCTTTACATACACTCGAATATCGGCGAGGCGGAGCTGAAAAATATGAGCGAGAATGTAAAGTGGTCTGCGCGTAAGCGGTACGCAAAGGGCAGCGTGGAGCTATCCCGCATATACGGCTTCGATGTTAGGAAAAGCGGGCTTGTTATCAATCCCACAGAAGCGGCGGTAGTTAGGGAGCTGTTTGAGCGGTACGACAGCGGCGCGGAAGGCTTGGGGCTTATCGCAAAATCGCTGAACGAGCGCGGCATCAAGAAAAAGTACGGCTTGGAGTTTTGGAGGTCAACCGATGTAAAACGGGTGCTGCGAAGCGAGAAGCATATCGGCTGCGCGATAACTCAAAAGACTTATATGGTTGATTACAAGCCCGTTATAAACGGCGGGGAGCTGCCTATGAAGTTTGTCGAGAATAACCACGAGGCGATAGTTTCCCGCGAGCTTTTCGACAGGGTGCAGGCGCGGCTCGACGAGGCATCGGCGGCGGTACCCGAAAGAACGGCTTATCCATTCTCGCCGTTTACGGGCAGGATAAAATGCGCTGAGTGCGGCAAGAGCTATCTCAGACGCATTAACAACCGCAACACGCCGTATCAGAAGTGGATATGGAGCTGCTCTAACTATATTCAAAACGGACGCAAATACTGCGGCGGGCATAATATCCGCGAGAAAGATTTGTTGGAATTATTTTTGTCTGCGTACAACGAAGCGTCAAGGTTTGTCGATAATACCGCGCCGACGGCTAATCTATCTGAAATCATACAGGATATGATTTTACAGGAGCGCGAGCTTCTATCCTTAAAAATCAAAGGCTACATCACAAGCGAAATGTACGACGAGCGGCAGGCGGAGCTTATTACAATGATAAAGGAAGCGGAGGCGGCTTTGCTCTTGGAAGCACGGCGCAGCGGCAGGACGAGCTTCGAGGCGGCGGAGGAGTACGACGACAAGCTCGGCGCGTACTTTGAGGGCGTGGAAATCGACGGCTTTACAATCAAGTTTTTATTTACAAACGGTGCGGTGGTATCGCGTACCTTTAATAACGATACCGACAGAAAATCAACTTGGGACAAAAAATTAGGGAGGGTTTCATAATGGAACAACAGGGCGAAAGAATTGTTAAAGACTATATCCCGCGAGGGTGTAGCACAAAAAAGACATTTACAGTTATGACGATAACGCCGACGAAAGTTCGGGTTGCGGCATACTGCCGCGTTTCGACGGGAAGCGAGGAGCAGCTAAACAGCTTCAAAAATCAAGTCGCGTATTATTCGGTTTATATCAAAAGCAAGCCCGAATGGGAGTATGTCGATACATACGCAGACAAGGGCTTATCGGGCTTGAAGGCGCGGAAGCGCGAGAATTTTATGCGGCTTATAGGCGATGCGCTGAGCAATAAAATCGACTTAATAATCGTCAAGAGCGTTTCAAGGTTTGCGCGGAATACGCTCGACTTTTTGCAATCAATCCGCGATTTGCGGGCGGCGGGCGTGGGTGTGTTCTTTGAGGAGCAAAACCTCAATAGCATAGACCCGAACAACGACTTTATTCTGAATGTTCACGCGGGCATAGCCGAGCAGGAAAGTAGGAATATAAGCAAAAATGTGCGGTGGGGAAAAGAGAAAAAGCGGCTTGCTAAAATCGTAACCTATAACTTCAATGGCGTTTATGGCTACAAGCAGGACGAGGAAAAACGGATTGAGATAGTCGAGGAGGAGGCGGAGATTGTTCGTGATATGTACTTCAAATATCTGCTTGGCTATTCCTATAAAACAATAGCGGAAGACCTTTCGGCGCGTGGCATTAAATCGCCGCTCGGGAGCGATGTATGGAATATATCAACGGTCAAGGGCATTCTCGAAAATGAAAAGTATGACGGCAATGTAATAATGCTGAAATATCACAAGGCGGATATGCACGACTTGTACGCGAAGCGGAACACGGAGCCGACGCAAATGGTTTATAACAATCATACGCGGATAGTTTCGCACGATACTTGGGAAGCGGTGCAGGCAGAGCGCGAGCGTCGCAAGAACCTTCGCTCGCCAACTCCAACGGGCAACGGACGCTACGATGCGCGTTACGCTTTCAGCGGGATTATATTTTGCGAATGCGGTGCTACTTACAGGCGGCATATACAGTATGTTAGCGGCAAGGTTGTTCCCGCTTGGGTTTGCAAAACGCATAATGCGGACAGGAACTTGTGCGGGCAGCCGTATATGAAGGAAAGCTACTTAGAGCAGGTATTTGTACGGACGCTGAACGGGCTTATCCGAAGCCGCGAAAACATAGTTAGCTTAGTCGAGAGCGCGGTTAGCGACGCTTTGTATGAAGCGGGCGGGTTTGAGTTGGAGGATGAGAATAGCAAGCGGCTCGCTGCGATAGAGGAGGAAATCAGCAATCAGAGAAACCTTTTCGGCGAGCTACAAAAGAAACGCACAAGGCGTGAAATCGAAGCGGTTGACTATAACAACGAGAGCTGCGTTATTCAAGGCAGGCTTGAAGAATTGTTTGCCGAGTTCGACGCGCTTATGGACGAGCGCGGGGCGGAGCAGCTTGATAGCGCGATGCAGGAAATGTTTGAGGATTTTTTCAGCGCGGCGAAAGAGCAGGCGGGCTTCGATAAAGAGGTGTTTACGCGCCTTGTGAAATCGGTCAGAATTTTTGCGAAGGATAACATAGTTTTTGAGTTCCGCAACGGTACGACAATCAAGGGCGACACGGCGGAAGACATAGCTGCTTAATAGGGCAGCGGCAAAGGGCGGCGGGGATAAAACCTCGTCGCCCTTTTTTGCGTTAAGGGGGTATTTTTGATTTACAGGACTGCTGTTTTTTGTTATACTACATAATAGTAGGTTGTAAAGGGCTTTACACTTTACACGATTATTACACGATTTACGCGAGGCTTTACAAATCTACTTTTGGTTGCGTGATTACATATAAATTAAGCATTAAGTCCTCTTCGGATTTAGTGCTTTTTTTATGCCAAAAACCCCGTATATAGTGGTTTTAAGCCTCGAATGACCACAATATACAGGAAAATTAAAATGTCTTCTTTTTTGGAATAGTCTTGAGAGTTGATGACGGGACTCGAATTTGATTTTTTGATTTTTGATTATTCGATTTTGCTAAATCAAAAAAGAAGAGAAATCAAAACTCGGTCATAAAAATCAAAAGTTTTTCCGCAAAATCAAACAATCAAAATAAATCAAACTGATTATGCGGTTTTGATTATTTTTCTGAAAAATTTTGATTGTTTTGATTTCCAGCCAAAAACTGAAAAAGGCGATTAAAATCAAAATTTGCCCTGATAGCGTAAAGCGCATCAAGAGAGATTGTTCGCCAAGCGAGTATAGAAATGCGCTGTCCTCGATAGAAAAATCGGTGCATTATTGGGACACCAAATTGACTGGAAACTTCGGTCAGAAAGCAAGTCAGTTGGTGCGACAATTGAAAGCTAAAGAGGGGCTATGAGTCGGTAAGAGGTAAATGGCAAACTATGCCTTGCTGTGTTTTGGCAGGGGTGATTGTAGAGGCTTGAAAGACGGCGGCAGATTTCAGTTTTAGGAAGTGTAGACGAAGTGATGAGCCGCAAATATCGAAACAAAAGCGTCAAGGAGTTGTTTGCACGAGGCAATGCAAATCCCATACAGTACATAAATATTTAGAAGAGATATGAGAGTTGAAGCTAAAACGCAACGGTGCGTTGTGTTAAGGAAAACGGAGCGGAAGCCCCATTTTTTATATTTACAAAGATTACACTAAAATTTCGACAAAGTTAGCATTGAAAATATTGTAAAGTTAGCATTAAAAGTTTGACAAAGTTAGCATTGAAGGCTATAATATTGTAGACAGGAGGTTGAAATGGAAAAATACTTAGAGCGGTTAATAGATAGCAATATTGAATTTGCACTCAAGAGCAACGGATGTGTAGTTATTGAAGGCCCGAAGTGGTGCGGAAAATCGACTACATCAAAGCGTTTTGCTAAGACGGTGGTGGAACTACAAAAGCCTAGCACATTTAAAGCATACAAACTTTATGCCGACACAGGAGATAAAGAACTTTTGGCGGGTGAAAAACCGCTGATGTTTGACGAGTGGCAAAAAATCCCAGATCTTTGGGATTACATTCGAGCTGAAATTGATGAATATAGTTTGCGTGGTGCGTTTATTCTGACTGGCTCGGCAAAACCGATAGAAGACAGAAACCGTCACAGCGGAATAGGCAGGATGAAGAAAATCGTAATGCGACCTATGTCTATGTGGGAATCGAAGGAGTCAAACGGAAAGGTTTCATTAGAAGATTTATTCGCTGGCGGAAGAGCAAGCGGACAAGAAGATAAATCGTTGAGAGATATAGCCTTCATTTTGTGTCGTGGTGGATGGCCGCAAGCGGTAACGGAGGATAACGCAAAAGTAGCGCTAGCTGCGGCTAAAGATTATGTGCAAACACTTGTTGCTACTGATGTAACTGACATAGACGGAATAAAGCGCAACCCAGATAGGGCAAAAGCGATCCTAAGAGCATACGCAAGAAATGTCTCTGCATCAGCAAAACTTCAAACTTTGCATAAAGATATGATGGCTAACCAAGTCACGATAGATGCAAGGACAATAGAGTCCTACATAAACGCATTCAAGAAACTTTTTGTGCTGGAAGATGTGGAAGCGTGGTCACCAAGGTTGCGCTCAAAGGCAACATTAAGAACGGCGGACACTCGGCAATTCGTTGACCCATCTATCGCTGCGACATTGCTTGAGGCAACGGCTGATGATTTAATGAATGACTTGAATACATTCGGTTTGCTTTTTGAAAGTTTGTGCATAAGAGATTTAAGAATTTATGCTGAGAAACTGGACGGCAAAGTCTTCAACTATCGTGATTCACAAGGCTTAGAAGCGGATGCAATCGTCCATTTAGATAATGGTAAATGGGGTGCAATTGAAATCAAACTGGGTGGAGAAGAGGCCATCGAAAAAGGGGCAAAGAGCTTGCTGAAACTAAAAGAAACAGTAGACACAGACAACATGAATCCTCCGTCTTTTTTAATGGTTGTGGTAGCAACTGGTTTTGCACACAAAAGACCTGATGGCGTTTTGGTCGTGCCGATTGGTTGCCTAAAAAATTAAATATAAATAACACTTAAAACGCAACGCACCGTTGCGTTTTGACTTTTAAGGAGGTGGTCATATAGAAAACAAGTAGCCGTGTCGTTGGTTTTGATTTTTGATAGTAGCGTTTTTAATCTAAGAATAAAAGGAGAAAAAATGATAAACTATCAACAATTTAAAAAAATTAAGGAACTACAATTAGTAGGCACAAGCCAAAGAGAAGTCGCTAAAAGACTAAGCATCGGCAAGGAATTAGTCCGTAGCTGGTGGTGCAAGACGGAACAGGACTTTTTTAGGCTGGAACAATCGCAAGAGAAATACTTGGATAACTACAAGGCGTTTATTTTAGACTTACTCAAAACAACACCGCAAATCCGTCAGACAAATATCTACTACAAACTGCAAGAAAACTTCAAGGATTTCTCGGTTAAGCAATCGACCTTTTACCGCTACATGAAAAAGCTGAGAGAAGAACACGGACTAGAGCAATTCCGTAAAAGATTGACAGGCGTTAGAGAAAGTCTACCGCCCGGCGAAGAAGCGCAAGTTGACTTCGGGCAAGTGAAACTCAAAACCATGTACGGCACGAACATCAAGGTCTACTTTTTTTGCATGGTACTAAGCTACAGCAATTTCCGCTTCGTATATTTTGAGCCGAAACCGTTCACGACCGAAACCGCAATCAAGGCTCACAACTACGCTTTCAAATACTTCGGCGGAAGAACTAAAAAACTCATGTACGACCTCGACAGAGTTTTTGTGCATAGCGAAAACTTCGGTAACATAATTTTAGTCAGGCGTTTTGAAGAGTACATTAAGCAGACGGGCTTTCAAGTGGTTTTCTGTAAAGCGCGTGACCCGCAGACAAAAGGACGGGTTGAGAACTTAATCGGATTCGTTAAGCAAAATTTTTTACACGGCAGAATTTATAACGGAGTCGATTCGCTGAATGCCGACTGCCTAAAGTGGCTGGATACTCACGGCAACGAAGCGGTAATGCTGAAATTCAGGTTCTCGCCCCGTGAGTTATTTGCAGAAGAACAAAAACGCTTAATCCCGGTAATTTTTGAGCGGAGAGAGCAAAAGGTTTTCAGCATCAGTTCGAGAAACACAGTCGTCTTCAAAAACAGGGAATACGAACTGCCGTTGGGAACAAACTTGATTCTGGATAAGGTGCAGGTTGATGAGATTGACGGCGAAATGCAAATTTTTAATTCAGAAACAGCAGAGCCGATTTGCTGTCACAAGTGTAGCGGAGAAGAGCGAATCAGCAAGTTAGTGCAAGAAGAAAGACCGCTCGTCAGCAGCGAGAGCCTTAAAATATATTTTGCTGATGATAAAGTCTTTGAGCAATTTATGATAAGCCTTAAAGAGCAAAGCGGCAGATACTTCGGCAAACAATGCATGGCAATCAGGCAAGCCGCCCGTTACTATGGTAAAGACCAAATGCGCCAAGCATTCAATCATTGCCCAAGAGTGAAGATTTGCAACTTCAGCGAGATGATGTCGTACCTTATCTTCAAGTTTGGCAAAGACACAGCAAGTCGTTTTTTGAGCAGAGAGAAGATAAATCGATACTCTAAGCGTGCGAAAGAACTGGAGGCGGAATATGGCAAACAAGACTAAAATTCGTGAAATGGCAAGACTGCTGGGAATCCAAGTAATCGCTGATAAGAAATTTGACCTAAAAGAATCGGAAAACAATCTCGATTATCTGCAATTTGTTTTTGAGAAAGAATTGGATGCGAGAAGACGAAACTCAATCGCAAAAATTAGAAAGGCATCCAACTTACCGAAATTGGCTTTTAACAGCGAAAGATTGGACGAAGGAATACGATACCAAGTCAGCAATCTGCTTTCGTGCAACTGGATAGAGCAAAGCAAGAATCTGCTGGTAGTCGGCGAGTGCATAACAGGCAAAACGACAGTAGCGGCTCATTTGGCGGAAGGCGCAATAGACAAGGGGTTCAAAGTTTTTTACTTAAAACTGGACGAAATGCTTTTGGTTATTAATAACAAAGATACGCTGAAGAAAGCCAAAGCAACATTCAACAAGATAAGAAACATTGACCTGCTGGTGCTGGATGAGTTTTTCTACTTAGACCAGAGCCGTGAAGACCTAGCGCTGATTTACAAAACGCTTATGGGCATCAACGAAACAACAAGCATAATATTTATCTCCAATCGAGAGCCGTCCGACTGGATAGCCGGGGCGGAAGATAAATATACAATGCAATTACTAATCCAGCGAGCCATTGCCTCGTCCGATGTCGTCAAACTCTAACCAAAAAACATACTACATTTTTTATCACGAAATCCGCCTTTTGGCAGAAATCGTGAGAATTATTGCACGGTTTAATGGTAGGGGGGTCAAAACCTCTAAAAAACAGCCTCAAAAGACCGGGCAGGCAGGCACGCGCAGAAAATCGCATAATCAAAAATCAAATGCGTTAATTATTTTATCAGACAAAGCCGAAGAAGAGGCTAAGCGACTTGGAGGGCGGAAAAGAGGAATACAGTTTGATAAACCCCTTCCTCTGGCAGATATACAACAAGATACTTTCAATGGCTTTTGTTCAATTGATGGGGCTTTGATAGTGGATTTCGGGTTAAACTTCCATGGCATTGGCTACATATTGGATGGTCTTGCATGTGTGGAAGGAGAAACATCGCGCGGTTCACGATATAATTCTACAATATGCTATTTGAAAAATGTTACCGAACGATATGGTACAGACGCCAAACATTTTGCTCTTGTGCTTTCTGAGGATACGCCAATGATTTGTTTAGCTCACAAAAAGCAACCCCCGTGTGAATATGGTGCTTGCAAGTGTGTTAATAGTAAAGCTTTGACTGTTTGAGTTTCCAAAATAAATCAAAACCACACCACTCTGTTGTTTCGTTCCTACAATGGCTGAGTAACGGGTTTAAAGGCGTTTGTGCCTGTTCTTTCGTCATAAGCCCAAACTAAGTCGTTTGCTTCAATATCCTCTATCCGCTTATGCCCCTCATTAGTTAGTACAAGAGTACCTTCAGCAAAGCATATTCTGCCTTTGGCTAAGCCTCTAAGAGCACTGCCTGCGGCGAATATACTGCTCCACATAAAGCCTTCAACGGAACCTGTTATTGCGCCTTGCTTTGCGCCAAATATTCCTTGATACTAACGGGCTTAAACAACAAAAAAAAGGCTACCGAGTGGGTAGCCTTAATTGAGTTAAAGAATTCTATAGTTGTTTCGTAATTCTGATATTACTTTTTCTTTTTTGTTACCATTCTTGTGTAGCCGTTTCTTGCAATGTCGTCTAATGCAAACTTTGCGTCAAAAGCGCACCAACCTAATTTGTTGTATTTTTGTGCCAATTCATAGTCTATTATTTTCTTTCGCAAATGCTCTTTTCCGTCCATAGTAACAAAAGAAACTTCCATTTCCGTTTGCGATTCATATAGAAGTTTTGCGGCTTCGTTATCCGCCAATATTTTATAAAAAGCCGTTTCGCCTTTTTCAATATAGCCCAAAGACATGGCGAAATGTGCTCCCCAAAGTTGCTTATTAGGGTCATTAGAGTTTAATAAAAATTCAATCGCTTCTTCCTTTGCGTCTTGGTCAAAAGTTTCTAAATCGTCATAAAAGTTTTGAATTTTCCTATATGCGCGGTTCATTACAAGCACAGTATTGTTTTTTGTGTCGAACTGAATTGCCATGTTTTTTTTCAACTCGCATAGTTTGTCTTCCACCTTTTTTTCCATACAATTCTCGCTTTAAATTAATATTGATATTTTCAAGCCCGCCCTTGCTTGGTCTAGAATAATTGACCCAATTTCAAATTGCCGATCAAAACTATATTCTCGGTATGCTAAGAGATTTCTGAACCTCATTCCTGTATTGCGATAATTTTTTGAGTAGAACCTACTAATCTCTTTATGCACGCTCTTCTTTATGAGAACTTTATTGCCTGAACCCTCAACAAGACTCTTGGGGAACTTAGATTTCGCTATTTGACTCCTCTCAACAATGTGGTGAATCTCAACACACTTATTATGCACCAAAACACTAACTTCACCAACATAATATGTATGATAGTCTGCCACTTCAAAGTTGTAAGTTATTTGTGGTTCGCTACAGCGCTCAATGCTTAATGAGGAAATTATA
>Ga0123356_10001338_pt1 | contig 27240 bp, 22 predicted proteins | sample TergutEmb28metaG_2_FD_92546 | JGI IMG/M metagenome (GOLD analysis project Ga0123356, IMG submission 92546) | Embiratermes neotenicus P3 segment gut microbial communities from Petit-Saut dam, French Guiana - Emb289 P3 | ecosystem: Host-associated > Arthropoda: Insects > Digestive system > Gut ...
CGCGAAAGATTTGGATGGGCACCGCCGGGTGAGCAAACGGTTAATATTACAGGGCTCGAAGTATCAGACTCTACCACCCTGCTTCCCGAAGTAGTGCCCGTTGGCTCTGGAGAAGCACCTGACACCTGGTGGATACTGTTCCTCGACATTCTCTTTGCCATAGAAAAAAAGTCGTTACCCGATCTCTTACCCGACCCGTTTGTTTCATAAGAAGCGAGGCTATTCGTGATTCAGGCTGCCATTGATATTGGTACGGTTACCACGCGTTTGCTGATTGGAGAGCTGGCAGAAGACAAGGTTAAAACCCTTGCGTATGGCAATGTTGTTACCGATCTTGGTGAAGGTCTTGCAAGTAGCAGCGTAATTTCCGATGCTGCTCTCAGAAGGCTTATGAAAGCTCTTGAGAAGTTCAAGGGAATTATAGCAGAGGTGGAAGGAGACCTTGCCAAAAGGCATGACGCGCCTGTCGTTATACCGGTTACAGCCATAGCCACCTCAGCAATGCGAGATGCTAAGAATGCTCAAGAGGTGCTTGCAAAGGTTCTGGCTATGGGGGTAGAGGTAGAGGTCATCAGCGGAAAAAGAGAAGCCGAGCTCTCATTTAAGGGCACGCTGAGCGGATTTGATGCCTTTGAAGGTAACGTCATAAGCTTTGATGTGGGCGGAGGCTCAACCGAAATCATCTTGGGCAGCCACAGAACCGGAATATTCTTTTCTCATTCCTTTGATATGGGCAGCAGGCGCGCAACAGAAAGCTTCTTAACGAGTGACCCTCCCCATGCATCGCAGATGCAAGAAGTGCGCAACTGGCTTCAAAAACACATGGCGCCAACGCTTGCACAGTTACCGACGAGCTCTTTTGAGGTTATCGCAGTAGCAGGAACTGCCACCTCTGCTATAACCATTCGTGATAAGATAGCCAGCTATGATAGGAACCTGGTTCACGGAAAGCAGCTGAGCGCCCTAGAGCTTAATGACCTCATATCGATGCTGGCAGCAATGAGCCTTGAACAGCGCATGCAAGTAACTGGGCTGCACCCCGGCAGAGCACCGGTTATTGTTGGCGGACTCATCATCTTAGACACTTTGATTAGAGCGGTCGGTAAAGAAACACTGATGGTGAGCGATACCGATATTCTTCAAGGTATCCTACTTCAAAAGGCAGCAATCTGCTAAAATACTCATTCGTTATGCCACTGGAGCAGTTTCATGGCATTTCAGAAGTTGTAGTGCGCCGTTAGCTCAGTTGGTAGAGCAGAGGACTTTTAATCCTAAAGTCGCGGGTTCGATTCCCTCACGGCGTACCAGACACCCTCTTAGAAACGGGAGCGTGGCGGAATTGGCATACGCAGTGGACTTAAAATCCACCGCCGCGAGGCTTGCGGGTTCGAGTCCCGCCGCTCCTACCAGCATCCATAGCAAAGTCCACAGGGTTTTGCTATGGATGCTCACTGCCGACGGAGCTCAAGCCCGAGATTCTTCAATGACTGGCAGTATCCAGATAAATATATCACTATAAACCGTGCGACAGTATATTGTCAGTTCTTTTACAAGAGAGATCAGTATTGGTTACCAGTGCTATCATTACTTTAATTATTAAGGAGGAAAGATGGCATCCAGGACAAAACGAGCAAAAGCAACTCAAAAAAGACCGCTTATACCATTCGTACTTCTTGTGTTTTTCATCAGCATACTCTTTGTATTGGGAGTTGGAGCAACCAGTGCCGTTGCGGTGGTTGATAAATGGCTGGAAGATGTTCCACCCATATCCGACTTCGAAGAGTTTAATGTGGCAGAAAAGACCAAGGTGTATGCGAGCGACCGCGTAACTCTCATTGCTTCCTTTTTTATGGAGGATCGCGAGCCTGTAGAGGCGCATCAGGTTTCCCAACACGTCTTTGACGCAACCATTGCAGTAGAAGATGAACGTTACTGGCAACACAAGGGTGTTGATTATTATGGTATTGCCCGTGCAGCGGTCAATGACATCATGGGTGGCAGTACACAGGGTGCTTCTACCATCACGCAGCAGCTTGTTCGCCAGACGGTTCTCAGGGCAGAAGCAAACGACATTACCTTAGAGCGTAAGGTGCGCGAGATATTCCTCGCTTTAGAGCTGGAGAAGGCTTATAGCAAAGAGGCTGTCTTGATGATGTATCTCAACACCATCAACTACGGCGACGGTGCCTACGGCATTCAGTCTGCTGCCCTGCACTATTTTTCCAAGAACGCTTCTGAGCTTGATTTGGCCGAGGCAGCATTATTAGCAGGAATCCCCCAACAACCTACCTACAATAATCCTGTGTATTACCCGCAAAATGCCATTGACAGGCGTAATGCAGTGCTTGATCGTATGCTTTTTAATAATTACATCAGCAAAGAAGAGTGCGATGCTGCCAAAGAAACACCTTTGGAGCTTACTATCAACGAAAAGCCCGATGATGGCATATATCTCGTACCCTTCTTCAGCTCCTATGTGCGCAACGTCTTGGAACAGCAATACTCAACGGCAACCGTTTTTAGAAGCGGTTTAACCGTATACACCACCATCAACTTGGAGCTTCAAGCATTGGCTGAGCAGATTTGTGCAGAGCGTGAAGCTGGGGTTGACCCTGATATTGAGCTGGGTCTCACCTCGGTTGATCCTCGTAATGGGCATATACTGGCCATGCGAGGGGGCAAGGATTTTTATACCGATCAATGGTCGTCTTCTACTGACATGAAACGCCAGCCTGGATCGTCCTTTAAGACCTTTGGCATGGTTGCTGCTCTCGAGCAGGGCTATGCACCCGGTACGCCGGTTTCTGGCTCAGCAACCATAGAATATGAGGGGTGGAGGGTCGCCAACTATGGCAACGCAAATCTCGGCAACCTCACCCTCGCTTCTGCCACCTGGCAGTCATCCAATACCGCCTTTGTAAGAGTGGTAAGGGCAGTAGGGCCCAGTGCGGTCATTGACGTAGCACGCCGCTGTGGCATTAAGAGCGACCTGGCACCGGTAAACTCCGTGATCCTAGGATCGCTTGGTGTCAACACTCTTGAGATGGCCTCTGCTTATGGAACCATTGGTAATAATGGTGTGTATGTTGAACCCACAGCCATCACCCAAATTCTCGACAGCAGTGGAGAAGTAATCTATGAACACCAGCCAGAGGGAGAGCAGGCTCTCTCTCCAGAAGTTGCCTGTGCAGCCACCGGCATCCTCAAAGGCGTTATCACCTCCGGTACTGCTCATAGAGCTGCGCTCTATGGTCACGAAGCTGCAGGTAAAACGGGCATATCTGAGGACTACAGAGATGCCTGGTTTGTAGGCTTTACCCCTCAGCTTGCAACTGCCATGTGGTTGGCGTGTAGAGTGGAGCGTAATACCGGATACACCGCCGAAGACTGGGTCTGCCCCTTCTGGGGTATGTACATGAACGCTGCGCTTGCAGACGAAGAGTATCTGCCCTTCCCAACGGCCAACGCCCCGGCATACAAGTCCGATGCCAGCTTCTCTACTCAAGCAGAGAGAGACGCGGCAGCTGCCGCTGAAGCCAAAAGATTAAAGGAGGAAGAGGCACAAGCAGAAGCCGAGAAGAAAAAGAAGGAAGAAAGTGTACCTACGCCCGACACCAATTCTCAACCAGACCAGCCCAAACCACCTGATCCGCCACCCCCTCCTGCCAATGACAATAAGGATCAGTCTGCAAGTGGAGGCGATAGTTCGGGCGACGAAAAGCCCTAGGCATTAGCTGTTGCTCCCTAAAAGCTTTCTTCGATAGTCGAGGTCGCTTTGTAAAATATCATTGAGCCCGAGTTCTGGCTGCCAACCCAGCTGTTCTCGGGCCTTTGTTATGTTTGCGTAGAGCTTTGCCGGATCGCCTGGGCGTCTGGGAACAAACTCATAGGCAAGTGGCAGGAGCTTGCTGGCAGCGTCCACCACCTCTTTAACGCTGTAGCCCTCGCCAGAGCCCAGGTTGACAAGCAGGGATGAGTTTTGTTTGCAGAGGTATTCTGCACCCTTAACATGAGCCTTTGCTAGATCAGTAACATGAATATAGTCTCGTACACAGGTGCCATCGAAGGTGTCGTAGTCGCTTCCAAAGATAGAGAGCTTTTCGATTTGCCCTAGAGCAGCCTGCATGATGAGAGGAACCAAATGGGTAAGCTGATCCTTATTGAGTCCAATTTCGAGGGTAGAGTCGGCACCAGCCACATTGAAGTATCTAAAAATGCAGTAGTTGAGTCCGTGAGCCTCGCTTGCCCACTTGATCATACGTTCAGCAGCAAGTTTAGTTTCGCCGTAGGGGTTAATCGGGAGCGTGTAGTCATCTTCGAGGCATTCGCCCTTTTGTGGCTCGCCATAGACTGCGGCGGTAGAAGAAAATACGATGCTGGTAACCTCAGACTCCATAAGACCCAACAGCATTTGGCGCAGGCCTTCAACATTGTTGTGATAATACGCCAAGGGCATCGATACGCTCTCGGGCACTATGAGCTTGGCAGCAAAATGCATGGCCACATCCACAGCGCCCTCGGCGCTCTCAGTCTGCAAGACCTGTACAATACGATCCTTGTCGAGGATGTCGCCCTCATAAAACCGTGCGCCAGGATGCACAGCATCGCGGCAGCCAGTTGACAAATTGTCATAGACAACCACCTCATGACCAGCGCGTATTAACTCATACACCGTATGTGAACCAATATAACCTGCGCCCCCCGCAACAAACACTTTCATAGCGCTTCTACCTCTCTTTAACGTAATACCTGCCTATCATATCCTATAATGCTGTATCAACGTCAGAGCACCAGAGGAGGAATTCTTGGAAATCAAACAACAGCTCAAGGTATTTCAAAGCGGTGATGCAAACATCGTACCCCTAGCAGCGCTCAAGGAAAAATTGCAATCAGGAAGACCCTTGCGCATCAAGCTGGGTGTTGATCCAACGGCACCCGACCTGCACCTTGGTCATGCAGTTCCCTTGCGCAAGCTGCGTCAACTACAAAATATCGGTCATCAAGTGGTCTTGATTATAGGCAACGGCACAGCATTAATAGGCGATCCTTCGGGTAGAAACTCCACCAGGCCACCGCTTACGGCAGATGAAATTGCCAGCAATGCCGAGACGTACGTAAACCAAGCCTTCAAGATATTGGACAAGGATAAGACCGAGCTTGTTTGGAACGGCAACTGGCTTACCCCGCTTACCTTGGCAGAGATACTACGCCTGGCTTCTCAGTTTACGGTAGCCCGGATCCTGGAGCGTGATGACTTTTCCAAACGCTACAAGCAGGAGCAGCCAATTTCTTTGCATGAATTTCTCTATCCACTTATGCAAGCCTATGACAGCGTTGAAATTAAAGCCGACATGGAAATAGGAGGCACCGACCAACTTTTCAACCTGCTCGCAGGTAGAGAGTTGATGGAAAAGCTGGGAATGGAGCCCCAGGTATGTCTGACCCTGCCCTTGCTGGAGGGAACCGACGGTGTGCAAAAGATGTCAAAGTCCTATGGCAACTATATAGGCATCACTGACGAACCAGCAAACATGTTTGGCAAGGTCATGAGCATTCCTGATGAGTTGATGGGGCGTTACTACCATCTTACCTCCTCATTTGAGCTCGAAACTGTCGAGAGTATTCTTGCAGAGCTTGCCAGCGGCGCGTTGCACCCCAATCATGCCAAGCGACAATTGGCAGCCAACATCGTGTCTGAGTACTGGGGGCAAGAAGCTGCCGTAGAGGCAGAAGAAGCTTTTGACAAGGTGTTTAGAGATCATGGGCTGCCCGACGACATTCCTCTCTTTGAAGGCACTCTGACCATTGACGACAAGGGCGAGGTGCATCTACCTCAGGTTCTTGTGCAAGCAGGTCTGGCCAGCTCCAGCAGCGAAGCACGACGCTTGATCGACAACGGTGGCGTTAAAATCAATGGCGTACAACAAGCTGCCAAAGAATACAATACGAGCGTAGAGCCACTTAAGGGCGCAGTATTGCAAGTTGGCAAACGCAAGTATGTAAGAATTGAGAATAATCAATAATGAATTGCCCCTCTATCACCCTGCATGATCGGCGCAGCCAAACTACCCCTATCACCCTGCACTCTCGGAGTAACCAAACTCCCCCTGTCGTCCTGCGCGTTCAGCGCAGCCAAACTCCCCCTGTCGTCCTGCGCGTTCGGCGCAGCCAAACTCCCCCTGTCGTCCTGCGCGTTCGGCGCAGCCGAATGTTGCAGGACCTACTCTAAGGAATTGATAACTCGTGAGCATACTATTTCATAACGTGGATTATCTTGCCAAGGATTACACGGTCAAGCGAGGTTTTGTCCTCACCGAGGGCGCATCGATCAAGTACGCTGGGCCTGATGACCCCCGTAAGAACCTTGACTTTGAGGTTGGCGGCACCAGGGAATTATCCGGCACTGGCAAACTCTTGGTCCCAGGCTTTTACAATATTCACACACACATACCCATGACCCTGCTCAGAGGCTACGCTGAAGGCCTGCCGCTCGACGAGTGGCTTCACACCAAGGTATTTCCTTTTGAGGCTCTTATAAGCCCGCAGATGGCACTTCCTGCGTCCGAGTTGGCCATAGCCGAGATGCTGCGCTTTGGCACTATTGGTTTTAGTGACATGTACAGCTTTACCCATGAGCGCGCCGAGGCAGTAAGAACGAGCGGAATCAAGGCTAATCTGAGCACGGGCCCTATAGTTTTTGATTCCGAGCAACGCTACGAAGACATGCTCTGTAAACAAGAGATCGAAGAGCTGGTTAAGAGTTATCACAACACCTGCAATGGCAAGCTCAAAATAGACATCTTCGTGCACTCAGAGTACCTCTCAAATCCACAGGTGGCACAGGCAGTGGGAGCGCACGCAAAAGAGTTGGGGGTTAATACCCATATTCACCTGAGCGAAACCAAAAAAGAGCATGAGCAGGCAAAAGAACGCAGAGCTGGCCTTACTCCAACACAGTACTTTGACTCGCTTGACTTCTTCTGTCAGCCTTGCACGGCGGCGCACTGTGTGTGGACTGAGCCTGCTGATTGGCTCATTCTTGCCAGTAGGGGAGTGACGGTTGCGCACAACCCCTGTTCCAATGCCAAGCTTGGGTCAGGCATTGCACCTTTGGCTGGCATGATGGACGCAGGAGTCAACGTTGGCATAGGTACCGATGGCGTAGCCTCCAATAACAATCACGATCTACTCAAGGAGCTCTATACTGCCTCAATCCTTTCTAAAGCACGAGAGCTTGATGCCAGTTGTTTCAGCGTAGAGCAGGCTCTGGCAATGGCAACCGTAAACGGCGCGCTCAGCCAAGGCAGAACCAATGCAGGCATTATTGCCAGCGGAGCTCCAGCAGACTTGGTGCTTATAGACATGCAAACACCTTGGATGCAGCCGGTTCATGACCCGCTCAACAACCTCCTGTTTTCGGCACAAGGCAGTGACGTCTGCCTCACTATGGTGGACGGAAAGCTGCTCTATTACAACGGTGAGTGGTTGACTATTGACGTTGAACGCGCCGCAGCAGACACCTCTCAAGCCGCACGGAGCATTGTTGCAAGTCTGTAGTCCTTTTTGTCTGACTTTTGCTATAGAATGTCGCCTAATCATTTGGCTTTTTGGCTATGCGTTTTTTGTACCCCATAAACGCTCATCCAATCAGCCTATCCCTGTAGTATAGGCACCTCAGAAGTAGGGAGGAGTGTTATGAGTGATCTCACCGAGATCCGCTGGCATGCTCGAGCCGGGCAAGGCGCTATAACGGCTTCAAAATTGCTAGCAGAAACAGCATTATTCAATGGAAAGTATATTCAGGCGATGCCTGAATACGGGCCCGAACGCACCGGAGCGCCGCTTAAGGCGTATACGCGCATCAGTGATGCGCCTATCGAGGTGCACAACAACATCGTTACACCGTCGATTGTAGTAGTACTTGACGAGACGCTGCTGCCTATCGTCAACGTAGCGGAGGGATTAGACGACAACGGTCTTATCCTCATCAACACCACTAAGGATGTTGATGGTATCCGTAAAGAGTTGAGTCTTCCCGCAAGTGTAAATGTAGCCGTTGTAGATGCTTCTGGTATTGCCGTTGACACACTCGGTCGCGACATGCCCAACACACCTGTTGTTGGAGCGCTGGCGCATGTCTCCAAGGTTGCAACGGTGGATGCCCTTAAAGAGATTCTTGTCCTTGAATTTGGCAAGAAGTTTACTCAGGACATCATTGATGCAAATCTGACTTCGGTTGATCGAGCCGCCCAGGAGGTGGTATGCCAATGACCCAAAAGACCAGAACATATAAAGACGTTTCTAACTTCGACAACTGGACCAGCAAGGACTTTGCTCCCGGTGCAGTCATTGTTGACCCCGGTAACTCTGCGCTCTATATTACCGGTGGTTGGAGAAGCAATCGCCCCATATGGACCAAAGAAAACTGCAACGACTGCATGCTTTGTTGGGTATACTGCCCTGATTCTTCTATTCTCGTAGAGGATCAAAAGATGATAGGCATTGACCTTGACCACTGCAAGGGCTGCGGTGTCTGTGCGGTTGAGTGCCGCTTTGAGGCACTCGAAATGATTTCTGAGCCCGAGGCGCTCAAGGCCGAAGGAGGCAACTAATGGCTAATGTAACCGTATTAGGAGCCACCGGCAACCAGATGGTGGCCGAGGCCTTTCGCCAGGCGGCGGTAGATGTATTGCCAGCCTACCCCATTACCCCCCAAACAACCATGGTAGAGGGCTACTCAAAGTTTGTGGCCGATGGGCGCGTTCATACTGAGTACGTTGCAGTAGAAAGCGAGCATTCTGCCATGAGCGCCTCAATTGGCGCCTCTGCTGCTGGTGCACGCGTAGCTACGGCTACAGCTGCCCAAGGGCTTGTCCACATGTATGAGCAGCTCTACATTGCCTCTGGCATGCGCTTGCCTATCGTCATGGCCAACGCAAACCGTGCGCTCTCTGCACCGATCAACATTCATGGCGATCACTCAGATGTTATGAGCGCTCGAGACAGCGGATGGATCATCCTCTTTGCCGAAACTGCACAAGAGGCCTATGACAACACCCTCATTGCTTTTCGCGTTGCTGAGCATGCCGACGTCTTGCTACCTGTGATGAGCACATTGGATGGTTTCATTACCACACATGCCATGGAGCGCTGCGAGCTCATGGATGACGAGACAGTCACCTCCTATGTGGGCACAAGAACTCCGGTCAATCCCCTCATAAATGGCGCATCGGCCTCTTCGCATGGTATGTTTGCTTCATTGGGTGGAACCTACTTTGAGGTCAAGAAGGCACAACGTGCAGCCATCGATGCATCCTTCCCCTATATCCAAGAGGCGGGAGACGCCTGGGAGAATATCTCGGGACGCAAGTTCGAGTTCATCGAGACGCATCAATGCGATGATGCCGACTTCATCATGGTGGTGCTCGGTTCTTCTGCCGGCAACTCCCGAGTGGTAGCCGACGAGTTGCGTGCGCAGGGCATTAAAGCTGGTGTGTTGCGTATTCGCCTGTATCGCCCCTTCCCCTTCAAAGAAGTGGCAGAGGTACTAAAGGGCGCCAAGTCCATTGCCATCCTTGACAGGAGCGATGCCTTTGGTGCTGAGTACGGCCCGGTTGGTCTTGATGTACGTTCTGCGCTCTATAACGAGGGTATTGTTATCCCCACGCGCAACTATATCTACGGACTCGGCGGAGCCGATGTTACATTGGACGCTTTACGTCAAGCCTTTGCAGAAATACAGCAACTTGCTGATGGCAAGCTTGATCAGAGCCTTAGCTATCTGGGAACGAGGTAGAACATGGCTGTTAACATTAAAAAACTCTCTGAGACTCCTGAACGCCTGGTAGGCGGTCATCGCCTCTGCGGAGGATGCGGAGCCTCCATCGCCGTACGTCAAATCATGCTGGGCGCCGGCCCAGATACTGAGGTAGTCGTCTGTGGTGTAACGGGCTGTCTTGAAGTTTCAACCACTGCGCTCCCGTACACCTCCTGGGAGACCTCCTATATCCACAACGCCTTTGAAAATGGTGCTGCCACTATCAGTGGTGTCGAAGCAGCCTTCAAGGCGCTCAAGGCCACTGGGCAAATCAACAAAGACAAAGAGATGAAATTTATTGTCTTTGCTGGAGATGGTGGAACCTATGACATTGGCCTGCAATCGCTTAGCGGCGCTCTTGAGCGTGGACATGACTTTGTCTATGTATGCTACGACAACGGTGCCTATATGAACACTGGTATCCAACGCTCGTCGGCAACCCCTCTGCACTCCTGGGCTACGACCTCCGAGATTGGTGCTGCCATTCCAGGTAAGCCGCAGCGTCGTAAAGATCTTACTTCCATCGTAGCTGCGCATCATGTACCCTATGTTGCCCAAGCTTCGGTAGGAAATTGGAAGGATTTGGTAGAGAAGGCACAAAAAGCCTTTGACACTCCAGGGCCTGCCTTCCTCAACGTCTTTGCACCCTGCCCTCGTGGCTGGCGTCATGGCGGCGATGCAACCATTACGATTTCAAAGCTGGCCTTCCGCACCAAGTTCTGGCCACTCTTTGAAGTCGAAAACGATGTGTGGACCATGAAAGAGGTTCGCGAGAAGGATTTATTACCTGTTGAGGAATTCCTTAAGACACAGGGTCGCTTCTCTCATGTCTTTAAGCCGGGCAACGAGCATCTCATCGAGCAGATGCAAGCCGAGGTAGATGAGCAATACGCTCACGTCCTTAAGATGTGCAAGGCAAGCGTTTTATAGCCTGCAAATCAAGCACACTGTAAAAACTGCGCGTCTGGAATCCCAGGCGCGCAGTTTTGGTTAGTGCCAGCGGAAGCGTCTGGTTGTGTAAGAACACTTGTGCGATGTGCGGACAACAGGGTACTGGAGTTTTACACTGACGCCCCTTGATACCAATCCAGGCGCTAGCTTCTTACGCTCAGACCTGCTTTGAGCATCTCAGGGTGTAATTTCCAAAGAAGGGTCATCTCAGCTGCCATACCAAAGCCGCATTCTTCGCAAAGACCCACAGCTGATCCAGGGCATTCCTCCAGGCGAGTTTCGTCCATAAGGATAAAATTTGATATCCAGCACTGACGCTTGTGTGCAAACTTGCTGGGTTCACGCAAGAGCTTCAGCCCAGCGTATGAATTCATGAAATCATGGCCGCCTTTTTTAAGGGCAAGCGCCTTATCGATAATCTGATTACGTATTTCGGGGCTGACACAGAGATCTCTTCTTTCGTAGGGCATGAAGAACGAAAAGGATAAGCGTCTCATATGGGGGCTATCCTTGACCATGTAGGCAACTGCCTCAAAGTCTTCGTAGTTATTGGCAGTGATGGTCATATTAACGTTAAGGTTTGGGTGCCCACATTCAGCTATATTTTTCATGGCTTTTTCGAAGCTGCCGGGCGCTCTTTGTTCGTCATGCTTTTCTTGCATACCATCTATGCTCACCCAAATCATATCGCTCTTTGCGGTAATAGGCAGGGCTGCATTGGTGGTAACTGTAGATTGGTGATATCCAATCTGTTTGGCCAAATCAATGAGGGAGTTAAGATCCTTGTTTCCATCATGCCACAGATGGGGTTCGCCGCCTTCAAAGTCTACAATGCGGCTGCCAAGTTGATAGCAATACTCGAGGTCATCTTTGACTTGTTCGTAGGTTTTAGTTGTGCAGTCAGTACCGTTCTTGGCAATATTACAGTGGGCACAGTTCAAGTTGCATTGGTCGGTTATAAATACAACGCTTTGCAAAGGTTTGCGCTTTCCTAAGAACTTACAAGAAAAGAACCAGGTAGCGTAGTAAAAAAGCTCGCCCATGACTAACTCCTAACCAAGATAGAGATTAAAACCAAGTAGATTGGTGATGGCCACTATCAGCACAAATTGTATAAGCAGATTACGCGCAAGCGCCCAGCGAAGCATGAACCACTCTATACCAGCCTTCTTGTAGGCGCCCCACTGCTTAAAGTTGCCCATCCACCATTGGGGTGTTTCTTCCTGCTCAGGCTTTACAATATAGAGTCTCACCAAGCGCAAGAAGCCAACGGCAACAGGCACCGTGATGAGTACCGCAAAAGTGGTGAGCGGCAAATGACCCAATAAAACGCCTGTGATGATGCAGCCGTAAGACAAGGTGATGAGCGCCACATCCACCCAAAAACCAGCCATCTTTGAGCCCAGCAGCACCACAAAGGTCGTGCGATTGGCTGCTTTGTCGCTTTCATAGTCCATGATGGCATGCGTGTTAACGATATTCATGGTGAGAAGACCACAGGGTATGGAGGCCCATATTACACTCGGATGAATCTGTGCAGTGCAAAGATAAAAAGCAGGAATGGCAATAAGAGCACCGAACACTATGCCAATGACCAGTTCGCCAAAACCATGATAGCTGAGGCGCAGCGGCGGGCCAGCATACATGACTCCAAGGATAAGACCAAGCCCGGCAAAGAGAGCAACGTAGCGCCAGTCATAACCCAAAAATAAAAAACCTAAGACAAAGATAATCGCTCCACACAAGAGGGCAATGGATATAAAGGTCCATCCAGCTCTACGTGTTTCATCCGCAGTGGCCTCACCAGAGGTGATGTAGGCGCACTTGAGGAGTCGTGCCCTAAAGCCGCCGTCGATTAAGGCCTCCCGCTCGGCTACGGCTCCCTTGGTATAGTCAAAATAATCATCGAGCAGATTAATTCCTGTGTGTGCCGTGCCTACGCCTATCACACCAAGCAGACCTAAGGCGAGCCCAAGAAGGTGAAACTCGATTTCGGGATGGTAAATCCACGCTGCCACTGCAAAGAGGACTCCGAGAATATAGGGGGTAATTGACTGACCCAGTGCGGGGTTTCGCGACGCTTTAAACCAGAACTTCAGACCTTGCTTTGGCATGACACCTCAAATCTAGACAAAATTGCATATTAAGGAATATCAATTATACCCAACCCTTAAACAATAGCGCCAAACACCAGGGCAGTGACATAATCACCTCCGTGAAGGACACAAGAAGAATGGTAAACAGGTATTATGGAACTGTCCGTAAAGGGCAGTTAGATTTATAAGAGCGGTTTTACTGACGATCAGATGAGATTACTATGCAACAAGAACATGAAGCCCACTCAGAGCTAGCCATTCATGATTTGCAAAGGCGCTTGGTCATATTGGGCTATCGTCTTGATAACGAAATAGACAACGGCCAATTTGGTCAAAGAACTGCTGCTGCAGTGAGTTCGTTTAAGGAATCAACTGGCCTTGGACGCGATGACACCTTAGACCAAGCTACTTGGACAGCTCTCAAAGATGCCAGCATGCAAATGGGTGACAGGCACCTGTATCTGCGCATACCCCATTTTAGAGGGCGCGATGTTGCAGGGCTTCAAGGAGCACTCTCATCTATGGGTTTTGACTGCGCTGTTGATGCCAGCTTTGGGCCGGAGACTGAGCAGGCGCTTCGAGTATTTCAAAATGACATGGGCCTTAGACCAACAGGCATTCTCGACAGTGAAAACCTGGCGGCTTTGCAACGCCTGAAGCATATATGGGAGGGCAAGCGAGGCTTTCCGCTGGGCGTGCGCATTCCAGCAGTTGCGCGCTCGCAAAAGACTCTGGAAGCTACTTCTCTTTGTGTATATGGCACGGATGAACCTACCCGAGTCATAGCTAACCGAGTTGCCAACCTTGCGCGCGCTACCACTATAGAGTCCCGTTTCGAGAGTGCAACGGCACTTGGTGGGGAGCCAAAAAAAGACATGCTCTTGGTAGGACTGGCGCTCATGCAAAAAGCAGGGAGAGCGCACCTAAAACAAGCCCACAACAGCCCCGAGAGCCCCTCTGTAGTTCTCTCTAACCGTGTTTGTGCGCTATCCGAACTCAGGACTGCTATTCAGCAGGCAAGAAATCAAGAGAATCGCCTGACGCTCTATATCGATTTGCAGCTGGTCAAAAGAAATGATCGCGCTATGCAAAGTCAAGAAATGGCCATTTGCGTACTCGATGCACTGTGCGAGGGGCTGGAATCGTAGATCGTTGTCAATTGTTAGCACTTCAATGTGGTAATACTGCCCTGAGTGTATAGTCAAGGGACTCACCTAAGGAGAGATCGTTTAACATGGCAGTCGCCAAGATGCTTCCAATGAAGAACAAGCCAAGGCCTATGATGACAAGTCCGAGCACCCTCACAAGACCTCTCAAGAGCAGGGGCAGGCGTTTAAGCAATGAGCCTTTTGATTGTGGAAACTCGTGGTATAGGTGAACCTGCTTTCCCGAAGGCATGGTGTACACGTGGCCATAAGAACTCTGAAGCTGAAGTTGAACTGAGGAAGAGTCGATGTTTGCAGACGTAATATCGGATATCTCTGTACGAGAAACTTCCACTGGTTGTCCATGGAATGTAGAAGCGGCAGAATCTACGCCTGCACCTTGCTCCAGGCGTTTTTGTAGGTCTGAATTGGCAGAGTCCAGTTCGAGTAAATCGCAAATCCTCGCTGCTAACTCCTGCTCAAGTCGAGCCTTTGCGTCTATTGCATCTTGCAGCTGCATATCTTTGCGAAGGGTCTCTGCGCTCACTACCTCCAAGTCATCCATTACTTCGTTTCTGCTAACTCTCTCAATGGATATCTGTTCGCGTAGACTCTCGAGTTGAGCTATTAATACCTTGTTGCTATTTCGTTGTGAGTCAAGATCAGCAACGAGTTCGCGCAAAAGCCCATCACGATTGTCGATAATAGATCTGGTCTCGATGAGTTGTCGTTGTAACTCCGCAAAGGGCTCTTGACCAGCGCTTTGTGCCAGGCTTGCGTGCTCTGGGTCTACATCAAGGTAGGCAAGGGCAGTAGCCAGGTCATCCGCCTTGCCAAGCTCAGCGCCCAGCGCCACACTCCTCTTGCTGTTGAAGAGTATGATATTGCCCACCTGGTATCTCTTGTAGCCAGTGTCGTCCCACAAAAGATCGGTGTCCGTGAGCTCATAGAGATAGCACCCGTTATATTTACCCTTGTAAAGCACAGATACAGCGTCTTTCAAAGAAGTCCGGAGCGAGAGTAGTTGCTACTTCTCAAGATACTCATCCAATGCGGTGCGAAGTATCTCCGACTGACTGGAAGGCTCTATACCTTTGATTTTATTTTCTGCAGTAAGCTTAATTAACCGTGCATACTGGTCCTTGTAAATATAGAAGCCCTTAAACACCGTATCTCGTGGAGGAATCTTTCGATGTAGAGCTTTTTGCAGCTCAGCACGTCTTGTCACAGCCATGATACCCTCTTTTCAAAATTGATAACAATAATATATTGACATTGTATTACTAGGCTTGTATGCTAGCACATCTACGCTTGTAAGTAAAGACATAATATACAAAGAGAAGCACAGGTGCCTCATGAATACCTCACATTCAGCAGAATCACTTTTTATGGATCTCAAGAAGCTCGAAAATCGAGCCAGGGAATCAATATATACCCGATTGCACCAGAGCAATACTTCTCCTTGTTTCGTTCTTGCGCCAAGAAAGTGCGGGTTAGACGAGTTAATCATTGAGTACCAAACTGCGCTTCCAGATAAACTGTCGGTAACAAACTTTGAGTTGGCCAGCTGTTCATCTGGCTCTCTTGCACAATGGGCCTTGGACTCACATTCTACACTGCTTAAGCCTGCTAAAACACAGGGAGCCTGCCTTGAAGAGGGGGATGCGCCTCACAGGCTTGCGTTTATTACCTTTGTTCCCTGGCTTGATGATGATGCAGCCAAGCGGTTGTCAAATGAGATTGACGATTTGCTGGTCAAAGGATTTCGCGTGGTTGTCCTTTGCCCTGTGCAAAACGACCGTTATACAGATTTGCAAAGCGACAGAGCAGTCATACTGGCATCTGAGCTCAAAGACGCAGGATACTTTGCTCCAGCACTCCATGGGGAATGCCTGCGACAGTTCAGCTGTGAGTATTTACCAGTGCAGATACGCTTGGCTGCCATCCTTTGCACAGTGCTTGGACAGACCACCCTTGATGAGCTGGTTCAGCTTGGCTACACCTTGTCACACGACGTTCCAAAACTTTTGGAGCAACTTCATCCGCTGTTTGAGCGTACGTCTTGCAACAAGGGCATAAAGTGCCAGCAGCTCTTGCCCCAGCACTTTGAGCAAGAGCTTATTCGTGTCATCGGTGAGTATCTAGAAGAAACGCGTCAACCCTTCAGCGCAACCAGTGTAGCCAGCAGGATTGCCAAACTTTCTGTTGCTCTGCTTGAAAAGGGCAATCTTGAATCTTCGCACCAGCTTTTAGAGTTTGCAGAAACACTCATAAAAACAGAGGCTTACTGGAGCGATACGCACAATAATACCTACTCTGCTATAGAAACATCCGCAGGGCGCGCTGCAGGCAGGCTAATCAACGCTTGCACCTCGCAGCAGACAGTACAAGGAAGTGTTGACCTACCCTTACTCAAGGTGCAGCTCTTTGGCAGAATGGAAATTAGAATTGGCAATGATTTGGTCCAAGACAAGTTTCTTGCACGAACAAAGCTCAAGCGTTTCTTGGCCTTTATGGTGCTCAATCAACATCGGGTTGTCTCACGTGACACTCTCATTGAGTATCTTTGGCCTTCCCTGGACTTTGAGCGTGCGCAAAAGAATCTCTACACCAACTGGTGCCTTCTTTCAAAAGGACTGGGGGCTGATAAAGTGCGTGATTGCCCCTATCTCATGCGCAGCGGAGAGGTGTATCAGTTAAGATCCGAGTTGGTACTTTCAGATACCGAACAATTTGAATCTCTGGCGCGTGCACTGCTCTTTGAGCAAAATGATTTGGCAGGACAAACGAGGAGTATTCTTGAGTTAGAAGCGCTCTACAGGGATTCGCTGGTAGGAGATATTCCAGCAGATAACTTCCTAAGCGCTAAAATGGCCTCTTTCAGGGGGATGATGGTGGATACATTGTTGCTGGTTGCAAGACATTTACGAAGTGAAGGAGAGTTCGAAAGGGCGCTGTTTTGCATCCGCTCGGCGTATGAACTGGATGAAACGCGCGAGGATGTGTATCGTGATCTCATGAACACGCAATATGAAGCTGGTCAGCGTACTTCAGCTATGCAAACCTACTTTACGTGCAAGCAATACCTTGCAGACGAACTAGGCATCTTGCCCTCTAAAAGAACAACGGCGCTCTATCAAGAGCTCTTGCTTGACTCCTCTCGATAGGTATATGACTTGAGAATAAGGTACAATCAAATGCTGTGCGCACGAAGGAGCAATTGCGCACGTTGATGTATGGATGACTCTGCTGGCGCTGGCAGCAAGCTTGAGCAAAAGCTTGGTTTCAGGCAGCAGGAAGATAGATTGAGGATTATTCATGGCAGGATTCTTATCCAAGATACTTCGCAGTGGCGAAGACAGACAACTAAAAAACTACACAGAGCTTACGACACGCATCGGTGAGTTGGAGCCAGAGGCTCAAAAGCTCAGCGACTCAGAATTAGCTGAGCGCACCCTTGTCTATAAAGAGCGCTGCAACAATGGGGAAGAGCTCAATAGCTTGCTGCCTGAGGCTTTTGCCACGGTAAGGGAGGCTGGGGTCAGAGCTCTGGGCATGAGGCACTTTGATGTTCAACTCATTGGTGGCATGACGCTTAACGCTGGGCAAATCGCAGAGATGAAAACAGGTGAAGGTAAGACCCTCGTATCAACTCTGGCTGGCTACCTCAATGCGCTGAGCGGCAAGGGTGTGCACATCGTAACCGTTAATGACTATCTCGCAAAGCGCGATAGCGAATGGATGGGGCGCATCTACCGTTTTTTGGGAATGGAAGTAGGTCTGCTGCAAAATGGCATGAAACTTGAGGCCAAGAAGCCTGCCTATGCTGCAGATGTAACTTATGGCACCAATGCCGAGTTTGGCTTTGACTACCTGCGCGACAACATGGTACTGCGAGCTGATGACAGAGTGCAGCGTGGACATATGTTTTCTATTGTGGATGAGGTTGACTCCATTCTTATAGATGAGGCGCGTACCCCTTTAATCATCAGTGGAGCCGGCAGCAGGGCGGCAGAAACCTATGGTCAGTTTGCACGAGCTGCAGCCAATCTGCGCGAGGGAATGGATTTTCAAAAGGATGAGGCCAAGCGCACTATCTACGCTACGGAGACCGGCTTACATAAGATGGAGACCCTGCTTTCAATCCCCGATCTTTTTGGAGATCCTAGCGGTATGCTGGTCAATCACTTGCAACAAGCGCTCAAAGCCGAGTTTCTCTTTAAGAAGGACGTAGACTATGTGGTCATCGACGGAGAAGTAAAGATCGTAGATGAGTTTACAGGGCGCATCATGGAGGGACGACGCTATAGCGAGGGCCTGCACCAGGCTCTTGAAGCCAAGGAAAGAGTATTGGTCAAAGAGGAGAATCAAACGCTTGCAACCATAACCCTTCAAAACTACTTTCGCTTATACGAGAAGCTTTCGGGCATGACCGGTACCGCCATGACAGAAGACTCAGAGTTCAGGCAGATCTACAAGCTGACAGTACTTGCCATTCCGCCCAACAGAGAGGTTGTGCGTGATGATAGGGTAGATTTGGTCTATCGCACCCTCAAGGCAAAATTCAAAGCGGTGGCAGACGACATTATTGAGCGACACCAAAACGGTCAGCCGTGTTTGGTGGGCACAGTTTCCATTGAGAATTCCGAGCTGCTTTCTGGCATGCTAAACAAGCGGGGTATTCCCCATGAAATCCTAAACGCAAAGCATCATGAGCGTGAGGCTCATATCGTTGCACAGGCAGGGCGCATGGGCGCCGTTACCATTGCCACTAATATGGCTGGTCGTGGTACTGATATCTTGCTGGGAGGCAATCCGGATTTTTTGGCCGAGGAGTTATTGGTAAACGAGGGTTTAAATCCTGAGGAAGCTTCCGAGAAGGATCTTGAAAGAATAGCTAAAAAAGCCTCGATTATTACCAAGGAAGAACATAACGCCGTGGTAGCCGCCGGAGGCTTGGCGGTCATTGGTACCGAGCGTCACGAATCAAGGCGTATCGACAATCAGCTTCGTGGTCGTGCCGGGCGTCAGGGAGATCCTGGGGTCTCTCTGTTTTATCTTTCCTTGGAAGATGATCTTATGAGGCTCTTTGGCGGCAATCGTATGGATCGTATAGCCAATGTCATGGAGCGCACCGGCTTTGAAGAGGATATGCCTCTCGAAAGCGGAATGGTATCCAAAGGTATTGAAGGAGCTCAGCGCCAGGTTGAGTCTATGCACTTTGATTCTCGTAAGCATGTGCTCGAATATGACGATGTTTTGAATTTGCAACGCCAGGCAATTTACAAGGAACGCAATGCCATCTTGGACGGAAAGGACATTCATGACAGGGTGCTCACCATCATGAATGACACCTTGGACAAGAATCTCGCCGTTTATACTGAGGGCGTTATGGATGATTGGGACTGGGTCGGGCTTGATAAGTGGCTCGAAGAGCTCACTGGCGCCACCAACATGGACTCCAAGGCTCGCTTTGCCACCGATGATGATGAGGCAGCCTTTGGAGAACGTCTCTATGAATACCTTGAAACCACCTTTAAAGAAAAAGAAGAGGCAATAGGCGAGGAGCAAATGCGGCGCCTTGAAGCCCAGGTCATGCTTCGCATAATGGATACTCGCTGGATGACGCATATGCAAGAGATGGACTATCTCAGAGCGGGTATTGGCCTTCGTGCCTTTGGCCAACGCGACCCTCTCACCGAATACAAAACCGAGGCCTATGCTGCTTTTGCAGAGCTGAGAGATGTTATGTACGAGGATTACCTTCGCACATTACTACGCATTCAACTGGCATCAGTTGAGGAGCAACCTGATACCAATAGCCTACGGGGTGCAAGCTACTCCGGCCCATCGGGTGACATTCCCTCACTGAGTTCTGAGGTAAGGGCTGGCCTGCTTGCAGGGCAGCAACAGGCGGCAGGCATGAAGGAGGTGCCACGAAAAACCAGGACGGTGGTCAAAGATAAAGAAGATCCCTATGCTACGGCCGGAAGAAACGACCCTTGCCCTTGTGGTAGCGGTAAGAAATACAAAAAATGTCATGGTGCCACGGTGTGAGATGAATTATCTAACAGTATCCAAGATGAGCAAATAGATTAGCATGGCTGAGGATGGAAAAGTGCATCTGGAGGATTTAGAAAATCGCCTTAAGCAGGCAAAGTCCTACCTGCAACTGGACGCAAAGCGTCAAGAGCTCAAAAAGCTTGATGACGCTACTAACCAACCAGGTTTCTGGGACGACAGCAACAATGCTCAAAAGCTGAGTCAGCAGGCTTCGGCACTTCGCAACACTTTGGCGCAGTACGAAAGGGCAGTGACACTCCTTGCCGATGCACAAGCTGCTTATGAGCTCCAGATGGACGAGGATGCACTGCTGATAGCCTCAGAGCTTGATGCATTGCTCAACCAGGTAGAGCTTTCTACCTGGTTTAGCGGAGAGTACGATCATGGAGATGCCATTGTTTCCATTAATCCGGGGCAAGGCGGTTTGGAAGCGCAAGACTGGGCTGACATGCTCTTTAAGATGTATGTGCGCTATGCGCAGAACAAAAAGTATAAGGTTGAGGTACTGGACGCTCCAGCTGGAGAAGTCGTTGGCATTGACAGTGCCACCTTTATTGTTTCAGGAACTGATGCCTACGGCCTACTGAGGGCAGAAAGCGGAACACACCGCCTGGTGCGCATTTCTCCTACCGACGAAAAGAAGAGAAGGCATACGACTTTTGCAGGTGTTGAGGTGCTCCCCGTACTACCTGATGATATTGAGGTTCAGATTCTGGATTCAGAACTACGCATAGATGTGTTTAGGTCAAGCGGCCCCGGCGGACAAAGTGTCAATACGACTGACTCCGCAGTACGTATTACGCACCTTCCTACGGGTACTACCGTGAGCTGTCAAAACGAGAAGTCGCAGATACAAAATAGAGAAACTGCCATGAAGATTTTGCGCTCGCGTCTTTTTGAGATTGAGCGAGCCAAACGTGAAGCAGAAATTGCAGCGCTCAGAGGCGAGAAGACTGAGGCATCCTGGGGTAATCAAATACGCAACTACGTACTGTACCCTTATCAGCTTATCAAAGACGTGCGCACCGGTCACGAAACAGGCAACGTTGATGCTGTATTGGAAGAGGGCAAGCTCGACTCATTTATCATGGCATATCATAAATGGAGAGTGAGCAGCGATGTGTAAGGAAGTATGTCTTGGGCGTCCTCAAAGCGTGAAGCGATGAAAGCAGTAATGCCCAAGAGGTTGAAGTAGTGCAAGGCAATGAATGGTCAAGCAGAGAGTGAGTTATGAATATGGAGCGCGGTAATGAGTAGAGAAGAGTTAATAAGAGTTGCCGATAAAATGCGTTGTAATGTGGTGCGTATGCTTACCGAGGCTGGGAGTGGTCACCCGGGAGGCTCGCTTTCGGCGGCCGAAATCATGTCAGTTCTCTGGTTTGGTGGTATTATGCGCTACCGTGCAGATGACCCTGCCTGGGGCAAACGAGATCGCTTTGTGCTCTCAAAGGGGCACGTTGCCCCCATTTTATATGCAGCCATGGCACAGGCTGGTTTCTTAGAGGAGTCAGAGCTCTTGAGTTTGAGAAAACTAGGTGGACGGTTACAAGGGCACCCGGACTGCCTCAAGCTGCCTGGTGTTGAAGTGTCTACGGGCTCACTTGGGCAAGGGCTCTCTATTGCCACGGGCATGGCCTTGGGGCTTGCCCTCAACGGAGGAGACCAAAAGGTTTTTTGCCTTATCGGCGACGGAGAATGCCAAGAAGGTCAGATATGGGAGGCAGTGCTCTATGCTGCTACACGCAAAGTCAAAAACCTGATTGCTATAGTAGACAATAACGGACTGCAGATAGATGGCGCTGTTAAGGATATTTGCGATCTTGGCAATTTGGCTAAGAAATTCAGTGAATTTGGCTGGCTGGCTCTTGAAGTTGATGGGCACGATGTTGATGCCCTATATACTGCCTTTGACGAAGCCACCTCATCTGAGTTTGTGCGCCCTCGGGTCATTATTGCTCATACTATCAAGGGAAGGGGAGTCAGTTTCATGGAAAACTCCAGCGGCTGGCACGGAAAGACAATCAATGTAGATCAGTGCAAGAGCGCTCTATTGGAGTTGGGAGAAGAGCTATGTTAACAAAGGGAAAGGCCACGCGAGAAGCATATGGAGAGACCCTCGTTGCCCTGGTGCAAGAGGGCTATGATGTCGTAGCCGTAGATGCTGATCTTTCGAGCTCTACCACTACCGCTGCATTGGGCAAGGAGTACCCCGAGCGACTTTTTAATGTAGGTATTGCAGAGCAAAACATGGTAGGTGTGGCCAGTGGCCTGGCGTTAACAGGAAAGACGGCTTTTACAGGATCCTTTGCTGTTTTTGGCACTGGCAGAGCCTATGATCAGATTCGTAACACGGTGTGTTATTCCAACCTCAATGTGGTGATTGCTCCAACCCATGCTGGTATCAGCGTGGGGCCCGATGGCGGCTCACACCAGATGATAGAAGACCTGGCTCTCATGAACGTTTTACCCCGTATGCGTATTTTGGTACCAGCCGACTATGAGGCTGCCAAAGTAGCTCTTCGCATGGCAGTCATAGAGGGAGGCCCGTTTTATGTGCGCCTTGGAAGGGCAGCTGTTGGGCAGATCTATAGCCAGGGAGACCAGTTCAAGCTTGGCACTGCCAAGACACTGCGCGAGGGCGGGGACGTTACGCTCGTTGCCTGTGGAGCAATGGTCGAGCAGGCCTTGATTGCCGCCGAGAGCCTGAGCCAGTCTGGTGTATCCGCAGAGGTCATTGATGCGTTTTCTATCAAACCTCTGGATGAAAAAACCATTCTTGAAAGCATGGCCAAGACCAAGTGTTTAGTCAGTTGCGAGGAGCATTCAATTATCGGAGGACTGGGCTCGTGTGTGGCTCAATTAGTAGCTAAGAATCCAGGAGTTCTCAAAAAACCACTTAAGCTGGTGGGCATACAAGACTGCTTTGGGACGTCTGGACAAATTGACGAGTTGTTTGCAAAATACCAGCTAAGTGCAAGATACATTCATGATAGTGTGCTAGAATTAGCAACGTGATTTCGCGACTCCTACAGAAAACGCGATAGAAATGAACGGAGATACAGTGACGGATCATTCTGAGCAGGGCGACGCATCGTCCTTGCAGAAATCGTCGAGTCAAAGCGCAGACGGAAGCCCCACATCCAATAGCTCAAGAGAAGCTGCGCTAAGCCAACAACAGGCTGCTCTCAACAGCATATTCAAGAAGAAAAACAACGGTGTGCAGTACGGATCAATGCCGCTCTCTGGATCAGGCACCAGTGCAGCGCCCCTTCAAAATTCCACTGGGAGCGCTAAAGGACAAAAAGCATCAAAGGCCGGAAGTTCCGGTGGCTTTTCTCGCATTGCGTCTCCACAAAAGGGGGCAGTGCCCAAAGTTGGAAAAAAGGAAGCTCAAGCGCCTGAAGATAAGACAAGGCCAGCTGCCGCAGGAAACGCACGTCCTATTATCCTGTTTGACCGAGTGAGCAAATTGTATCCCGCTCAGCCCAATAAGCCAGCTCTAAACAATATCTCCATGACTATATACTCTGGTGAGTTTGTATTTCTTGTTGGACACTCTGGCTCAGGAAAATCAACCTTTATCAGGTTGATAAACCACGAGTTTACCACCTCTTCTGGGCGACTCTACGTTGCGGGCGAAGACCTCTCCAGCATCAGGCGTTGGCGTGTGCCCTATCTTCGCAGAAACATTGGCTGCGTATTTCAGGATTTTAAACTCCTGCCTAACAAAACTGCGTTTCAAAATGTGGCTTTTGCTCTCCAGGTTATTGGAAAGTCAAAACATATCATTCGTACCCAGGTGCCTGAGGTTCTGCGCCTCGTAGGTCTTGAGGATAAGACTAACAAGTACCCCGATCAGCTCTCAGGCGGTGAGCAGCAACGTGTATCCATTGCGCGAGCAATAGTAAATCGTCCTCCCATGCTGATATGCGACGAGCCCACAGGAAATCTTGACCCACAAACATCATTGGGAATCATGCGCTTACTTGATCGCATTAATCGAACCGGAACTACCATTTTAGTGGCTACCCATGACCGGGAGATGGTTGACTCCATGCGTAAACGTGTGGTGGCCTTGGAAAACGGCTTTCTGGTCCGCGATGAGGATAAGGGGGTGTACGGTTTAGATGCGTAGTTTTTTCTACTTTATCAAAGAAGCTGTATTAAACTCCAAAAAGAACTTTGGGACAACCTTTGGTGCCGTCGTAACTATTTTTCTCTCTTTGCTGGTTATTGGCGTGTTCATAGTTACCAGTTTGGTAATCGAGCGCGTGGTCAAAAGTATCGAAAGCCAGGTCTCTATCTCTATCTTCCTTGCAGACGAAGCTGCAGATGCTGATGTTACAGCGCTCATCAACTTTATACACTCCTTGCCTGAGGTATCTAACGTTACCTACATCGACAAAGACCAGGCATTAGAAAACTTTAAGGAGATGACCAGTTCGGGTATCGTAGAGCAGTTGGAAGGAAACCCCTTGCCTGCCTCTCTGGAAATAGACCTTGCTGATCCAGATCAAGTGGAGGCTGTGGCGTCTGCGATTCAATCTGAGCCGGTATATGTGAGAATAGTTGATAATCCCGTCAACCCTGCCGACTCAATAAAGTATGGTCAACAAATTGTTAAGCAGCTCTTTGCAGTTACCGACATCATACGTGTCGTAAGCGTTGTTTTGGTTATCATGCTTATCTTTGTTGCGCTGGTGTTTATCAACAATACGATCCGACTGGCTATCCTTGCGCGCCGCAAGGAAATTGCCATCATGCGTCTCGTTGGTGCTTCTAATGGGTTTATCCGTGGGCCCTTCCTCATGGAAGGCGCGTTGCAGTCGCTCGTTGGTGCAGGACTATCAATTCTTTGCGTTCACTTGCTGGCCTCACAATTCCTGCCAGAATTGGGCAACTTGCTTTCGTGGCTGCCAATCGACTATCAAAGTATGCAGCTCTGGCAGGTGTACACGATGCTGGTAGCTGTGGGGCTCATCATCGGGCTTTTTGGCTCTGCCTGGGCCATGCGCCGCTACCTGAAAGTCTAGTACACTGCGTCAGCTAAAGTTAATATCGGGATGTAAGGTTGTGGTGGAGCTAAGGAGGATCGAACTCCCGGCCTCGTGATTGCGAACCACGCGCTCTCCCAGCTGAGCTATAGCCCCACGTCAAACAACCGTCACAACTTGGTATTGTATAGCATTTGCCCAAAGTGCGTGCAAAAAATTTCGTAACGCACTTATTGGCAACAGAATGCCTGCAAAAAAATTTCATTTGCACTTATCGACAGAAACAGTGATAATTAGCAGCTGCTGATTCTACCAAGTGTAGACTATGCGATATGCGGCCCCATCGTCTATCGGCTAGGATACCGCCCTTTCAAGGCGGAGAGACGGGTTCGATTCCCGTTGGGGCTGCCACGTCGTCGCAAACTCCGCTCAGCTCCGCAACCCAGACAAGCTGGCTTGCTCCACCCGCTTCGTTGCTCCTCCTTTCCCCACAAAGTCCCTCGCTTCGCTCAGTGTACTTTGCGGGGACCCCGTTAGCGCAAACTCCGCTCAGCTTAACCAACTATCATTGAGTTGTATGTCGGAAAGTTTTGCTGCTCACGAGCTTTATATTGCAGCTCATTGAGCCTTTTGTTACTATCGATATGACGACTACCACTTGCCACATAGTTTTGTGGCAACAAGGCTGAGGAGGCATACGGTGCATTATATTGATAGAATCATTCAAGGCGTTCAGGCTAAAGACCCAAACGAGGCAGAATTTATACAAGCAGTAACCGAGGTTCTCAACTCGCTCAAGCCTGTTATCGATGCCGATCCTCGTTATGAAGCAGAAGGAATTCTTGAGCGCATCGTCGAGCCCGAGCGCGCAATTCTCTTTCGTGTGCCGTGGGTAGATGATGAAGGGTGTGTGCAGGTTAATAGAGCCTATCGTGTGCAATTCAACAGTTGCCTGGGTCCATATAAAGGTGGCATTCGTTTTCATCCATCGGTCAATCTGAGCATCATCAAGTTCCTTGGTTTTGAGCAAATCTTTAAGAATAGCCTCACCACGCTTCCTATGGGAGCAGGCAAGGGTGGGTCGGACTTTGAGCCTAAGGGCAGGTCAGACGGCGAAGTCATGCGTTTTTGTCAAAGCTTCATGACAGAGCTCGCAAGGCATATTAGCGCAGATACCGATGTACCCGCTGGTGATATTGGCGTAGGAGCTCGCGAAATAGGTTTTATGTTTGGACAATATAAGAAGATAAATAACCTCTGGGAGGGCGTGCTAACTGGTAAGGGGCTCACCTACGGTGGCTCGCTGGCGCGAAAGGAAGCTACTGGTTACGGTCTTGTCTACTTTGTCAATGAGCATCTCAAGGCATCGAGCGACAGCCTGGAAGGCAAGAAGGTGGCAATATCTGGTTCAGGAAACGTAGCGATTTATGCTGCTGAAAAAGCACAGAGCCTCGGTGGCACTGTCATTACCTTGTCTGACTCGGGTGGTTGGATTCATGATCCAAAGGGCATTCAACTTGATGTAGTTAAGGAAATCAAGGAAGTTAAGCGAGGTCGTATTTCTGAGTACGCAGACCAGGTAGACACTTCCAGTTATCATGAGGGCAGGGGAGTGTGGAGCGTTGTTTGCGATATTGCACTGCCGTGCGCCACACAAAATGAATTACTTATCGAGGATGCCGCTTTGCTGGCAGCCAATAACTGCAAGATTGTAGCTGAAGGTGCCAACATGCCAACGACCATGGAGGCTACCGACTATCTTATGCACAGCGGGGTAATCTTTTGCCCAGGCAAGGCTGCTAACGCAGGTGGCGTAGCCACCTCTGGCCTGGAGATGAGCCAAAATTCTGGCCGTATGAACTGGGAGTTCGACGAAGTAGATGGCAAGCTCCAAGGCATCATGGCCAATATCTACCGAGAAGTCTCCACCGCAGCAACTGAGTATGGGCAAACCAACAACTTTGTCATCGGTGCCAATATTGCTGGCTTTAGGAAGGTTGCGGAGGCTATGCTGGCCCAAGGCGTTGTATAACCTATCCGGCTTCATCTAAGCGGCATCTCGACTTTCAAAATGCAATCGAGCCTCAGTCATGTATCAGGTATACACTCCTATCGGCCCGATTACACTTTTCAAGCCGATTTGCTCGCTTAGATGAACCCTCTCTCTTATACCG
>Ga0123356_10001339_pt1 | contig 27238 bp, 31 predicted proteins | sample TergutEmb28metaG_2_FD_92546 | JGI IMG/M metagenome (GOLD analysis project Ga0123356, IMG submission 92546) | Embiratermes neotenicus P3 segment gut microbial communities from Petit-Saut dam, French Guiana - Emb289 P3 | ecosystem: Host-associated > Arthropoda: Insects > Digestive system > Gut ...
CCGGGATGGGTGCGGTTGCGGGGGTCATCACCGGGTAGGGCATTAGCACCGATGAAAAGATCGGCGGCGGCAAAACCGGTGTATGCTGGCACATCGTTGAGGTAAGCTTGTCCGCCACCCAATTTGATACGCGGCTGGCTATGACCGGTGTTGAAATAGACCCCGGAGGAACACATGGAGCCGAAGGTACCGGTGGTGACAACGTCAACCTCAACGGCGGCGCGTGCCGTCCCTTTCTCACGGGCAAGGTCGATTATCTCCTCGGCGGTGGCCACAACAACCTGGCCATGTTTGATCTTCTCATTGATTTCGGCGATCGTTTTAGGCATTTCTCTCCTCAGGAGCGGGTGGTGAAATACCTTATGGTAATATCAAGGCTAGGGCTTGTCAAACGCGCCGAATGTGGTTTCATGGTAGCACAGACTTATTTAGTCGCCGAAGAATAAATGTTGCTCCAACCATGGCTATATTTGGCAATGTAAGTGACAATCAAGCATCATAATGCCCGCAACATTGTACTATTACAATTTGATTATGCTCGACTTTGTAGACGATCCTGTTGACTTCATCAATGCACTTGCTCCAATAGCCTTGCTTATCGCCTGCCAGTTGTTCTGGTTTGCCTAACCCAGAAAACGGCTGCCGATCAATGTCTTTCAGTAACTTATTAATCTTCTTTAAAGTCTTTTTATCCTGTGTTTGCCAATACAAATAATCATCCCAGGCATCATCTGTCCCTGCTTTTTGCATATTCAATCAGTCTCAATCAATTCATGGACGGTGACCCTGCCTGCTTCTGCATCGGCAATAGACTTGGCTAGACGTGCTTGATTTTTCTTGCTGTAAAACGGGTCGTAAATCTCAAATGGGATTTTTCCCTGACGCAAAGATTGTCGGGCAAATATGTTGAATGCGGTAGATAAATTCATTCCAAAGCTATTAAACATTATTTCAGCCTGTTCTTTTACATCCCTATCAAGTCTAATCGTAACATTGATTGTTTCTGCCATTTCAAGTGCCTCCGTATTCGTATTGACGTATTCTGCCACATCTTGCCGTGCAATTCAAGTAAAATGCACGAAAATTTTACGACATCTATAATGGTCAGAATTGTCGCATTTTAGATATCATGACTTGGCCGCCACCCGTCCGCTTTTGATCTTCCCGAGACTTCTGCGTCCGGTTTGCCCATTTTTCTCAGGAATTGGTTGCGGAGCAATGTACTGCTCCCATTTTGTCAACTCAATCTTATGGGAGAGTAATGGCTGCCCGATACTCCTTTTCAAATGTATTCGGTGATTTATTACTAAATTAGGCTGGCGTTGACATATAAGGGAATGGCTCAAGATGGCCAAAACATGGCTTCCAAAGAACGATACTCATCATTATCTGTATAACATTGCCTTAAGATGGCTCTAAATGCCTGTAATTTCCGGTATTCCTCACGCTCCTTAAGTGCAAAAAAATCACAGGTAATTGAATAGACCTTGCCGTCTAGGCAAAATGTAATTCGTTCATATACACTATCAGTTATAGATAATTCAGGCTCGTACACACCTGCGTACGATGCCATATTATATTCAACAACAGCATCATACAAAGCCTGTAAATGTTCACAGGAAATACGGTAATCGACAGAAGTATATCCACCTGGCACTAAAAGACGGATTAAAAATGCACCCAAAATGTTCTTTTCCGTATCCAATAAGGTCACAAAGTTGTTAGGTAAAACTGGGCTAGCTTCATAAATAATATAAAAATCACTCGGTACAGTCGGGCCGCAATCTGGGGAAATAGTACTGGTTGTGGATGGGTGGGCGGTTTCAGTGCTGGCAACGGTGTTACTGGGCGTGACAACGGGCGTAACATCAGATGTTACGCCCGTTGTGCATCCAACGATTGAAGCAAGAAGCGTTAATACCAAGATAACCAGTGATAATCGTTTCAGCATCATTGCTTCGCTTATCAGGTATCAGCGTGCAACAGTTAGCGAGCAGCTAACCATTGTACTTATACCACTTTGACCTGCTCCCCGAAAACCAGTCCAGAAGTAATGTTGGTATCCTGCCAAGAATAGTACAATAAACTGGACCTTAATGAGAGAAGGGGAATAGATGCCAAGGAAAAAGAATACGTCGGAACAGATCATCGGTAAACTACGTGAGGCCGAGATCATGATGACCCAAGGCAAAACCGTAGCCGAAGTCTGCCGTAAAATAGAAGTCACTGATCAAACCTACTTCCGCTGGTGCTGACACTCCTTGGCTATCTCTCCGAATAGGGTACTACCATAGTAGAAGCGTGCGCAACTGTTCGCGTTGAGCCTTTTCTTGTCTCGCATCACGTTTTAAAATAATTCTGCATTTGTTTTGCACGATGCCGGTGAATCATTATTGGCTTTGCTCGGGGTTGTGCTTTTTGGCATCAACCTTGATCATAATAACATTAAAAGAGGAGTCGGGTGGGGTCAATGCGCTGTTCTTAACAGCGGCGATTGTTTGCTTTCTGCTGGCGGGGACATTTCCTGTAACGATGTGCCCAGTGTTTGTTTGCATGGCTGGCATAAGATGGGCACGATTGAAATACACAACAGTGGCCGCACCGATAAGGACAATTAGTCCAACCAACCATGGCCAATAGCTGGCGGGGCCATTATTGCCTGGAAGGCTTTTCACTGGGGGAGGGAAGGCGGGGGCCAAGGAGGGGGGATGGATTTCCTCGTCGATAGACGAGATAGCCCAACCCGGGGCGGGGGCCAAGACTTCTGGACCAGTCGGATACAGTTCTACTGCGGAAGGCCGTGTAACTGTGGGTGTAATTTGAACGGATGCATTAGTATCCCAAGCGAAATTAACCACCAAGACCAATGCACCGTATTGTTCAGAGTATTTTCGGGCGTACTCTTCTTCATATCCATTGGCGACTTCAACTAACACCAACTCTGTGTTTGGTGACATTTGGATTAGGCGCACATTAGCATCTTGGCTCGCGGAAATCTCGTTAAACACCGCCTCGCGTTGTTGGTAAGAATAGGTGCAATCTATAACAGTGACGTAATAGTTTGGCGATAGCAGGTCAATGATTTCCTGTCTGCTAGTCTCATTGGCATTGACAACCCCAATTGTCAAGTTATACAAATCCACTCTGCCCTCAAGCCCCAACTCTCCTGCTTGGTAAGCGAATGAGATATTAGAGGGATAACCGTTCGTTGCCCAATATACATCTGGTTTTTCCAGTGTTCCCCTCCCGGGCTCACCGTCGATGAGGCGGGGTGCGGCAGTTGTGGTAAGAACAGTATCGAACATTTCCACAGCGGGTTGAGGCGTGTCAATGTTAGTACTCTCTTGGGCGCATATGGGCATTGATATGCCAAGACACATCAGCAAAACGCAGATTATTGTTAATTTCTGCATGGCTCGTCTTCTCCTGAAATTATTCTTTTAAGTTTGCCAAGGGCTTTTTGGTATTTCCACAGTACCGTGCCCAAGGGAATTTGCATTACCTCAGCGATTTCGCGGAATTTGAGTTCTCCGATAATGTGTAGGGTTACGATTTGACACTCTTGGGCAGGTATTGCCTTGAGGGCGTTTTCAATGTCTATCTTGTTGTGAAAATTGTCAGATAGCTGATGGGCGATTGATGGCTGGTGAGTAGTGTTGTCCATTTCATCAAGTGATATATGCTGCCGGTGCTTCCTTGTGTTGTCTATTGCAAGATTACGCGCCATCTGAAAAATATAGGCCCGGGGGTTTTTGATGGATGGTTTGGGTGGTGAAAGGTACAGCTTGACAAACACTTCTTGCATGATATCTTCTGATGCTGTTTTATCCCAAATAATACGATAGACAATCGTATATATCGGGGTTTTCAAATCATCGTACAACTCTTCAAATGCCATAGTATCGCCACTGCGTATGGCGTCAAGTTTGATTATTAACTCGTCGTTTTTCACCGTTTATGCGCATCCTACAACTATGACGGAAATCCTTGGCGTTTTATTGGGATATTGTCCGTTTCATAAAACTATTCAAGTTCTATTATATTGGAGACCAAGTGGGTATTGCCAAACCTGTTTTGGAACCCAAGGGCGGGGGCCTTTGACATCTGGACGGTCGGGTGTCATGCTCTAATTATGGCATACGAAAGGCTGGTCCAAAGGGATGCCGGGCACGACGTGGGCACCCGCTTCATTGGTCGGCATATTCAATATTACCCTCGCTTGACCTCAACGATGGATGCCGCACGCGAGGCTGCCTTGGCTGGGGGTGCAGAGGGTACTGTTGTGTTGGCTGGGGAACAAACAGCGGGGCGCGGACGGTTGGGGCGGGGATGGCTTTCCCCCTCGGGTTGTCTGACATTTTCGTTGGTTCTATATCCCGAGGCACATCTTTTACCCGGCCTAGTAATGGTTACCACCCTAGCTGTGGCAGAAACAATCACAACAGTTGCATCGGTTCCGGCGGGGATCAAATGGCCTAATGATGTGCAGGTAGGCGGTAAAAAGATTTGCGGTATTCTTGTTGAAACGGGTATGCGGGCAGATCTCACGAACTATGCCATTGTCGGTGTGGGGCTAAACGTCAATTTTGATGCTGCTGCCTATCCGGAAATAGGGGCAACTGCCACAAGTTTGTCTGTGGAGGTTGGTCGTGAGTTGTCGTGTGCTGAAGTGCTGCATACGCTTCTGGTCCGATTTGAGCACTGGTACGAGGCATATCTGGGAGGGGAGCCGGTGTTTGAGGCTTGGCGCACCAGTCTGACAACTATTGGCCAAGCGGTACAGGTGTACGCCGGAGGGGTACTGCATGATGGCGTTGCTGAGGATGTGGCCCCGGACGGGGCGCTATTACTACGGCAACGCGATGGCCATATTATGAAGGTGTTAGCCGGAGACGTTACCCTGAAAGCACCCAGTGCGGAAGACAACGGCGTCACGTGACCCGACGGCAATGATAATGGTTTGTGTGTAGCAAAGATACTGCACCGCCTTGATGTCTGACAAGGCGGTGCAGTTGGTGTGATGTTGTCCAATTAAGCTAGGGAATCAAGCCTTTTTACTTTTCCCTTTTTCCGGTCCCTTATCTTTCTCTGGAGGATTGGATGAAGCTGAGGATCCTCCGCGTGTTTCCATGAAGCGCGAAATAAGATCAATGGGCACAGGGAAGATTAAAGTATTTGTCTTTTCAGTGGCGATTTCTGTCAGGGTTTGCAGGTAACGGAGCTGCAAGGTAACCGGCTCTTTGGCAATGACACTGCCGGCATCGGAGAGTTTCTTGGATGCCTGGAGCTCGCCCTCGGCGTGGATAATCTTGGCACGACGTACCCGCTCGGCCTCTGCCTGGGCGGCCATGGAACGGCGCATGGTCTCCGGAAGTTCAACGTCCTTGATTTCTACGATGCTCACCTTTACCCCCCAGGGGTCGGTCTGTTCGTCAATAATCTTTTGTAGGGTGTCGTTAAGCTTCTCGCGTTGGGTCAAAAGCTCATCCAGCTCGTGTTGACCGAGGACGTTGCGTAGGGTGGTCTGGGAGATCTGTGAGGTGGCCTTGACGTAGCTTAAGACCTTAACTACGGCTGCCTCTGGGTTGATGACGCGGAAATAGACAACGGCATTAACCCGTACCGTCACGTTATCACGCGTGATAACGTCTTGAGCAGGGACATCCATGGTGATGACACGTAGGTCAACCCTAGTCATGCGGTCGATGAAGGGAATGATAAGGAAAAGGCCGGGCCCGCGCGCTCCCACTAGCCGCCCTAATCGGAAGACCACTCCTCGTTCGTATTCGTTAACAACCTTGATGGCACCAGCCAGCAGAATCAGGATAAATAATACGATGGTAATGGGTATAAGGTACATTAGCTGCCTCCTTTTTTCTTAGTCACTGTTAGCTTTAGGCCTTGGATAGCGGTCACAATAACCTCCTCGCTGTTCAAGGCCTCGCCTTGGTCTATTTCCGCTTGCCATAGCTCTCCTTCTACCATAACTGTGCCTTCAGGGGTGAGCGGTGTGCGCACTATGGCCGTGCGGGAGAGCAGGTCCTCGGTGCCGGTGGCAACGCGCCTGCGCTGGGATTTTACCACACGATTAGACGTTAGGATGAATGCTACGGACATTATGAGTACGACGACTGCAATGAGGGCCGGGTGTATGCCTGGTTCGGAGTGAAATAGAAAAAGCGAACCCACGATGAGGGCGGCGATACCAGCAACTGTAAAAGGGATAAAAAATTTCGCCCGATAGGCACCGAAGACGAAGAGTGGTAGGGCCAAGGCGATAGCGATAAGACCCAAGGGGTTAACTGAGAGTAACCCTAGGGCGTAGAAAGCCAAGACAGCGGCAACAATTCCGACAAACCCGGACAGATAAATGCCCGGGGTGATTATTTCGATAAGAAGGCCCAGAAAGGCTATGGTTAGGAGTAAATAGGCTATGTTGGGATCGCAAAAGAAGTCCCGAATATTATCGACTAGGGAAAACGCTGGTTGGACAGGCGCAGAGCCTGCCGTTGGTACAGCGGCCTGAATGGGTGAGGAAATAAGGCAAAGCCCCAAGAAAGCAAAGATGGCAAGCGATATGACTCGTTTCATGTCATCCTCCTAAATAGCCCTTGCTAATTATAAACAGTATAGCGCTACGGTTACAACATTACGCATTGCATCAAAATAGAATAGCACCCAAAATCCCTCTTTAGAGAAGTATCTTCCAAGGAGGGACAGACAGTGGGAAAAGTGTCATCGCCGATGGTGTTACTCTTTGTATCAAATAACGTCACAAACCCGTCAGGTGTATGCCATGAGGTTTCATAAACTATATAGAAGTCATCTGGCATAGTTGTGGGGATGCCTTGCGTGGAGTGGTTATTTGATGTTGCGCCTGTCGTGCATCCAAAAGGCAGGGCAGTCAGCATCAATGCCAAAACAATAAGGCCTGATTGCCATATTTATGCGGATTGTACTCGCTTCTGCTAATAATACCAAGATTTATCCAAGACGCTCTCTCTTTCGTTTTGTGTAGTCAAGATAAAAGAGTAGACCCGCCAAAACAGCTATTATCGCAAACGATAAAGCGTCCCATACATCGAATAACGGATTAGGTTCGTTTAATAAACGCGAAAGAATGAAGTTTATCATCAATGATGTCGGCATCATAAAAATAAGTGAAACAGCGGACGCAACCAGCTTCCTTAATTTAAACAGCCTAAATACTGCAAATGATGCCCACAAATAAACAACCCCAATAACCGCCATCCATATTGCTACAGTCAGAATTTGACCACCTACTAGGCTATTTAGGACTAATATTTTATTTAAGACAAATAAATAGGGGGCAATCAGAACGCTTAATGCGATTAACGATACGGTAATCCCTTTTACGCCGAACTTAATAACAGGGAAAAGTGAACACCACGCAAACACAATCGAACTCGCGGGAATCAACGACCATGTGAGAGTACCTGATATTGCTAAATCAACGATAGCGCAGGTTATTATTCCAATAAGAAGTATACTTGAAAAAGTAACAGCACCGATGTTTTGGGCATACCTCGTTTTAAGTGCTTTGGCTTGGTGCTTAATTACTTCCTGACTTTCTGCTTTTATTTTGTTGTCAATGGTGGTGTTGCTGATTCTATCAAGCAGAGCTCGGCAAGATTCACATTCTTCCAAGTGTTCAGCTACCTGTTTTTTTGTTGACTGGTTGCATACTCCATCATGATAAAGAGGGAGTAAATCTGTGACTACATCGCATGAAATTCTCATTTTGCTTCCATCCTTTCTTGAATTTTGAGACGTGCGCGATGGTATGTTACACGCGCCCAGTTTTCGGTTTTATCAAATATCGCTCCAATTTTTAGAAATGATAAATCGCCGAATACTCGCAACTGAAAAACCTCTTTATAGGGTTCTTCCAGACCGTGCAACACTTTATGGATATGAAAAGCTGTATCTTCATCAACAAAAGAGTCTTCTATGTTGGTGTCGGACATTATTTCAACGTCAAGCTCGGCAAATTTTGTGATTGCTCTTTGCTCATCGACAAATAAGTTTTTGGCAATAGCACATAGCCAAGTAAATTCAGAAGAATCGCCACGGTGTTTTTCATTTGTGGTTAACGCCCTGAAAAAAGTTTTTTGGGTTATCTCTTCTGAAGTATCTTGATTCTTTGCCAAAGTCATTACGAAAGAATAAACTTTCATATAGTAGGCGTTGTAAAGCTGTTCATAATCCAAGTCCACTTTTGCACCTCCTTTCATTTTGTTTTCATTGGTTAGACGGAGCAATCGCGATTTCGTTACAAGATTTTTTCGAAAAATAATAGACTTGCCTTGAAAAGCGAGTCTAACATCCATTTAGCAAAGAAATTATGGTGTTTTCTTGCTTTCGTTGCGTTCCCAAAGGGTGAGGCGGCGCCGACAGGCGGGGCGGTTCGCACGAAGCACGAAGCGGATGGTCAGAAAGACGGCGCTGGTATGCGGCGGCTTCTCCGACCGGACGGGTCGCCGCCATCGGCGGCTTGTCAAAAGTCTGTGTTGGCATTGGCATTGTTGAGGTAGAGGGAGGGATTATTTCACTTGGCGTACTTTGCCACCCCATGCATGATGTTGAGCCAGTCAGCAGACATATCGTCAAAACAATGCCAACAAATGTCTTACTCTTCATCACAGACATCTCCATCTAGAATTGAGATACTTTATTCTGTGGCTCGGGTAACAAAATGCCAAACATATCCGTGCTCAAGCTAAATCTGATAATTACGATGGCCTGCTCAGCACTGCAGTTTTTCTTGCCATGATACATGTCTCCCTTTCAAAATTAGTATATACTTATTACTAATTCTGAAATCACCCCAATTATCAGGGGCAGGGCTATCCGTGGCAACTAAATAAAATGCAAGATAGGACAACAAATAGTGCAGATTCAAAAATGTAAAGGTTGCTGGGACATACTCCCGGCAGATATGGCGCGATTCCGGCGCGTTGAGCTGGCTTTTCGCGAGGCCTGCCTGCAGGCAGGTTATTCAGAGATCAGAACACCCACATTAGAGTACCTCTACCTCTTTACAGCCACGGGCACTCTTACGCCGGGTATGCTGCGAAGGGTATACTCTTTCTTGGACTGGGATGGCTGGAGTGGAGAGAGAGTGGTGCTCAAACCCGATGCCACTATTCCCGCTGCGCGCCTTTATCTCGAGCAGATAGCCCCGGAAAAGCCAGCTCGTCTCTTTTATACGACTAATACTTTTGTTTTTGAGGAGACCGGGACCAAGACACGCGAGCGCTGGCAGTGTGGAGCAGAGCTTATTGGGGCGGGAAGTCCTTTGGGTGATGCCGACCTTGTGGCTTTGGCGCTCGCTACTATTGGCAAGCTGGGCATTGCCGATGTAGGCCTCAGGCTTTCCCATGCGGGGCTTATCCGCGCCGCACTTGCGGGCTTGGGCATCTCTGCTGATGAACAGCGGTCAATATTTGATCGCATTTTAGATCAGGGGGTTGATGCTTTAGCTGATATCAAGACTGCCAGCCCCCAAGGATTGGAGGCTATGAAGCTTCTCTGCGATACCCGAGGCGAGTCTGCAGGCTATCTTAAAAACCTGCGCGCTCTAGCCTCAAGTTCCGCCCCGGATTACCGGGCGGCGCTGGATGATTTCATCCGTAGCTTTGAGCTAATTGAGGCCCTAGGAGTCCCGTGCCGAGTCGACATGACAGCCGGTAAGGGTTTTGAGTACTATACTGGACTCATCTTTCGTCTTTATGCTGGCGAGGAGAACATTGGCGGGGGTGGTCGGTATGACCGGTTAATCGCAGTCTTGGGCGGCGACGATACCCCAGCGGCAGGCTTTGCGCTGTATATGGACCATCTCATAGTGCGCCTGCCGGAGGGAGAACAGGCTGCTCCTTGTGTCGTTTTATCCTGCCCGCCGGAGGCATTCAAGACGGGCGCGGCTCTTATCAAAACCTTGCATGAGGCTGGCATCCCTGCCCGATTTGCCTTAGGGGAAGCTCTTCCCAATACTTGGAAGGTCGAGCTTAGCGCAGAGGGGCAATTACTGGCGACAGATCTGACGGGAGAGCAAACTATCAGCGAAAGCGTCTTAGAGGTTGTGAAATGGCTGACACGGGCCTAACGGCATTACGCGTTGCCCTGCCCAAGGGTCGTCTCCTTAAGCCCACGTCAGATCTTCTTTCCCGTGCGGGCTGGGAGCTTGATGACTATAGCGATAAGGCGCGCCTTTATCGTCTTACCTCGGGGCGATTCCCGGGTCTTGCCGCTAAGATGTTCCAAGAGAAGGACATTCCCATTCAGGTGGCCATTGGTAATTACGATCTGGGGGTCTGTGGGCTGGATTGGCTTACGGAACAGGTTGTGAAATATCCCCACAGTGCCCTTATCAAGCTATGCGATCTTGGTTTTGGTGAGGGTGGGGTGTTTGTGGCCGCCGCCTCGGCGCGATTGAAAGAGGGGGTTCTTGCGGCGCAGAACAGCTGCGTGCGCATTGCGGGCGAGTACCCTAATTTAGCGGAACGTCTGGCCGCTGAGCTCAGGCTACCGCGTTTTTGTATCTATCCCCTCTGGGGCGCGGCCGAAGGGTATCCGCCGGATAACGCCGAACTAGTGTTGCTTTCGCGCAAAAGTGCGGACGAGATAACCTCAGGCGGACTTACCTCTCTGGGTAAGCTGGTGGATTTCCGAGCCTGTCTCATTGCTAACGCGCAGAGTTTGCAGACTAAGGATATGGCTTGGTTGTTAGATACCCTTGGTCCGTATCTTCCGGAGGCGGTGGCGCACGAGCCAGAGAATATAATCCCTCCATTACAAGTGGCGGCGGGAAACCTCACTCCGGACGCTGATATTGTGCGTCTGGCCTTGCCCGATGGCCATCAACAGGCACATGTGCGCCGGGTATTGGATGCCGCAGGGTTGACCGTGGAAGATTACCCATCGACTACAGGCAATCGCAATCCCAAAGGGCCAGAGGGCTTCTTTATTAAAGTCATCCGTCCGCAGGATATGCCTCTCCAAGTGGCCAATGGGAATTTTGATCTGGCAGTCACTGGGCGCGATTGGCTTACCGATCATCTCTACCAATTCCCGTCAAGCCCGGTGAGGGAACTTATGAATTTGAAATATGGCTGGGTGCGTATTGTGGCTGTTGTGGACGGCTCGCTACCGGTTGAGAGTATTTCTGAGTTCCGCAACTATTGTCAGGAGCAGGCCTTGCCTTGCCGTATAGCTTCGGAATATATCAATGTTGCCGACCATTATGCGCGTACGGGCCAACTGGGTCGATATCGCGTTATCCCAACCTGGGGAGCGACCGAGGCCTTTTTACCGGAAGATGCCGATCTCCTTATCGAGAATACCGAGACGGGCTCTACTATTGCCCGACATAACCTTAAGATTATTGACACCCTCTTTGAGTCCACAGCTTGTGTAGTGGGGCGACAACAGGAGGTTACTGCCCTAAAACAGGAGCGGATTGACGGCTTCTTGGCGGCACTTCGCCAAGGATTGGAGGCTATGCCGTGAAGATAGTCAGAGGTTTTACCGAGGCTAAGGCCGTCTTTGCCGACCGGGCGGGCTTTGTGTTGCCGGAGGCATCTCCTAAGCTCAAAGAACGTCTGCAAGGGCTTTTTGGCACCCCCGACCCGGCCCAAGCCGTGGCGTTGATTATTTCTGAGGTGCAAAAGAGCGGTGATGCGGCCCTTAGAGACTATACTGCCAAGATAGACGGCGTTCACTTGTCAGCCTTGGAGGTGCCTGCTCAGGAAATTGCTGAGTCGGTGGAGCAGATCCCTCCGCAACTTCTCTCTGACCTCAAGGTTGCGGCGGGCCAGGTGCGGCGTTTTCATGAAAAACAGCGTGATGCCTATTTGGCCGGAGTGGCACAGATGGCCCCCGGCACAGTGGCCCGTGTCCTAAAACGGGTTGGATTGTATGCCCCTGGGGGCACGGCCAGTTATCCTTCGTCTGTACTTATGACGGCCATCCCGGCAAGGGTTGCTGGGGTGGGGGAGGTCATTATTGCGACACCCCCCGGCAAGGACGGTCGGGTGCCAGCGCGTACCCTTGCTGCCGCCTCTATTGCGGGGGCCAATCGCGTCTTTGCCCTTGGTGGGGCTCAGGCGATAGCCGCTCTGGCGATGGGCACAGAGAGTGTGCCTCGTGTGGATAAGATATGCGGGCCAGGTAATCTCTTTGTAATGCTGGCCAAAAAGCAACTCTACGGTGCCGTGGATATTGATGGCTTGCAAGGACCGAGCGAGGTTGTTGTAATCGCTGATGGCGAGGCCAATCCGTCCTGGGTGGCTGGGGACATATTAGCGCAGGCTGAGCATGACGTGCTTGCGCAGTCTGTACTGATTACCACCTCAGAGGCCCTCGCCCAGGCGGTGCTAAAGGAGATCGCGAATTCCCTGCCTCAGCAAGAGCGCCGTGTCATTATAGAAGAGTCTCTGGAGAGCAGGGGGGTCATCGCCGTAGTGGCGAGCCTGGACGAGGCCTTAACCCTTAGCAATCTCTATGCCCCTGAGCACCTGTGTTTGTATCTTACCGAGTCTGAGAAGTATATTTCCCGTATTGAGCATGCAGGGTGCGTTTTTGTAGGAACCCATCCTACTGTGGTTATGGGGGATTATGTTGCCGGGCCAAGCCACGCCTTGCCTACTAGTGGCACGGCACGCTTTGCCTCGCCTTTGAACGTGACAGATTTTATTAGGCTCATGAATGTTGTTATGGTTGATGATAATATGCGCCGAGACTTCTCTGCTGTAGCGGCGGGTTTAGCGCAGGCTGAAGGGCTTACCGCTCACGCCAGCGCGGTGAAAATGGATTGTTAGGAGGCACTCGTGTCTGATAGTCAAAAAGGGATAGAGGGTTTCGTTCGTCCTGAGCTTGCCAAATTTGTGGGGTATTCTGCCTGCAAATCACCAGATGCCTTCCCGGGGCGAGTGGTAAAGCTAGATGCCAACGAAAATAACTACGGTGCCTCGCCTCGGGTTAAGGAAGCCCTGGCTCGCTTTAGTGGTTATCATATCTATCCTGATGCGGCGCAATTAGAGTTGCGGCGGGAGCTGGCGGGCTATACCGGTGTTCCGGCGGAGAATATCGTGGCTGGGTCGGGATCAGATCAACTAATTGATCTGTTAGTGCGCCTCTTCTGTGCCCCGGGCGAGGAGATGATCAACCTGCCGCCCACATTTGCTATGTTTGGTTTTTATGCCGGTCTCCAAGGGGTGCGAGTGGTAAATGTGCCGCGTGATGGGGACTTCCAGATAAATACGGCAGGGGTAAAAGCGGCGGTTACCGCGGCAACTAAGCTCATCTTCATTGCCAATCCCAACAACCCCACTGGTACCCCGGCGTCAGAGGAGGCCATCCGAGAGATTTTGGCGTTGGGTCTGCCAACTGTTGTGGATGAGGCATACTACGAGTTTACGGGCAAGACCTTTGCTCAAGAGGTAGGCAAAATCCCCAACCTCATGGTACTGCGTACCTTTAGTAAATGGGCGGGGTTGGCAGGGCTGCGCGTGGGTTACGGACTATTTCCGGCGCGAGTGGCAGAGATCCTGCATGCCGTGCGCGACCCCTACAACGTGAATGCCGCAGCACTAGTTGCGGCGCGTGAGTCCCTGCAGGATATAGATTTGCTCCGAGAGAACGTAAGGCTTATTATTGCTGAGCGCAAAAGACTCATCGGTGAGTTGGCGCGTCTCGACTGGCTTAAGCCGTATCCCTCGCAGGCCAATTTTATCCTTTGTCGGGTGCTACGGGGCGAGGCAGTAGCGCTGCAGGCAACGTTGGAGGAGAGTGGCATCCTTACGCGTTACTTCAATTCACCGGGACTGGAAAACTGCATCCGCTTTAGTGTGGGTTTACCTGAAGAGGATGATATACTGCTTGAGAAACTCAAGAATCTCTAAGGAGGATGCCATGACACCCCGTACTGCCGTTATCAAGCGAGAAACCAAGGAAACCAACATCAAGCTCCAGTTAGATGTTGATGGGGCCGGGCATTATGAGATCGCGACGGGCATTCGCATCTTCGATCATTTACTATCACAACTCTCGCGCCACGGCCTGATTGACATAAACCTCTCGGCTACTGGTGATGACCAGCATCATCTGGTTGAGGATGTGGCCATTTGTTTGGGTAAGGCCTTGCAGGATGCCTTAGGGGATAAGCGCGGCCTGGTGCGTATGGCTGATGCCACGATACCTATGGACGATGCCTTAGCTTTCGTGGCGGTGGACTTAAGCGGACGCGGCTACTCTCGGATCGATCTAGGGTTTGCCGAGAATGATATGTTTGGCTTCTCCGCCGATTTAGTACGCCATTTTCTGGAGACAATGGCCCTTGAGGGGCGGTTCAACCTGCACGCCCGTGTCCTCTGCGGTGCTAATGACCATCATCGAGCCGAGGCCCTCTTTAAGGCATTGGGGCGAGCCCTCGACCGGGCTACGCGGGTAGACCCGCGTCGGGAAGGGGAGCTCCCGAGCACCAAGGAATGGTTCGACGATTAGTTGTATTGACCCAGGGGTTCTGGGGCAACTGGTGATTTGTCTTGGAATAGGTTAATACACAATAGGAAAAAGGGGGTTTTTACCCTTGCGATGTAATGGTTGTGGCATAGATAATCCCGAAGAGAACAGTTACTGCGGGAAGTGCGGGGAGTCCCTTGGCGCACAACAACAGACAGGGTTGGTTAAAACTGCACGGCGCACAAGTGGTATTGCGATTGCGGCGTTACTAAGTGGAATTGCGGGCTGGCTCTTTCTGTATGTGGTCGTGGCGGGGTCTCTGCCGATATTCTACTTACCGGTGTTGTTTCTGCCAGTACTCATCTCAGTAATCGCGGCTATTGTCTGTGGGGTGATGGCAAGGCGAGAGACTGGTCGTAATCCAAACCTGAAGGGTCGGGGTATGGCTACTGCCGGGATGATTCTCGGTATTGTCGAGTTATTACTTATTATCTTTGTTGTGGTTTCTACATTATTGTTTATGGGGAACTATCCAGGATACTAAACAATCGCCAATCTGACATATACTCAAGCACACTCATTTCATATTAGTTCAACGCAATGAGCTTCATCACCCGGCATCAGATGCAATGGCAACCCTTCCTGTCTCGTTAAAAATAAGCCTGTTTGAGCCAAAGATATCAAGCAGTTCATATTTATGGACGACAACCATCAACGTTCTACCTTGCCGTTTGCAGTATTCCATGGTAAACCGGGCAATGTCGTCGCTTCTAATGGCATCAATAGCCGAAAAAGGCTCGTCCAACAAAAGTAGCTCGCCGTCTGTTAGCAAACTACGGGCCAAGAACATACACTGCTTTTGGCCGCCAGAAAGCAGACGCGCACTCGTTTCCAGCTTGTCTGAGAGTCCTAAATAATCAAGGAGTTCCTTGGCCTTGGCAGTATCCTTGGTTCTTGAGCCGAGTAACACGTTTTGCAGACAACTTAGCCTGAAAATGTAAGGGTTTTGCGGTTGATAGCTGATTGATAAGGGATTATCAATAGTGCCCTCATCCGGGGGCAATATACCTGCAAGAAGTCGGAAAAAGGTTGATTTACCAAAACCATTTTGGCCCCAGAGGACGTATACCTGCCCCTGCTTTATGGTAAAAGAGGGTAGATCCACTACAGTTTTGCCGTCAAAACTCTTTTTGAGATTCGTAATCCTCATAACGCCTTCTTCTGTATTGCAAGACATACGGGTTCTGTGTGGCGTAGATGCTTTGGCGCATTTGGGTGAGCCCAATAATATGTTGTAATTATCACGCTCCTATCCCCTTGATGCGGCCAGCGATGATATTTACCAATAGCACCAATGCTATCAAAACTGCGGCAAGGATTAATGCCTCACTGAAGTCTCCCCTACTTGTTGAAAGCATAATAGCGGTCGTTAGCACCCTGGTTTTATGCCGGATATTGCCGCCGGCTAGGCTGACGGCAGCAACCTCTGACATTGCCCGGCCAAAACCAATTAGTATGGCTGAGGCATAGATATACCGACATTCGCGAAATAGTAGATAGTACACCTTGATTCTTTTCAAGGGTAGGCCCTTACAGGTCTCCAGGAACTCATTTTGCATCCCAAGGAAAGTGGGGAAGATCACCGAGGTAATCAAAGGGGTGATAACTAGAATTTGAGCCATAACCATGGCTGGTATGCTATACACAATGCCCGCCCAGGCCAATGGGCCTGAGCGGGATGTGAGCATGTAAATCAATAGCCCGGCTACAACAGGGGGGATATTACTCAATGCCGTGACGATAGTGCGCAACACCCGCACGATTGCCTTGTTGTTCATTCCTAACAGGAGGGACAACGGCGCAGCTAGGGTTGCTGAAATTGTCGTGCTGACAAAACAGACGCTTAGGCTCGTCCAAACGATGACCAATAGCTCTGTAAAGTCCATAATTTCCTTACCTGTTGATGGGTTGCGCCCCCGACATACAATAATATGAGGGGTGTGCGTTTCCCTTTACGGTCCGGTGAAGAATAGGGCCTCCCCGTATTTCTCTACGCCATATGAGGCGATTAACTCTGTTGCACGACTTGACAGCATCCAGTTCATATAATCCTGGGCGGCCTCTGTTTTGATATTCTTGCCTGCCTGTTCGTTGACTAAGATGATGGAGTATACGTTCTTTAAGTCGGCGCCTTGATTGACGACAACATCAAGTTCAAGTCTGGCTTTCATTGAAAGGAATGTAGAAAGATCAGTCAGGGTATAGCCTTGCATTTCTGAGGTCATAACCAGGGTATCACCCATACCCTTACCCACTGATACATAATTGTTCCTATCGGTCTCCGGATTAACCCCTGCCAATGCCCACAGGGAGTTTTCCTTAGTGTGTGTCCCGGAGTTGTCGCCGCGGGAGAGGAATTTATTATTGGTATCCAGAACCTGTTTCATTGCGGCGGCCACATTGGAGGCACTCCTGAGCTTGGCGGGGTCGGACGGGGGACCGACGATGACATAGAAATTGTGCATAAATTCGGTGCGGTCTCTGCCAAAGCCGTTGGCAACGAAGTCCTTTTCGGCGGCTGGGCTGTGGGCGAGTACAACGTCGGCGTCACCGGCGGCGGCTGTTGCGAGTGCCTGTCCGCTACCCTGGGCTAGTACATCAAGGATAATGCCGGTGTCTGCTTTGAGATATGGTGCGAGGTAGTCAAGGAGTCCTGAGTCGTTGACGCTGGTTGTTGTCGAAAGGCGGATAGAGCGCTCTTCTTTTTGGCCTCGGCAACCGACGGGTATTGCTAGCGCAAGGATGGCTAGTGCCAGAAGAATACAAAATAGTTTAGTTTTCATAACCTCTCTCCTTTCCAAATACGGGAGGCCGGGGCGTTTGCACCCCAACCCTTAGGACTATGTCCCTCGTTTGTCCATCCATGGCCAAGGCTTTAGGGTGGGCAAATCGAAGAGTAATCTTATTTCCAAAGTAGATACTATTTGGCTTGTCTAATCCTTAACACCTCCTGTTATTCTTTCAGCGTGGGTATAGATATCCATTTTACCTCCGCGCACTGAGGCAATTAAGGTAATACCAATCTTCTCGGCAAGCTGCACGGCCACATTGGTGGGGGCGGCAATAGAAATAATGATCGGAAAACCCTTTTTGGTGGCCTTGCGCACAATCTCGGAGGAAATACGACCGCTGGTTATAATTATGAGCCTTTCGAGTGGAATGTCCCCTAAAAGACAATTGCCAATAACCTTATCGATGGCATTGTGTCGACCAATATCCTCGGCATATGCCAAGATTTCTGTACCCGAGCAGATAGCAGCACTATGGACGCCGTGAGTGGAATCGTAAACCGATGAGGAGTGTTGGAATTGGTCTATAAGGTTTAAGACTTCGCAGACAGATATCTTGGTATCGTAGGCAACGCGGCAGTTGGCAAGGTCAGTTGTACTGTAAAAAGCGGCCCCCCGTCCGCCGCCAGTGGGAATGACGCGCTTATGCAGAATATCTTGGTCAAAATCCTGGGTATCAAGTGAATCCAGGCGGGCAACCCCGGTCTCCTCGTCAATCTGCAATCCCAAAATCTTGTCATTGCTCTTGAGAAATCCTTCTGCAGAGAGGAAGCCCACTGTTAAGTAGTCCAGTTGCTTGGGCGTACAAAGCATAGTGGCAACCTCATGGTTGTTAAACACGATAGTTAAAGGGTATTCTCTGGCCACGGCCTGCTCAGGCCTTTCCTGGGTGGTGGCGGTGTATCTTATTATCGGTACTATTTCAGTAATTGCGTCGTGTATGCTCATTACATACTCCCTTGTGTGATGACGGATGCCCCAAGGGCCCCCAGCCACATCGGCGGCTATAACGGCATGTCCATCCATTTCCCGCCTGCCCAGAAACACTAGCCATTACTGGTGGGCTTGTTTCTTTGCACCCTGATCTCCAGGTTTTTGATATCATCCCCACCTTTTAAGGAAGAGATGAGTGCCAACAGGGTTTGGGCGACGATCTGGCGGGGGAATTGGCTAAGTGGCACCTTTTCTTCGTTGACAAAGAGCTCGACTTGGTCATCAACTGGCTTGAGAAATCCTTCTTCGATAAAATCTGCCAATCCCACAGTGTCATCAAGGCTGAATTGGTGCGTTTTGCCTACTGTCGGCGCGTCAGTAACCTCAGCGCATACCCTTGTTAGTCCCTCAAGTGGTGAGCCTAAACGGAGGGGGTTAATTACTACTTTCGGGGCATCGGCTTCCTTGAATCCCTCGCAGAGAATAAGGTCATAGTTGCCCCCGAGGAAATGCGCTGCCTCTGTTGGGGTAGCATCTTTCTCGTAAGTCTTTAGAGCCACCAGCTGATTTCCGGAAATAAGGGCGGTGGCACTGGAGCCGACTGCTAGGTGACGAGAGCTGTCTTTCTCTGAATTGAGGTGGATCTCCTGGGCATGCTTGACTGTTGCCACACGATAGCCGCGTCTGGTAAGTTCAGGGAGAAGCTTTTCAATTAAAGTCGTCTTTCCTGAGTTGGAGCGCCCTACAATACAAATAACTGGAGCCATAGTTCATTACCTCCTGTTGATTATCTGAGATTTTGCAGAGTTGCGGGAATTAATGGTTGCGAAGTTATTACGGGTCTCACTAAATTACCCACGGAATAAAAAAAGCCTCCGAAGAGGCGCCGATACGCAACGGAATGGCTTCTCTCCTTTCCAAGTATGGGAGGCAAGGGCGTTTACACCCCGGCCCTCGGGACTATGTCCCTCGTTTGTCCACCCATGGCAACAGCTTTAGGGAATACAAATCGAAGAGCGAGCCTATTCTAAAAGCAAGCTGAACAAGTGTCAATGCCTGAGGTTTCTCTCCGTAAAGCCAGAATTAATTTATTACAATATTGTAAGCGCTTGTCCTATTAATGGAGCCTGGCGAGTAATGTTATTTTTTGAATGTTATTAGGCAACTGTGACGTGTAACAGGTACTAAATACTTGTCATTTTCTTTTATGACATAACGATGAGCACGCTTTGTAATGATCTCTGCCATGGAATCACGGGCATTAATCTGCCATGCGATGAAGCGCGCTACCTCATCTAAGCTATCTAATGGTTGGCTAAAATTGTAAACAGCTTTTTTGCATGACGTGCGAGCACCCAAGGCATCCAAGGCACCCTTGGTATAGCAGCCGTTATCGCATAATTCATAGTAGGGAGTAATCCCAAGCTCTTCTTTTAGTTCGACAAATGACTCATCACGGCGGAAGACAGGGGCATGACATGCGATTAACCCGCAACGCTTTGCCGACTCAAGGACAGGTTTTAGATTGTGCGGCGAATGCATTACCTGATAAACGTGTAGGGCTATTACTACATCTACCTCAAGCGGGGCATCATCCGGCCAGTTTGAATGTTTAGTTGTAATATTCGAAATACCCAGCTCTTTGGCGCGATTTTCGAGGTACCCAAGAGCATCCTTGTCATTATCAAGGGCGATAACACTCTTGCACCACGGGGCAATAGTGAGTGCGGCCGCGCCAATTCCGCAACCTAAATCCAATACGGTGTCGTTGGTTGAGATCAACTCTCTGATACTATTCCCAAACGATCCGCCTGGATAATTATATACATCGCAGGCACTACGATACCAGTCGTAAGCCTCCCTCGGCCATATTTTATCTATCACAACACCCCAGATTCTTAAGTTGGCACCCTGTTTTTCCGTAGCGGATCATTTGCAACTCAGAGACAATGGCAATTGCCACTTCTTCTGGGGACTCTCCCCCGATATCAAGGCCTACCGGTGCATTAACAGATGCCAACTGTGCTTCATTGAATCCTTTTTCGCGTAGTTTGTTAAACAACGTCTTGATTTTTAAGGGGCTCCCTATCATGCCGATATACGCTGCATTTTTTTCAAGCGCGGCGGCCAACGCCTCGCCATCTTGTGTGTGCCCATAGGTAGAGACAAGATAATATGCCTGTGGACCTGTTTCCAGCGATTTCACGCCTTCACTAAAATCGTGGCAATGCACAAAGCTGTCGGCTAACCGAACACTCTCCGATAATGTCTCCAAATCCCGAGTGTCTATGACTGTAATTCGATAGCCAAGCTGAGAGGCAAGCCTAATGACACAACTGCCAACGTGTCCTGCCCCGCAAACCACCAATTCTGGTGCACCTTGTACCAGATCAATAAACGCCGTAATAACACCAACGCAAGGCGAGCTACCATCCTCGGCACGGTTTTCGTACTTCCTGAGAGTACTCTCCTTGTTTGCTAGACATTGCACGGCATCCGTTATGATGCGTTTTTCTAACACCCCGCCGCCGATAGTGCCATCAAATGTGCCGTCAGCAAAAACTATCATTTTGCTGCCTACGCTACGTGGCGTAGTGCCCTCGACCTTTACCAGCGTAACAAGGGCATACGATTTCTTTACCTGTCTGGCCTTGAGTTGGGCATCCAGAATATTCATGTTAGTTTTCTCCATCTGCTAGGGAGGGGGCATAACAAACCTTTCTCCCCAGGTTGCTAAGATTTGTAATGCATAACTTGGTACCGTAGAGCTTGGTAAGAAACCCTTCGTTGATTAGCTCGAGGCTATCTCCAAACAGAAGTGTTCCGTGCCGGTCAATAATCGCAGTTTTGCCCCCAATCAACAGGGCTTGATCGGGATTGTGCGTGGTGAACACAACGCCAAAGCCGCTTTCTGCGAGCCGTTTTATCGTTTTGAGTACGTGCACCTGGTTGCCGTAATCTAGGTGTGATGTCGGTTCATCCATCAGTATATAGACTGGGTGTTGAGCTAACACCCTCGCGATTGATACTTGTTGCCGTTCTCCCCCGCTAATCTGCCTGTATGATTTGTTGATAATATGCCCAATTCCCATCTGATTAATGGCAGCCTCTGCGATGTCATAATGCTCTTGTTTCGGTCGGCCAAACGCACTCAGATGTGGTGCACAGCCCGTCACAACATAGTCTAACACACTGTAGTCGAAGGCTGGAATAATCACTTGTGGCACAAAGCCAACGAGTTTCGACAGTTCGTGTGTTTTTATCTTTGAATAACTTACCCCATCATATAATATTTCGCCGATTGATGGTGAGAGAAGCCCCGCGATGTTATTTAAAAGCGTTGTTTTCCCCGAACCGTTTGGTCCCAGAATGGAAAGACATCTGCCGCGTTCAATAACAAGGCCCACGTTTCCCAGAATCTGTCTGGAACCGTATGAAAAGCTTAGGTCTTGTACCTCAATGCTCATATCAGTTTCACTTGACTACGATATAAAAGCAACACGTACAGTGGTACACAGACAATGCCAGTTAGAATTGATAGTGGTATCTCCATAGTTGTAATTGTGCGTGCAGCGGTGTCGATAGCCAGCATAAAGCATCCGCCGAGGAGAGCGGCGACTGGTACTAGCTTTGTATTGTCTGGTCCGGTTAGGAGTCGTCCAAAGTTTGGGATGACTAAGCCTATCCAGTACACATTACCACTGATACTAACGGTACTGGCGACCAAAAGGCTTGCGCAGGCAATGGTGATACTGCGCATCAGTGTGACATTAACCCCGACTGTTTTTGCCTCCTGATCCCCAAGCGACAGAATATTTAGTCTCCATGAAATGATTATTATTATTGCGGTACACACCAACGCCGGTATGGTGATGGATAATACCTGCGAAGTGTTTACCCGCGACAAACTTCCCATTTGCCAAAACACTATGGCTGATAGCTCTGTGCTCTCCTCGGCCAGAAATTTCATTGTACCGAGCACTGAGTTCATAAGCCCGCCGACAATAATGCCTGCGAGGACTAGCATCAGATTTGATGTATTGCGAAAAAGCCGGGGAAGACTCGTCGCGATAAATACGGCGACGAGCCCTCCGATGAATGCGGAAAACTGAAGAAAAGGGAGGCCGGCTCCTATAAGTATTGCGGCTGCTGCCCCAACGCTTGCCCCTTGTGATACCCCCAGTAAGTCTGGCGCTGCCAGGGGATTCCGAAAGACACTTTGGTATGCTGCGCCTGCGACAGAGAGGGCTGCCCCGACAAGAAGTGCTGCAAAGACCCTTGGAAGCCGAAGCAAAAAGAGAACATTCTGCATCGCCTCATTCCCTTCAGCTCCCGTAATCTTGTCACCGACAGCCCCTATGACATCAAGCGGGTTTATGCTATATCTGCCAACACTCAGTGCTAACAGTACCAGGGCGACAGTTAGCGTTATGAGAATGGCAATTAGCCTGCGATACCCCGTGTTGTCTGTCATTAATTCAAGCCTAATTGCTCCGCTGTAAAGCTCATTCCATAGACGAGTCTGTAGTAATCCTGGGCATCCTTAATGACCTGACTTTGAGAATAGAGGTTGGGATAAAGGTTGTTTACGCACCATGCGAGTCCAAGACATATTGAGGGGGTTGGGTAATCCCACGGTTCAAGCAGGCACGGCACCTTGAATACTTTTCCGTCCTTAATTGCTTGAATGCTGGACAGTGCCGGGTTGGTAAGAATACTCTCGACAGTATACGATGCGTAGGCGGGTATGTATATGACATCTGGATTCCATGCGATAATCTGCTCAGTGGTTACCTCGGCAAAGTCTCCCCTACCCTGTACACTTTTTGCCGGATTGATTCCGCCAACAGTTTCGATCATTACCGATTGCAACATATCACCATTTGCCACAGTAAGCCATGACGAGCCACCCAAAAACAGGATTGATGGGCGATTTGTGGCATTGGCGACTACACCCTTTAATTCGGCAGTCTTTGCCTCAAAAAAGGCGATGATTTCATTAGCTTTGTCTGTTGCACCGACAAGGGTTGCTACACGCAAGAGGGACTCTTTGATTGTATCAAAACTCTCAGTGTTTGGCAGGACGACTGCAACTGGTACCCCCACGTCCTCAAACATAGGTACGAGATCGGCCATTCGCTCTGGCAGAATGGCAAGGTCAGGATTTAGTAGCAAAACCGTTTCCATGTTAATGTTCCTGCCCATACCAATTTGCTCAACGTTGTTTTGTAGTTCTGGATAAACGTATTTATAGAGTTCCCCGGCCATATTCTTGTTGCCGAAACCTATAATGTATTTGCCGCCACCGCCAAGAATAATAAGCTGGTTCAGTGTAGGGTTGTGTGTCCCAACAACTGCTTTAGCAGGCTCTGGTAGTGTGACTGTGCGGCCTATGACATCTGTTATTGTGACAGACTTGTCAATCGTTTCTGTTGTTGGTGGACTGCTGGTTTTGTTACAACTTGCCAGCATAGCCAAACACAAGGTTGTTGCCAGTATAAATGCCAGTGCTTTTTTCATTGTATACGACTCCTGTTGTTCTTTTGTAAGGCGCATTGACATCAGCCCGCATCTTCTCATATAAGAGACAAGGGTGACATCAGCCATTCACGTTGTTTCCTTGCCAAAAAGGCGTACGGGACAATGCTTTAGGGCTAAAATGTGGTTTTATAACAAAAAAGACCCATCAAGGCAGCGCCTTTGGTGGATCTTTATGCAGTAGCATATCTTCTCTCCTTTCCAAATACGGGAGGCCGGGGCGTTTACGCTCCAACCCTTGGGACTATGTCCCTCGTTTGTCCATCCATGGCTAAGGCTTTAGGGTGGGCAAATCGAAGAGTAAGCATATTCTAAAAGCAGGCTTGTTTTGTGTCAACGCTTTTCTATGGCTGAAAAGCAGTATTACAATATTGTAATACTGCCTGACTAAATACCAGACACTGACTGTTATGAAAATCAAGCGTTGCAGGGCGCAGTTTGCCCATGCCTACGGGAAAGAGGACTGATAGATACTATTTGGCGGCTTTGACTGCCATCGCAAGTATTTAGTATGGGCATCATGCCCTGATAAGCTACGCAATTGCATCTAACCATGTTGCAGAAGCCATGTTAGTATTGCATCCCTATTATCAGTTGTTACTTCGCGAACCATTACGTTATGATGGGCGCGTATGATGTCTAGGAACTCTGTTTGAATTGGCTTAATTACTCCTAATATCGGAGTATTACCGGAGAGCCGTTGTATAACAGCATTCTGGAACACATTTGCTTGAGATTCGAAGAAACCAAGCTCGTCCATTACGATAATGTCGTGTTTCCCAGATGCGTTTAGTATGGCACTACCTTGCTCGTCAAATACCATTTTTGTAAGTTCTGATTCTAGCAGTATGCCCCCGTTGTCTTGTACAATGAAGTGTTTTTCTGTTGCCCGTTGCTCTTTGTCATATGGAGAAAGGTACAGATTTCGGCCTTTGTCGCAAACTGATTCCCAATATGTCATAAACCCATCAGCGGACAGCCCTGTTTGTGTCAAGAAGTGGCGGATTATTGTTGTCTTGCCGATTTGAGATTTGCCTGTCAGGAAAATATGCATATTGAATTGTACTCCATAATTGAGGTTGGTTGGCAATCTGGTCCCACAAGAGTCATTTCTAGTGCCAATCCCGCATGTTCCGTGATAAGTGTTATTAGGTGTCTATTTGTTACAAGCATGGAATTATAGAAAATGGCGGGATTTTACTATGCGATAATCCCATTGTCAAAGTTCGTTTTTTCGAAGCTAAGAACTAGTATATTACAATTGTGTAATAATATAGCAAACGCAGGCGTCAATATAGTGGTCATCATCCTTGATTACTTCACAAACTAAAATCTAAGCGGTACACTGTGTGGGCAACGCTATCGCAAAGGTAATGAAATGAGCTGCAGGTTATCATCCCGAAAACACAAACCTCAAAACAGCATAGTGCAAATTAGAGAGGTCACTTTTGGTGCGGACAATCTAGTTGTTATGGCTGGGCCTTGTACGATTGGAGATGAGGCAGACTTGCTAAAGGTGGCGCTTTCAGTGAAGATGATGGGGGCACATGTATTGCGTGGCGGTGCTTTTAAGACGCGTACGGCGCACCATACCTTTCAAGGCCTTGGCGAGACGGCTCTGAAGATGATGGCTGGGGTAAGGGATAAGACCGGGATGCCGGTGGTAACCGAGATTACTGATGCCAGGGATCTTGATCTTGTGGGGCGATATGCCGATATCCTTCAAATCGGCTCGCGTAATATGCAGAATACCGTTCTGCTTAAGGCCGTGGGTAAAAGCAGGTGTCCGGTATTATTGAAGCGAGGGTTCTCCAATACCATTGATGAATGGCTTGAGGCGGCCGATTATATCCTCGCCGGTGGCAACGAGCAAGTCATACTCTGCGAGCGTGGTATTCGTACCTTTGAGTATAGTACCCGCTTTACCTTGGATATTCTAGCGGTGCCGGTGATCAAAAGCCTTAGCCACCTTCCGATAATAGTTGATCCCAGTCATGCCGCTGGTAAAAGGGAGCTCGTGGGCTCTTTGGCCAAGGCTGCTGTTGCGGCCGGTGCCGACGGGTTGTTAATTGAGGTTGACTGCAATCCGAACAAAGCCCCGGTTGACGGCAGGCAAACAATCACCACTGGGCAATTTGCGAAACTGATGCCCCAGTTACGGGCGGTTGCCAACGCTGTTGGTCGCGGTCTTTAGCTACGCGGCAAGTGTTTTTGTTTAGCTAATACCACCCCGTACCGTGACAGTCGGGGCATAATACCATCTGTTTTCCAAACGGGCCGCGCATTTTGATCTTCCCTCTGCCTTCACAAAGTGGGTGCATAGACGTGCTTGAGTCTAATAGTAAGCTCCCGGCACCTTGGCATACGGGACAGGTAATATCGTTACCATCAAAGCCATCTTCGCCCACCCGCCCTTTCTCGCCACAGAAATTGCAGGGCCGTTTAATAGTTGTATTATCCTCTGGCATCACGTCCTCCTTGGTTATTATTGGATAAGTTGGCCATGCCTCTCGAATTCACCGATTAAATGAGCCAAACCGAGGTCCTCAAGTTTACCCCTAGTTGGGGTTTGCGTTGTAATTAGGTTTTTGGCCAATGTTGAGCAGTAAGTGCAATCTAAACAGAAGTGATCGCACGAGGTGACCTTTTCAAAGAAGTTGGCGCGACTGAGGCTTTTGTTGTCAAGGCGAGCACCTACCGCCAGACTATAGCGGTTGACGCTGCTGGCTAGGATATCTAGTAAGTCCCCGTCCCACCTTTGATTCATATAAGCCTTGGTAGCGCGGATAACCATGGATTTGGTTCGTGCCCGCCCGACAATTTTAAAGAAGTGGGACACCTCCCCGTATTTTTCCAAGTCCTCTGGTCTTATCCAGCCGGATTTTAGGATCTGGGAGTGGTCATTGCTTATCACATGGGCGCAATGGGCAAAAAATTTGTCATCCTCAACCGGGCCCAGTTCTTTGGATTTGTGGGATATGTAGTTAAAATGGAATCTCCTAAAAGGGCATTTGTATAGACAACCATCATTGACCATGAGCTTAAACTCCATTTTGGTTGCCTGTTTAAGCTTTTTTAGATGCGCGAGGTCGCGGTTGGCATCAACGTCCGGGGTTACAACTGTGGCCCCCAGTCTCTCATAGATAACAGCCCTTTGGGCGGAGTCAATATCACCCAGCACCGAGGCCACGATCTCTATATCTGGGAGGGTTTCTTTGACCCTTTCCACCAAGAGCGGGTTAGCAACAGTAACGGCTTCAAGTCCGTGATCGTTATGCATGCGGGTGAGAAAATCCATCTTCTCCGCCAAGTCCTCTTCTTTGTACCAGCTCAGACCCTCGCAGGTGGGGTTCATTACTAAATCGACACGGACGCCAGCGTTGTGGATGAGATCCATAATACTCACGAACTTAGCCTCGTCCATTTCCTCGACGATA
>Ga0123356_10001340_pt1 | contig 27227 bp, 28 predicted proteins | sample TergutEmb28metaG_2_FD_92546 | JGI IMG/M metagenome (GOLD analysis project Ga0123356, IMG submission 92546) | Embiratermes neotenicus P3 segment gut microbial communities from Petit-Saut dam, French Guiana - Emb289 P3 | ecosystem: Host-associated > Arthropoda: Insects > Digestive system > Gut ...
GGCGCTGCGGGAAGACAGCAGCTGATTACAGTGTTACTTGTCTGTGAACACGCAGCTGCGCCCTCTCCCGCCCAGTCCGCCGGGGCAGGTACGGTAGAGGTGTCAGCGATTCGACCTCGGGGAGGGAGCGCGACGATGGTCCTGCTTCGTCACTTGCTCGGTGACGCGCTACGGCGACTGCGCCTTCGTCAGGGTCGCACCCTGCGCGAGGTGTCGGCGACTGCCCGCGTTTCCCTCGGGTACCTGTCCGAAGTTGAGCGCGGCCGCAAGGAAGCCTCCTCCGAACTGCTGGCCTCGATCTGCGACGCGCTCGGCGCGCCGCTGTCCCAGGTACTGCGCGAGGTGTCAGATGGCTTCGCGCTGGCCGAGCTGCAGAGTGAGCCGGCCTTCGGTGTTCCGCTTGAGCCCGCGCTGGTCGGCGGGCCTGGCAAGGACGCCCAGGGCGCCGACGAGCCGCCGGTATCCGCCCGGCCTGCCGCGAACCAGCGGGGCGCAGTGCGCGTGCCGCAGACCGCCGCTCCGCAGCGCCTGGTCATGCCGCAGCGCGCGATGAAGGTCGGCGCCGACCAGCGGCTGGCGCAGGCTGAGCCGCTGCTGGAGCCGGTTAAGCTGCCGGGCCGGGAGCCGAAGTTCGACAAGCTTGCCCGCGAGATCACCGACATGGTGCCGGTCTAGCTCCGATACCTGATCACCGCGGCCCGCGTCGTCCGGACGGCGCGGGCTGTTTGCGTCCCCGGCCAGCTGGTTTCCCTGCGGTCAGTTAGCCCACTGAGAGGTCCAGGCCTTCGGGTCGTCGGCGAGTTTGCGCACGCTGGGCGGCAGGTTGCCAGTGACGATATGCTCCAGCGTGACTTCCTCGAGGATCGCGCGCTCATTTGCCCGCAGCGCGATCCAGACCGACTGCAGGGGCTCGGCCGCGCCGGTGTAGCCCACGTTCTCCGGGCGCTCGCCGCGCACGCCGAGTAGCGGCCCGTCGATCGCCCTGATGACGTCGGCCAGGGAGATCTCGCCGGCCGGCCTGGCAAGCCAGAACCCGCCCTCTGGCCCTCGCTGGCTGCGGACCAGCCCGGCGCGGCGCAGCTGGGTCAGGATGGCCTCGAGGAATTTGCCAGGGATGGCCTGTGTCCGGGCAAGCTGGTCCGCAGTCACGTGCCCGGGCCCTGCGGCGGCGAGCTCGATGACGGCGCGCAACGCATAATCGGAGCGGGCGGACAGACGCATATGCAGCATTATGCAGGTAACGAGGCCTGCCTGGCGGAACCCACGCTGGTTGGCTCGCTGTGCCAGGCCCGGCGTCAGGGCCCGGCCAGGCCGAGTGCTTCGGCGGCGGCGCGGGAGTTGCTGCGAGCCGCGCCGTAGCTCGCCAGGTATCGGCCGGCCGCCGGTCGCCAGACCGGCAGGCCCATTTCCAGCACGACAGCATCCGGGCGGGCGGCCACCAGCAGGCTGACGGCATCCGCTGCGACGGAATGGCGGTGGGCATCCCGGACCACGACGACCAGGGATCGCTCGCCGGCCTCGCCCAGCAGCCGGGACACCAGCCCGGGCAGCTCAGCGGCCCGCGTTCCGGTGCTGATCTCGCGGTAGCTGTCGTCTGCGAGCCACGGGCGCAGGCCCCAGGGAACGGCCCCGACGGCCAGGTTGGACGGCGGAACAAGCTGGATGACGAGAGGCCGGTGCAGCGCCGGGAGGCTGCCCTCGCTGGCGATGGCCCGCCGGGCTGCGGCAAGCCCGATGGCGGCACCCTCGCCGCCACCGGCCGGCTCCGTCCGGGCATGGTCGGCCGTCCAGGCCCGCAGCTCGGCGACTCTGGCTGCCGCCTCCTCAAGCCGCTGACCCGGCAGCCGACCGGACCGCACCGCCTGGACGAGAGCCGCCCGCACCGCGAGGAAGCTGAGGTGATCCTGATCCCGCCCGAGGCAGAGCAGGTCCGTCCCGGCGATGACGGCCTGGACAGCGGCTTCGGGAATCCCGTACCGGTCGCTCACCGCCCGCATCTCCAGGCCGTCGGAGACGATCAGGCCGGCGAACCCGAGCTCGCCACGCAGCAGATCGGTCTGGGCCCGGTAGGACAGCGACGCGGGCAGGTCGCCGGTGAGCTCGGGAATCCGCAGGTGGCCCGGCATGATGCAGCGCACGCCCGCGGCGATGGCGGCCTCGAACGGAGGCAGGTCCCTGGCCCTGAGCACGCTCAGGGGCGCCTCCACGGTGGCGATCACCAGGTGCGAGTCCGCCGACGTGCTGCCGTGACCGGGGAAGTGCTTGGCGCACGCGGCGACCCCGGCCGACTGCAGCCCGGCCACCGCGGCCGCCGCGTGCCTGGCTACGAGGGCGGGGTCGGACCCGAACGACCGGGTTCCGATGACCGGGTTGTCAGCGGCCGTGTTGACGTCGACTGCCGGGGCGAGGTCGAGGTTGATGCCGAGGGCGGCGAGGTCGGCGCCGAGGGCCGCGTACACGGACCTCGTCAGCGCGACGTCGTCGACGGCGCCCAGCGCTGCATTGCCCGGGTAGTCGCTCCCGGTCTGATGGGAGAGCCGGGTGACGTCCCCGCCCTCCTCGTCGATGGCGATGACGGGCTCGGCCGCGGCATCGCGCAAGCTGGCCACGAGGTCGCCGAGCTGTGCGCGGTCCTGCACATTCGGGCCGAACAGGGTGACGCCTGCCAGGCCATCGCTGAGGGCGTCGCGGATCCAGCCGGGGGCAACGCCATCGGGAAATGGCGGGATGAGCACTGCGTCGGCCAGCCGGCCCAGCGCTGGGTCGGCCAGGATCTCCTCGGTCATCCCTTCACCGCGCCTGCGGTCAAGCCCCCGACGAGCCTGCGCCGGACAATGAGGAAGAAGATCACTGCGGGGATGGTGTAGATCGTCGAGGCAGCCATGATCGGCCCCCACGCCGCCCCGTGCTGGCCGAAGAAGTACGTCAGGTAGATCGGCAGCGTGTAGTCGCTGTGCGCCTGGCCGAGGAACGTCAGCGCCACGATGAACTCGTTGTAGGCGGTGATGAACGCGAAGATGCTCGTCGCGACCAGCCCCGGCGCGACGAGCGGGAGCAGGATCCGAAAGAAGATTTTCGGCCCGGTCGCGCCGTCGATCGCGGCGGCCTCCTCGAGCTCCTTCGGCACGGTGGCGACGAAGTTGCGCAGCATCCAGATCGTCACCGGCAGCGCCTGGGCCGAGTAGACCAGGATGATGCCGGTCAGGCTGTCAAGCAGGTTCAGCCGCTTGAAGTCCAGGAACAGCGCGATAATCAGCGCCTGACCCGGGACCATCTGGACGATCAGCAGCATGACGAGGAACGTGGTGCGCCACCGGAACCGGAACCTCGCCACCGCTACCGCCGCGAGCAGCGCGAGCAGCGATGCGATCAGGACGGTAATCAGCGCGACCCCGAAGCTGTTCCGGACGAACAGCCACACCGAGCCGATCCCGCCGGTCACCGCGCCGCTGCTGACCTGGCGGAAGTTGCTGAGCGTCGGGTGGCTCGGCAGCAGGTGCGGGGTCAGCGAGTAGATCTCGTGTGCCGGCTTGAACGCCGTGCTGATCATCAGGAAGATCGGCAGCAGTGTCACGATCGCGACCAGCAGCCCCAGCACGTTCAGGCTGACGGCCTTGGTGCGCTTGGTTGTCCGGGCTCGCGCCGCATTCCGCATCCGGGAGCGCGGCTGCGCCTCAGCTGCTAGGGCCGGCGACGCCGGGCCGTCCAGCTGAAGGGCACCGGGTGCGCCGTGCAGAGCTGGCCCTCCACCGAAGCTCATGTCAGCGCTCCCTGCCGAACGGAGGATCGCACGTAGCCGACGGTGACCACCAGCAGGATGAGGGCGAAGATGATAGCGAGCGCGCCGCCGAGGCCGAAGGTGGGCGGGAACGTGAACGCCTTGTCGTAGATGTAGAGCGACAGGTTGTACTCGTTGGAGTTCGCCAGGCCGATGATCGTGTAGCTCTGCGTGAAGATGTTGAAGTCCCAGATCACTGACAGCAGCAGCAGCACCAGGTAGATGGGCTTCATCAAAGGCACCGTGACTCGCCAGAAGATCCGCCAGGCGCTGGCGCCGTCGACGCGCGCTGCCTCGGTCAGCTCTGCCGGGATGGTCTTGAGGCCGGCGAGCACGGCAACCGCGATGAACGGGAATGCCTGCCAGATCACCAGCAGCGCGATCAGGGTGTAGGCGGGCAGCGCCCCTGTGGTTGCCCAGTTGTAGTTCGCCCAGTTGGTGCTGCCGACGAGCCAGTGCGGCATCTTGGACAGGCCCCAGTCGACGACGCCCCCGTCAGGGCTGAACATCCAGAAGAACAGCACAGCGCCCGACACCGGCGGGGTCGCCCACGCGAGGAGCGCCGCCGTACTGATGAAGAGCGACATTTTCCGGCCGAGCCGGTTCAGCAGCAGCCCGACGATGGTCCCGACGACAAGGGAGAGCGGCACGGCGACCACCGCGAACAGCACGCTGTTGCGCAGGGACAGCCAGAACACCGAGTCGTGGAAGGTGGCGGTGAAGTTCGCGAACCCGACCCACTGCGTGGCCAGCGCGCCAGTGACCTGCGGCAGGCCGTAGTTCTGGAACGAGAAGATCACCATCTGAACAAGCGGCCAGAGCACCACCAGCGCGATGCCGGTCAGCGCCGGAAGGAGCAGCAGGTACGGCGCTAGCTTGTGGCGGCGTATGAAGGCGCTGATGCGAGCCCGGCCGGGCCCGGGACGGCCGCGCTCTCGGTGGCGCAGCACCGCGGGCTGGTGCTGGATTGTCTCGGCCACCTGTGTCGTCACTCCCCTCCGCCACCGCGAACGCGGTGTCTTGGCGCGCTGGCCGGCCCGCCCCCGGCGGGCCGGCCAGCGATTCTCAGGGCCGAATCAGCCGGACGTGCTATTCGCTACCGGTGTTCAGCACGGTCTGCAGCTGGGTGTTGGCCTGGCTGACTGTGGTCTGGAAGTTAGCGCCAGACTCCAGCGCCTTCATCATGTCCGGGATGATGTTGTACTTCCCGGTGTCTGCGGTAGCCCAGTTCTTCGAGTTCAGCGGTGAGATCTGGGTGTATCCAGCCGCCTTGGCGAAACCGGCCAGGACCTGGCTGTTCGCGTATCCGGGACTGGTCAGAGCCGAGGTGAACTCGGGGAAGAAGCCCTGCGAGTTCGCGAACGTGGTCGCGTTCGAGGTGCTGTCCATGTACGAGAGCAGGCTGAAGTCGGCCGTCTTGTACTTGCTGTTGACCCAGACGCCGAGGTCAGATCCGCCCGCGAAAGCCGGAGCCGGGTTCGGGCCGTTCTGGCTGGGGATCGGGAACGACGCCCAGTTGGCCTTGTTCTTGGTGCTCACCTGGGACAGCTGAGCTTCCGCCCACGGCCCGTCGATGTACATGTCCAGCTTGCCGAGAGCGAAGTCCTCCTCGGCACCGCCGGGGCCGGCCGTGCCAGGGGCGCCGATCTCGGTCTCGCCGACGTAGGCGGACGAGGAGACCTTGTCGGTCAGCAGGAGGTTGGCGTATGCCTGGATGCCGGCCTCGGACTGCGGCGACGTGAGCTGCGCAACCCACTTGCCGCCCTGCTGCACCGCGACCTGGCCGCCAGCGCCCCAGATGAAGCTGACGATCGCGTTCGTGTCGTCAGTTGGCGCCCCGAGTCCGAACGTGCCGGGGTTCTTCTGCATGAGCGTCTTGGCGTCGCTGATCAGCTGAGTCCAGGTGGTCGGCGTAGAGGTGATGCCGGCCGCGGCGAACTGAGCCTTGTTGTACCAGATGCCGCGGACGCCACCGAACCACGGCACGGCGTAGATGTTGCCGTTCACCGTGTCATTGGCGAGGTTGCCGGGGATGATCTCCGAGCCGTTCGACCATGAGTGGACGCTGCTCGAAATGTTGGCCAGTGCGCCCTGGGCTGCGATGCCAGGGGTGTCGGTGTTACCGAGCTCGGTGATGTCCGGGCCACCCTTGCCGCTGGTCAGCGCGTTCGTCCAGTCGGTGCCACGGTTCGTCCACGGAATCCAGTCCACGACCACCTTGGTGCTCTTGTACTGGGGGTTCGCCTTCTTCCACTGGGCGACGACGCCATTCATCCACGTGGTCTGTGATGCGACGGCGGCGCCCATGCGCCAGACGACGAGCTTGGAGGGGACTGTCGCCCCCGATCCTGAGTTACCGCTGGAGCCGCACCCTGCCACGGCTGCGCCAGCGATCACGGCGACTGCACCCAGTGCGGCCGCAGACTTGCTGAGAGTCACTGACCGATCTCCCTTCCCGGCGGTCTGAGACGGATGCAGACGCCCTCCGGGCGAGCGCCTGCGGCCGGGCCGTGGCCTTCAAGCCGGCACCCCACGTTAGATGTCGAGGTTAGGTAGTTCGACACGTTTCGCCGGTTGCCTGCCGGGGACCGAGCCCTGACAATGTTTGTTGGCCCAGAAACTAACAGGAAAGTTTCCTATAAGATAGAGTCTGTTGCCAGATTGAGACAGTTGCCGGGCTGAGATCCGGAGCAGCCGCCAGACGCTACAGGGCGCCGCGGGCTCGGGTTGCGCCGTACAGTCAGGTCTGTCAGCGCCAGGTGAGAGGTGGGGCATGCAGCGACGGCCGGGGACCCCGAGCCTGTTGCGGGAGCTGAACGACCGGTCGGCGCTCGAGCTGCTGCTCGCCGGCGGTCCGATGACCAGGGCTCAGCTCGGCGAGCACACCGGCTTGTCGAAGGTGACTGCGTCGCAGCTGCTCGCGCGACTGGAGGAGCGCGGCATCGTTGCCGTCGCCGGAGAGCTGGCCAGGGGCCGCGGCCCGAACGCCGCGCTGTACGCCGTGGTCCCGTCGACCGCGTACGTGGCAGGCTTGCACGTCGAGCAGAACGAGATCAGTGCCGGCGTGGCCGACATTACGGGGAACGTGGTCAACCGGATCGCGGTCAATCCGTCGGCTGCGGCCGACCCGGTTGCAGTGGTCCGCGGCGCAGTCCAGGCCGCGTGTCACGAGGCTGGCGTCCCGCCTGAATCGCTGCGGGCGTTCGTCATCGGCACGCCAGGCGTCCTGGACCCGCGCACCGGCGACCCGCGGCTCGCGGTCAACTTGCCCTCCTGGCACGAAGGCGTGCTCGACTCGCTGCGCACCGACCTTGGCCGGCCGGTCACACTCGAAAACGACGTGAACCTGGCGGCGATGGCCGAGCAGGCCGTCGGCGCCGCGGCCGGGGTGGCCGATTTCGTGCTCGTCTGGCTCGGCGTCGGACTCGGCCTCGCGACCGTGCTCGGTGGCCGGCTGCACCGCGGCGCGGGCGGCGCGGCCGGTGAGATCGGCTACCTGCCGGTGCCCGGCGTGCCGCTGCCGCAAGACGTGACGCACCCGGCAACCGGGGCGTTCCAGGGACTCGTCGGCGCGCAGGCGCTCCGGCCGCTGGCTGCTGAGTACGGGTTCGCTGAGCCGACAGCAGCACAGGCAGTAGCCGCTGCGGTGCGGGCGGCTGGCAACGGCCACGGGCAGGCAGACGGTTTCCTGACCGAGCTCGCGGGGCGCGTTGCCACCGGGGTGGCCGCGGTCTCGGTCGTGCTCGACCCCGGCCTCGTGGTGCTCGGCGGCGACGTGGGCCTCGCCGGCGGGACCGAGCTAGCGAACCGGGTAGCCACCGAGGTCGGCCGGATCAGCCCGGCCCGGCCCGATGTGGTGCCGACCGCAGTCGACGGCGCGCCGGTCCTGCGCGGAGCCATCCTGGCGGCTGTCGACCAGGCCAGAGCGGAATTGCTCGCCTCGGTCGCCGACCCGGCGTTATCGGCTGACGGGTCAGACGACTAGAGAAGCTCGACGGCGACGCCGATGCGCCGCGCGTCGGCAAGTTTGGCGTCGCGTGTTACCAGCGGTGCCTGCAGATGCTGGGCGAGCACGACATAGGCCGCGTCATACACAGTGAAGTTGTCCCTCAGGGCGAGAATCGCGCCGAGGTCGGCGGTCATCTCATAGCGTTCGATATCGAATGCGGCGAAGTCTGAGACGGCCTCAGCCATCCGGCGGGGCGTCAGCTTTCCGCCGAGCACGTGACCGCGCAGCACGCTTGCAACTTCGAAATCGAGAAGAGCAGGACTGTGCAGGTTCTCAGTCTCCAGGAGCTGGAACAGTCGCTCCGGCACAGTCGAGTCAATGAGTGCGCCCGCCAGCGCCGAAGCCTCGATGACGATCACGAGTCGTCGCGCAGCCTGCGCAGCTCAGCCACAGTCTCGGTCCCGGCGGGACCGCCGGCCCGGTTCCGGCTTCGCAGCCGGGCGACAGCATCGTGGTTCTGCTGAGTCGTCGCGAGACGCTCCAGCTCCTGCCGCAGATAGGCAGCCAGGCTCAGGCCACGAGCACCAGCCCGAGCGCGCAGCGCGCGCACGGTGGACTCAGGCACATCCCGCACCTGGATCAGCGCCATGAAGCAACAATAGCCAGTATCATGCAATGCATGCAATGCATGAATCGCTCACGTCACCTCCCGCCGAGTCCGGTCTTGCCGTCCAGCAGTTCACGCGCGACGTCGAGGTGACCGGCGTGGCGCGCCGTCTCCTCGATCACGTGCAGCACGATGCCGCGCAGGTCGAAGCCTTCTGCGGTGAGACTCGGGTCGACTGAATCGCGCTGGCCGGCTGGTACAGGGTGGCGAGGAGGCGCCGACAGCGGAGTGGTGGCGAGCAGAGCGTTCGCCTGCTCATTCTGGTCGCGGTACAGGGCGAGCACCGACTCCTTCGAGTCCGTGGTCGTGAAGGCCCCGGCTTCGGCAGCATCGTATTCCTCAGCGATTTCCTCGGCCTCCGCATCGTCTCCTTCGGACGGCGCGCCGCCGGCTCCGGCGCCGATCATCTGGAACCAGTAGTACTCCGCGCCGGCCAGATGCTCGATCAACCCGAGCGGTGTCCAGCCGGATGGCACCACCGGCTTGCGCAGATCGTCGTCGCTGAGGCCGTCGACTATCGCGATCACGCTGGTGCGCTGGGCATCGAGGAAATGCAGGAGCGCCTGATCGGCCGGACTGTGGACAGTATCTGCGGTCATGGTCGGTCCCTTCATGTCGTTTGCTGACTGCCTTCACGACGAACAAAGAGACCGTCCATGGACCGGCGTCAGCACGTCCTTTCGCGCTGTTACCGTAAGTCCGTTCCCGGCACCGCAGCGAGGAGTTGACGTGGCCCTATTCCGGCGGGGCATGCACTTCGGGTCCTACGGCAGCGTCGACGACGGTCACGGGGTGTTCGACCGCCTCTGCCGGGCTGCCGAGGTGGCGGAAGCGGCTGGCCTCGACGCCCTGTCGGTGCCCGATCACCTCCAGCAGAACGCGGTCGGCGGCGGACCCCGGTCGCCCATGTTCGAGGCATACACCGTGCTCGGCGCGCTCGCCATGCGGACGACGGCACCCCGGCTGCTCGCGCTGGTGAGCCCCGTTACGCTCCGCCATCCGGCGCTGCTGGCCAAGGCAGTGACCACCCTGGACGTGCTGGCCGGCGGCCGGGCGGTGCTGGGCGTCGGCGCGGGCTGGGACGTCGCGGAGCACGAAGCCTACGGCCTAGCGTTTCCCGGTGTCGGCGAGCGCATGGACCGTCTCGAGGAGACGCTGCAGATCTGCCAGGCGCTGTTCCGCAGACCGCAGGCGACCATCGGTGGAGCGCACTACGCGGTGCACGAGGCGCCGAACTCACCTCGGCCGGTCGCTGGCTCCATTCCGATCCTGGTAGGTGGCGGCGGGGAGCGTCGCACACTCGGCCTCGCCGCCCGATACGCCGACGTGTGCAACGTCATGGGCGACGCCGCCACCGCGCGCCACAAGTTCGACGTGCTTGACGAGCACTGCCAGCGAGTCGGCCGTGACTCCGCGGAGATCGTCAGGACCGTCTTCCTGCGGCCGCCGGATGACCTGGCTGACTTCCCCGCGCAACTGCAGGCGCTGGCAGCCGCGGGTGCCGACGGCGTCATCCTGCTCTGGAGCGCGGAAGTTCCGGAACCCATCCCGGAACTCGGCCGCATGCTCGCCGACGTGTTCCCGGCCTGAGCGAGCTGGCAGAGTGAGCGTGGCAGGAGGTGGATCGTCGCAGGCCGACGGGGACGTGCGCATGCGTGCGGAGACGTACCTCCGCCTGCTGGCGGAGAGCGAGCTCCGCCGCGCTCTGAGCTCCCCGGCGATGCGCCGGCCCGGCCCGGAGAATGCGTCGCCGGTGCTGCGCGCCGCCCACCATGTGCTGCCGCCTGCGGCCGGCCTCGCCGCCCGGGCTGTGCGCCCGCTGCATCCGCTCATTCGCGGCGTGCTGGCAACGCGGGAGCGCGTCGAGGGCCGGGACCGTCCGGCTGCCAGCCGGGCCGCGCGGTGGACATTCGGCGCTGTTTCGGGAGTCACCGCGTCGGCCGGCGCGGTCGGGCGCGGCCGATGGCGGGTGCGCCGGTTGGTCCTGAGGCGTCAGGCGGCCGGGAGGTCCTACCGCCCTGAGCCGGCCAGGGGAGGGCTCGAACGGGTCGGGCGGCTCGCGTCGGATTTCGCCGCCGCGGACCTGGTCGACGCGGCAGTGGCCGAGTCGATCGGGGACGGGCTTGAGTCGGCGCTGACAGCGCGGTCCCGGCTCGAGCCGCACGGACTCGACTGGGCCACCCGCCGGAGACTCCGGCAGCAGCGCCCGCTGCCCGCCGGGCCAATCCGCGCGTATCCGGTGGGGCGGCCCGTCGTCGCGCGGTCCGAGTACGGCCAGGTCCCCATCACGCTGCTCGCGGTGGTCCTGGCGCCGGACCGGGCCGATGTGACACTGACGGGGCGGTTGCCAGCGGTCCCGGACGGCGGCGATCAGAATCCGCACCGCAACTGGTACGGGCAGCTGAGGAGCGCCACCGCGACTGACGACCGGGGCGGAACATACGAGGCCGGCTTCACCGGCGGGTGGGGCGAGTCTCGCATCGACGGGGCACTGAGTTTCCACCCGAGACCGCCCGCGGGAACGCGCTGGCTCGACGTCAGGGTCGGCGAGAGTGACCCGGTGCGCATTGAGGTTCCGGCTAGGCAGCCAGTCACCGCCGCTCGGGTCGACGAGGATGCGGCCCCCCTGGAGCGCTTCATCGACTCGGTGGCCGAGCGCTTCCTCAGCCATAGCCGGCTGCACGATGCGGGCGATGTCGCCGAAGCGCCGGAGGTCATCGCCGCGCTCCGGGAGATCGGTGCGGTCTCGGCCGACAGCCCGGCGCTGCGAAGACTCGCCGCGCTGCTGCGGCGGCTCGGTCCGGGCTCTCCGGCCATCCATGACGTGCGGCAGGAGGACCTGCCCGCGCCCTGGGCGAGCGTGCTGGACGGCCAGGACGCGACCGACGGGCCCGTTGGCGTCAGCCCGCTGGCGGTGGTCTTTCCCGAAATCGACGGAATCCGCTGCGTGCTCACCGGGCTGCGCTCCGATCCTGACTCGGCGTGGCTGCAGCTGACTGGCTGGGACTGGCCAGAGCCGGTCTCCTCGCGCGGGGAGCTGACCGAGCCGCTCTCCGTCTGGGCCCGTGACGACACCGGGCGCTGGCACCTCGGCACGGGGGACGGCGCCGGGTTCGGCGGCGGCCATGGGCGCGTGACGGTCCGGCTGACCCCGCCGATCCATCCCATGGCGACATCGCTGGAGATCACGCTGACCGGGAAGTCCGCGCGGGCGGTCGCGACGGTGCCGCTGGCCTGGCAGGACCAGCCATGACGGTGGCATGGTGGGCAGCGTTCGGACCGGCGGAGGCGACTGCACGGTGCGGCGATCAGCAGCACCGGCTGCGCTGGGAGGCTGGCCGGCTCACCGCCCATGATCACCCCGACGCCGAAGGCGAGCTGGTGCTCGGCACGCTGGGCGGCGACCAGCCGTACTGCATCCGGCTGCTCCGCGCGTGGGGTGAGCACTCCGACGACCTGGACGTGCTCATGCTCGGCCCGCGGTCGGCGGCTGACACGCTGACGGTCGACGTCCGTGACGCTGAGCGTCTCCAGGCAGGGCCGCGCGGCTGGACCGGCTACGCCCCGCTCAGTGCCGGGAGACGGCCAAGGATGCCGCTGACGTGGGGCACGCTGTGGTCCAGCACCCGGCGCTCGTTCGTGGTGAACGCCCGCGGGATGCCGCGTGGCCGCGCCACTTACTGGGCGGGCTCCTCGGCACCCGGTGGTCGGGTGGCAGGGCGGCATGCCGTCACCCGCAGCGCGTCCGTCTCACAGATACAGAGTTCTCCTCGTGGCGCGTTGCTGCGCGGCACACTCCCTGATCTCGATCGCGAGCTGGCGCGGCGCGCGGAAGTGCTGGAGCTGCTCGCGCTGGGGCCGGCGTTCCAGTTCCGGCTCTGCGCGACTGTTGCTGCCACATGGTCACAGCGCGACTCGGGGACGGCCCGCCCCGCTCTGACCGCAGCCCTCACCGGCCGCCTCGCCCCTGTGATCGCCTCCTGGCTCGGCACAGATGCCGACCAGGTGCGGGTCCGGCTGGACGAGGGTGGAGGTGGGCTCGCGCAGGACGGAGATCAGTGGCGGGCGGGCATGCCGTGGGTCGCCGCGGTGTGGGGAGCCGGACTCGCGGTTATCGACGGCCGCCTGGTCACCGACGTTGCCCGCGCCGGGTATCCGAAGGCCGATGTGCTGGCCATCGAAGAGCCAGGCGGTGAGCCGGCCGCTCTCGCCGTCCGGTGCGAGAGCGCCGCAGGTTCGCCCCACGAGCCCCGATGGCGCATCATCAGATCGTGACCACGACATCCGACGCGCTGGGCATCGCTGTAGCCGCGCGGGTCCCGGTCCTGCTGTGGGGTGCTCCGGGCACCGGCAAGACCGCCACCATCCGCGCGATGGCCGCCGCGCTCGGCTGGCCCTGCGAGACCGTGATCGCCTCGATCCGCGAGCCGTCCGACTTCGCCGGCCTGCCGATCGTGGTCGATGGTGATGTCCGGTTCGCCCCGCCGGCCTGGGCGCGGCGGCTCGCTGGCACGGGCCGCGGGTTGCTGTTCCTCGACGAGCTGTCCACCGCGCCGCCCGCGGTGCAGGCGGCGCTGCTCCGCGTTGTACTGGAGCGAGTCGTCGGCGACCTCGCGCTGCCGGACGGCATTGCTCTCGTCGCTGCCGCGAACCCGCCGGAGCAGGCCGCCGACGGCTGGGATCTGTCCGCACCCCTGGCGAACCGGCTGTGCCACCTCGCCTGGGATATCGACCCGCGGGTCGTCGCCGACGGGCTGGCAGGCGGCTTCACCGCACCGGTCGTGCCGCAGCTTCCCGACGGCTGGGACGCCGACCAGGGCCTCGCTCAGGCGCTGGTCGGGGCGTTCCTGCAGGTGCGGCCCGCGCTCGCGTGCGCGCCGCCGTCGGACGCGACCTCAGCCGGGCGCGGCTGGCCGAGCCCGCGGACGTGGGAGATGGCGGCGCGGCTGTGGGCGGCGAGCGGCGCAGCCGCGGCGACGAGCGAGACGCGCGCCGTTCTGGTCGCGGGCGCCGTCGGGGACGGCGCCGCGGCGGAGTTCCTCGCCTGGATGCAGGAGATGGACCTGCCCGATCCTGAAGCTGTGCTCGCCGACCCGGACTCGTTCACCCTGCCGCACCGCAGCGACCGCGCCTACGCTGCGGTGGCCGCGGTCGCGGCCGTGGTCGCCGCCCATCCCACCCCGGAACGCTGGGCGGCTGGCTGGCGCGTGCTCGGCATTGCCGCGCGCCGCGCGCCGGACGTCGCCGCAGTCGGCGCCCGGTCCCTGGCCCGCTGCCGGCCGGCCGGGGTGCCGCTGCCGGAAGAAGTGCGGCTGTTTGCCCCAGCGCTGCGCGAAGCCGGGCTGCTCCGGGCATGACCGAGGTTCCCGGCGTCGCCACCGCCCGCCTCTGGGCGGCATCGCGGTTCCCCTACCTGGCCAGCGCGGTCTTCGGCGTCCAGCCCCGGCCAGCGCCCGGGATCGGCACGGTGGCCGTGGACGAGGGCTGGCGGCTGTGGGTGGATGCCGAAGTCACCGCGGGCTGGTCACCGGGGCAGTTCGGCAGCGTGCTCGTGCACCACGTGTGCCACCTGCTGCGCGCGCACGCGGAGCGAGCACGAGCCACGGGGGTGGTGCCGGACGACCCGGATTTCGCAGCCACGCCCGAGCACACCGGTGCCGCCGGCTCTGCGCCCGGCCGCCAGGGCCGGTCGGTGCGCTGGATCCGGTGCGCCGATGCCGAGATCAATGACGACCTGATACCGGCCGGCCTGGAGCTGCCCGGTGAGCCGGTGCTGCCGCGCCACCTCGGCCACCGGGAAGGCCAGCTGGCGGAGCAGTACTACGCGGCCGCCGCCCGGCCTGACCGCCAGCCGGCCGGCTGGGACCTCGACTGTGGTAGCGGCGCCGACGGCGGCAGCCGGCCATGGGAGGGCGTCGGCGGCACCGAGCCAGGGCTGCAGGCCTGGCAGGCGCGGCTGCTGTGCCGCCTGACCGCCCAGGAGATCCTGCGCCATGCCCGCGAGATCGGCACCGTGCCCGCGGGACTGATCCGCTGGGCTACGGTGCTGCTCGAGCCGCAGGTCGACTGGCGCCGGGCGCTGGCCGCCGAGGTCCGCAAGGCGGTCGCCGACATCACGGGGGCCGTCGACTACTCCTATCGCCGGCCGTCACGGCGCGCGACGGTATCCGGGGACGTGGTCCTGCCCGCGCTGCGCCGCCCGGTCCCCGAGGTCGCGGTCGTCTGCGACACCTCCGGCAGCATGACCGACGACCTGCTGGCCGCGTCGCTAGCCGAGGTCGAGGGCCTGCTCCGCGCGCTCGGGCTGGCCCGGCAGCTCCGCGTCATCGCGTGCGACACCGCGGCCGCCGCGGCCCAGCGGGTGACCAGCGCCCGCCGGGTCGAGCTCACTGGCGGCGGCGGGACGGATATGGGCGCGGGCATCGCCGCCGCGGCAGCGCTCCGGCCGCGGCCCGCGATCACCGTCGTGCTGACCGACGGGCTCACGCCGTGGCCGGACGCCCCGCCGCGGGGGATGAAGGTCGTAGTTGGCCTGCTCGGCTCCGGTCCTGGCGACGAGCTGCCCCAGCCGCCGGCCTGGGCCCGCGCGATCCGGGTCCCGGCCGCCGACTGAGATGCTGGCGTGCGACGGTGCATAGAAGAGCGATCCGGTTGTCGGACGGCCGGGAGCTTATCTACTTCCACTCGGGCTCTCAGCCGGAGCGCGGGGAAGCAGACAGCCGCGGCCTGCCTCCGGCACAGCCCGACAGCGAACTCCGCTACGACCCGCTTCAGCGCGCGTGGGTCATGTACTCAGCGCACCGGCAGGACCGCAGCTACCTGCCGTCGACGGCGGACTGTCCGCTGTGCCCGTCCACGCACACCAGGCAGAGCGAGATCCCTGCTAGCGACTACGAGGTCGTCGTCTTCGAGAACAGGTTCCCCGCGCTCGCGGCGTCCTCAGCACGCCTGGGCCCGAGCCCGCCCGCCGAGCTACTGGCGGCCCGTCCGGGTGCCGGGCGATGCGAGGTGATCTGCTTCACCAGCGATCACGACGCGTCCTTCGCGGAGCTGAGTCCGAGCCGGGTTCGGCTGGTGACCGAGGCGCTCATCGACCGGACCGCCGAGCTGGGCAGGCTTCCTCGCGTCGAGCAGGTGTACTGCTTCGAGAACCGCGGGCGCGAGATCGGGGTAACGCAGCCGCACCCGCACGGCCAGATCTACGCGTGCCCGTTCGTGACCCCGCGGACCAGCCGCATGCTGAGCTCGGCCAGGGCGTACGCGCGGCGCACGGGACGCAACCTGTTCGATGACGTCGTCGCTGCCGAGCGCGCGGCCGGGGCCAGGATCGTCCGCGCTGGCCGCCACTGGCTGGCTTTCGTGCCGCACGCGGCGCGCTGGCCGTACGAGGTGCATCTCTACCCGGCGCGACGGGTGCCCGACCTCGCGAGCCTGCGGCCACCGGAACGGGACGAGCTCGCCGACTTCCAGATCGACCTGCTCGGCCGGTTCGCCCGGCTGTTCGCCACGCCTGCCCCGTACGTCTCCGCCTGGCATCAGGCACCGGTGCGCACCGGGCGGCGGGGCTTCGCGCTGCACCTGGAGCTGTTCACCCCGCGGCGCACCGACGACAAGATGAAATACCTGGCCGGCACAGAGTCGGGAATGGATGCATTCGTCAGCGACGTGCTGCCGGAGCGCGCAGCTGACCGTCTGCGAGCGCTGGCCTTATGAGGGAACGGGCTGCTGTTCCTTCGCAGCCGCCGGTCGCAAGCGGCCGCCGCGCTGACAGCCTGCCAGAGGAGGCTGGCTCCAGCCCAGCAGGTTTGCCCCGCCCGCCAGCTGAGAAATAAAGCCGGATAGTTGCGTTCTGATTACCGTACAAAGCGGAATTGCTGGGCACCCGGAGCTGATCGCGATGCGTGCGAGCATGAGCAGGACAGTAACGATCACCATCCTCCTGGCCGCGCTGGCCGCTGGCTGCGCGGGAACGGCAACGCCGACCCCGAGCCCGACTCCCGCACCGGGCCGAGCGGAGCAAGTCGGGCACAAATTCACCGTCTCTGGCAAGGGCGACTCGAAATATGAGGTGACGCTCCTGAGCGTCAGTCAGCCCGCCCAGCCGGACAGCGAGTACTCGAGCGCCGAGGCGGGCCATCACCTGGCGGCAGCGCAATTCCGCGTCACGGCCATCACCGAGACGGACGAGAACTCCAACCTCAACGCCACGGCGACCGGCTCGAACGAGCAGTCCTACACTCCCGCTGTGACGAAGGCGGTGACCGCGGGCACCAATTTCGCGAGCGGCTCGATCAAACTGCAGCCCGGCAGCAGCCTGGTCGGCTGGGTGCCCTTCGAGATCCCGGACGGGGTCGGGGTTGCCAAGGTGCACTGGAATCCGGCCGCTGGCCTCGGTGGCCAGAGCGCGGAGTGGATAGTCAACAGCTCGGCTCCGGCCCCGGGTGCCACGCCGGCCCCGAGCCCGACTGCTCCTAGTCCGAATCCCGCCCCGCCCGCCCCGAGCCCGGCCCCGCCGGGTGCCAGCCCGCCCGGGACAGCCAGTAGCCCGTCGGCCGTCGTGATTGCCTATTTCGACGCCATCAATGCCCGCGACTACCAGAAGGCCTGGAATCTCGGCGGCAGGAACGTGGGCGGGTCCTATTCGAGTTTTGTCAGCGGATTCAGCACGACGAGGATGGTGAGCGTGCAGATCCTCGACCTCTCTGGCGACATCGGTACTGGCGTCGTCACCGCGCGGGTGACCTCGCTGGAGACGGACGGGTCGACCAAGGTGTTCCGCGGCATGTACACAGTCAGGGGCGGCGTCATTACCAACTTCAACGTCCGCCAGACCAGCTGACCGCGTAGCCGCGCCTGGCGAGTGCCATGACGTCCGATGAGCTCGCCGGCAGGGCCCTGGCCGCTTACCGTGCGCGGTACGGCGCGGAGCCGGACGGCGTCTGGTTCGCGCCCGGCCGGGTCAACCTCATCGGCGAGCACACCGACTACACCGGCGGCTTCGTGCTGCCGTTCGCCCTCGGCTCTGGTGTCGCAGTAGCCGCCGGCCAGGTGTCCGACGAGGCGATCACCGTGTGGTCACGCCAGGAGGGCGGCGATCCGGTCACTGTGACTGTTGATGCGCTCACGCCCGGGATAACCGCTGGCTGGAATGCCTATCCGCTCGGCGTGGCGTGGGCGCTGCGCGAAGCCGGGCAGCGGCCGGGCGGTACCCGCATTGCCGTCGACGCCGACCTGCCCGCCGGCGCCGGCCTGTCGTCGTCGGCGGCGCTGGAATGCGCGACCGGCCTCGCGCTGTGCGAGCTGCACGAGCTTGCCGTGCCAAGGCCCGAACTGGCGGCACTGGCAAGCCTGGCGGAGAACGATTTTGCCGGCGCGCCGACCGGGATCATGGATCAGTCCGCCGCGCTGCTGTGCCAGGACGGGCACGCGCTTCTGCTGGACTGCCGGACTGGCGCGACCGAGCAGGTGCCACTGGACGTGGCAGCGGCGGACCTGATGCTGCTGGTCATCGACACCGGCGCCCGGCATGCGCTCACGGACGGCCGGTACGGCGAACGGCGCCGGTCCTGCGAGGAAGCCGCGCGGCAGCTGCGTGTCAGGTCGCTGCGGGAGGTGACCGACCAGCCGGAAGCCATCGAGCAACTCGCCGACGCGGAGCTGCGCAGCCGAGCACGGCACGTGGTCGCCGAGAACCGGCGCGTCCTCGACACGGTCGCCGTGCTGCGCCACGGCGCGCTGCGCGATGTCGGACCACTGCTCACCCGCTCGCACGCGTCCCTGCGCGACGACTTCGAGGTGTCCTGGCCGGAAGCCGATGTCGCGGTCGACACCGCCATCGCCGCCGGCAGCCTGGGCGCACGGATGGTGGGCGGCGGCTTCGGCGGCTCGGCGCTCGCGCTCGTCCCCGCGGACAAGCGTGACTCGGTGCAGGCCGCTATCACCGCCGCCTACGCCGAGCGCGGCTGGCCCGAGCCCGCGCTCAGCCTCGCCATTCCGTCTCGCGGCGCTCGCCGGGTGCGGTAAACAAGTTTGTACGATGACGTACGTTAGCGTACAATCTTTGTATGGTCGTGATGACTGTGTCAGAAGCTCGCGCTTCGCTGCCCGAGTTGCTCACTCGTGTCGAGGCAGGCGAGGAGGTCACGATCACCCGGCACGGCCGGGCGGTTGCGGTGGTCGTCCGTCCGGACGTGCTGCGGCCTCGCGCAGCAATCGTGATCGAGGAGGCCGCACGGCTGCACGAGATGCTGATGGCCGCTCGCGACGAGGACCTTGATGCCGGGCCCGGATTGACTCCCGAGTATGCAGAGGAACTCATCAGGGAGATCCGGGCCGGACGCGACAGCCGCTAGATGGACACATTCGACGCGGATGTCCTCATCTATGCGTCAATCCCAGGACACCCGCTCGGACGACGCGTGCGAGCTCTGATACGACAGGGGACTGACAACTCGGCCGGCAGCGGTTCGGTCCTGCTCTTGCCCGAGGTCCTGAGCAAGCCGCGCCGTGAGGGTAGGACTCGCGAACTGCGAGAACTCGGTCGCTTGCTGGCGCGCCTTGACCTGAGACCGGTTGACCTGGCAACTGCCGAGCTGGCGACGGAACTCGCGGCCAAATACCGGCTGCATGCTGCAGATGCGACACACCTGGCCACGGCTGTCAGCCTCGGAGCTGATCGGTTCATCACGAACAATCAGCGCGACTTCCCGCGCAGCATCGCCGAGGTGCAGGTCACCTACCCGGCCGACTTGCCCGATGTCCCGTAGCACGTCAGCGGGCGCGTTCCGGTAGGTACCCGGCTGGGTTGTGACGGCGCGGTGTCAGTCGGCGAGGCGGAACGCTAGCTGCGTCTGCCACTGGCTCATGTCCGGCTGCTCGGCAGGGTCAGTCAGGTAGAACTCCAGGCGGCAGCCCCATTTCTCTCCCTGGTCCGTGTGCTCCACGTCCCACGTCAGTCCCTGGGCCTCCGCCCAGTCGAGCAGTGCGGCCGTCGCAGCCACCAGAGTTGGCGGAGCGCCGGTGTGGGTCATGACAGCGAACCGGCCCGCGGGTAGCCTCCCGGCGCGGATGCCTTCGGCATCATCGATCGCGGACACGACCGGAACGCCGGCCTCGACGAGAAGCTGCCGCTCCATATCAATCACGTGGAAGCGGAAGAATGGCGGGCCGGCCGGCGCGATGCCGCGAGTGCCGAGCCAGCCGAATATCTCCGGCAGCCGATCGGCCACCGTGCCGACTTCTGACATGCTCACCCATGCCGAGATGCCTACGTAGGGCTGGGCCGCACGCTGAGTGATCTCCGGCTCAACATTCATTGGGGGCTCCCTTGTGCTGAGACTGGCGGGCTCTCTGATCGCGAGCATGGCAATTCCATGCCGACCCCCACACCATGTCAGGCATTACTCCATCTGACCAAGGCATGCACGGCGCATGCCAGCGGCTAGAGTGCTGCCGTACCGCACCGGTAGCGGCTCCCTGTCCTGATCTGTCCGTCGAGGAGTCCTGCCATGTCGCCAATCCAGGTGCGGCCATTCCAGCGCCGCGACCGCGATCAGCTCACCGACCTCGTGAACGCCCACGCGGCCGCGGTCGTCCCCGGCCACGGCGTGTCCGTCGCGGCGATGCTGAGCCACCTCGAGCGTGAACCCGGCGAGTTCATCGTCGACCCGTGGGTCAGCGAGCGCGCCACCCTCGTGGCGGAGCAGAATAACCGGGTCGCCGCGGCCGCCCACCTGCTCTGCTACGGCGACGACGAGGGCGTCTCCGCGGCGTACCGTGGCAGCGGGGAGATCCGCTGGCTGGTGTTCTGGCCGGAAGAGCCTGTGAGCAGCAACCCGTGGTGCCCGGCCGGCACGGAAGCCGCCAGCCACCTGATCGATGCGTGCATCGCTCAGTTCGGCCGGTGGAACGTCACCAGCCAGAGCGCCGGCGGTGAGCTCCCAGTACCCGGCGTCTACGGCGTTCCCGAGCAGTGGCCTCACGTCAGCGCGCTGTACGAGCGGGCGGGCTTCGTGCACGACGGCCACACCGAGGTGGTCTACCTCGCCCGCGTCGCCGACCTGCCGCGCCTGGCGGGCCCTCCGCTCGCCGGTCTCGAGCTGCGCCGCACGGTCGGCCTGAACGGCACCAGGCTGTCCGCAGTCCTCGACAGCGAGGTCATCGGGTACATCGAGGTGGAGATCCGCGCGGCGGGCGAGCGGCTCGCCCGCCAGGCCAGCTGGGCCGACGTCGGCAACCTGCACGTCAGCGAGGCGTTCCGGCGCCGCAAGGTGGCAACCTGGCTGCTCGGCCAGGCCGCGGACTGGCTGGACCTGGCCCATGTCGACCGGCTCCTCGACTACAGCTACCTGGAAGGAGCAGACGCCACCGGGCAGACGTACAACGACGACCGCGCGTTCCTGGAGGCGCTGCCGTTCACGGTGCTGACTAGGACCAGGCGCGGCTGGACGCGGACGGCAATCAGAACTGACTGACCAGCGCGCGTTGCAGGCCGCATGGATTTGGCCATGCCAGTTGCGGCGGCTTCGTCCGGTGGGTCAGGCTCCAGTTATGGAATACGTGATGGCCAGCCGCTGGTCGCTGATGGAGCGCTTCGAGATCACTGACACCGCCGGCACGCCGCAGTTCGAGGCGCGCGGGCACCTCGGCTCCCAGATCACTCTGCACGACAGCAACGGGCAGGAGGTCGCCGACATCCGCAAGCACCTGCTGTCCGACACGCACGAGGTCTACGTCGGGGGGCAGCGTGCGGCGCAGGTGCGGCACGCCGGCATCTTCGGCGACAAGTACGACATTGAGTCCGCGTTCGGATACCTGACCGCACGCGGCCGGTTCGACGGCGGCGACTACACGGTCAGCCGCGACGGTACGCCGGTCGCACGGATGCTGCGTCAGTTCTCGCTGCGGGAGAAATTCGCCATCGACGTCGCCGACGGCGAGAACCAGGCATTCCTCCTGGCGCTCGTGCTGGCCATCGAGGCCATCCACGATGAGCGCCGCCAGCAGCACGGCGGCGGACTGGGCGCCAACCTGGCGGGTGGCGGCATCGCCGGCATCATCGCCAGGGACGTTCTGTGACGGCCCCGCGCCCAATCGAGCTACGGCCGCTGCGCCGGGGGCTGACGGCGCGTGCTGGTCGCTGATCTCCAGACCCCGGCTCTCCTCGTCGACGCCGGCGCGCTCGACCGGAACATCGCGGCAATGGCGCAGGCGCTGCCTGGTGACCGGCTGCGTCCGCACGTCAAGGCGCACAAGTGCACCTCGCTGGCTCGGCGCCAGGCTGAGGCCGGTCACCCGGCCTTCACGTGCGCGACGATCCGGGAGTGCGAGGGCATGGCGGCGGCAGGCCTTGGCCACGATTTGCTGCTGGCCAACGAGGTGCTCGATGCGAGGCGTCTCGGCGCCCTGATCGCGACAGGCGTCGGGGTCACCCTCGCGGTCGACTCGCCCGAGACCATCGGCGCGGCTGCCGACGGGGGAGTGCGCGAGGTCGTCATCGATGTGAACGTCGGGTTGCCACGCTGCGGCTGCGCCCCTTCGGACGCTGGCAAGCTGGCGGATCTCGCCCGCCATCACGGGCTCGAGGTCCGTGGCGTGATGGGCTACGAAGGCCACGTGGTCGGGCTGGTCGACGGCGCCGAGCGGGCCAGGCAGTGCGAGGTCGCGATGCAGCTGCTGGTCGCCGCGCACGCTGATGTCGGCGGAGAGCTGATCTCTGCGGGCGGAACGGGCACCTACACGCTCAACACCTGGGCCAATGAGATCCAGGCTGGCTCGTACGCGCTCATGGACACGGCCTACGGCCGGCTGGGCCTGCCATTCGAGCAGGCAGCCTTCGTGCTCGCGACGGTTATCTCCAGCTCACCGGGCTGGTCGGTCGGCGATGCCGGGCTCAAGGCCTTCGGCATGGACCACGGAAACCCTGAGCTTGCGGACGGGCAGGTCCTGTTCTGCTCCGATGAGCACGTCTCGGTCACGCCGCCGCGGCCGGTGGGTGACCGGCTCTGGCTCGCGCCCGCGCACATCGATCCGACGATGGCGTATCACGAGCGCCTGTACTTGTTCTCCGGCGACGATGTGGTCGACATCTGGCCCATCGACCTGCGCGGCTGGTGACGCAGGTCACACCGACAGATCTCGCCGTGCACGTAAGTGGATCGGAAGGCTGGCGCGTTTACCCGGTATGGGGCAGCACCAGGACCAGTTCGCGGACTTCTACCGCTCCAGCAGGGATTCCTGCCTGAAGGCGGTCACCGCGGTTGTCGGTGACCGCGTGCTGGCCGAGGACCTGGTCGCCGAGGCGTTCGCTCGCGCCTGGATGTCGTGGGGAAAGGTGCGCCACCATCCGGCGCCGCACGCGTGGGTGGTGCGGACCTCACTGAACCTGAGCGTGTCGTGGTGGCGCCGCCGGCGCGAGGTGCCCCTCGCCGATCACGACGCCGCCGCTGCGGCCGACGTGAGGGGCGTCGATCCCGCCCTGATCGCGGCGCTGCGGCGGCTGCCGACCCGCCAGCGCGAAGTGCTCGCGCTGCGGATCTTCCTCGATCTGGACACCGAGACGACAGCGACGGTGCTGCGGATCGCGCCAGGGACGGTCACGGCGCACCTGTCCCGCGCCGTCACGGCGCTGCGCCGCGATCTCCCCTCTGCAGAAACGGACACGAACGCACGAGAGGTCAGTCGATGAACGAGCATGCCGACGTCATGAGTCAGGTGCGCGAGTCGTTCTCCGGGCTCCGCATGGACACAGCGGTGGAGAACGTCTTCGCCAGGAGCCGCGCACGCCGGCGCCGCCGCCTGGCGGGGATCACGGCCGCGGCCGTCGCGGCTGTCGGCGCCGCAGCGGCGATCGCGCTGCCCCTAGCGGGAGTGGCCCCGGCTCAGCCAGGTAACCGGTCGCGACCGAGTCCTAGTGCCGCGACGCTGGCGGCGTTCTCGGTGACGAACGGCCCCGCTGGCAACACCACGCTGATCCTGCACAAAGGCGGGCACTACGCTGCGCTAGACCCGAGCGCTCTGCGCCAGGCCCTGGCGGAGCACGGGATAGCGGCCGTGGTCACTGTCGGTACGTTCTGCCGCCCCGCGAACCGCGTCGAAGCAAGTTTCAGCAACTTCGTGCACCTGGCGAATCTGCCCGACGGCTCGTCCGAGATGGTGATCAACGGAGCGGCCATGCCGCCCGGGACGGAACTGAGCATCGGCTACATGCCCAACTACATCAGGATGGCGGCCGTCGGGGATCGCGCCGCCCTGACGTGCAGCAGCAATTCCGGTCAACCCGCTGCCCACCCCGCCCCTTCGGGCACCACGTCCGCAGGGTGACCGCTCCATGCCACCGACGTCTGCGTTGACCGCAGCCCCAGCTGAGCCGATGACAGCGGAGCCGATGACAGCTGAGCAGCGAGCCAGCTTCGATCGCGATGGCTACCTGATCATCCGCGGTGCGCTCAGCCCGGACGAGGTCGTTGCCGCCCGTAGCGCACTCGACCGGGTGTACGCGGCCGCAGCCAAGGCCGGCTCGCTGGGGCCGAACGGCTCGATGCACCTGCTCAGTGCCGTCGCGAACTGCCCGCAGGTCGCCGGCCTGATCGATCACCCGGCCACGTTTCGGTACGTGTGGTCGGTCCTTGGCTGGAACATCCACATCTACCACTCTCACCTCGATGTCCATCCGCCCGCGCGAGAGCGCGAGCCGTTCCGGTTTGAATGGCACCAGGACGGCGGCAGGCAAAACCGGGAGATCGAGACGACCCCGCGGCCGCGGCTCTCGCTGAAGCTGGCGTACTGGCTTTCCGATGTCTCCGAACCCGGCCGCGGCAACCTGAAGGTCGTACCGGGCAGCCATCTGGTGAACCGGATCGACGGCCCGCCCCGGCGCGACATCGTGTGGCCAGACCCTGACGGCGCCATCGAGATCACTGCCGAGCCCGGCGACGCGCTGTTGTTCGACCGCCGGATCTGGCATTGCCGGTCACGCAACCACTCCGAGTACACCCGCAAGGCGCTGTTCTTCGGCTACACCTACCGGTGGACCGCGATCCGCGATGTCCTCGAGCCCATCCGGGACAGCGACTGGCTCGGGCGGCTGACTCCCGTGCAGCAGCAGCTGCTGGGCGGCATCCAGGGCAGCACCGGCGATCACGCATGGGGCCACGATCCGGATACCACGCCGCTGTACGGCTGGCTGAAGGAGCTGGGGCTGCTTGACCCGGCGAATCCGCCGCTCAAGCCCTGAATCCGCGGTCTGTCCGCGCGCCCCGAGTGGCGGCACGTGTCATCTCCCGCTCCGTGCGTTGATCGTGCCTGGCTCCTGCACGGGGCGGTTGCCCGGCCCATTCTGCAAGGTGCATCCGCGCCAGCCGAAGGAGCGAAATGATGGAATCGCGTAGCGGCGGATCGACGAGACCTCGGAGGCAGGCAGATGACCAGGACGGTCCTGCGCGGCGGGCGAGTCTTTGACGGCACTGGCAGCCCGGTGGCCGACGCGGATGTGGTGATCTCCGCCGGTCAGATCATCGACGTCGGGATAGGGCTCGACGCGGACGAGCAGGTTGACGTCGCCGGCCTGACCTTGCTGCCCGGCTTTTTCGATTGCCACGTGCACGTCATGTTCTCTGGTATCGACCTGGTGCGGCGGCTCCAGCGCCCATTCTCCTACCAGTTCTTCGAGGCAGCTCGCAATCTTGCGGCCACGCTGGATTGCGGCATCACCTCGGTGCGCGACGCGGGCGGCGCTGATCTCGGCGTCCAGCGTGCCGTCGATGACGGTCTGGTCGACGGACCGCGGATGAAGATCGCCATCACCGCGCTGAGCCAGACCGGCGGTCATGGCGACGGCTGGCTTCCGTCAGGCCTCAGCACATCTCTGATGTCGCCGCACCCGGGTAGACCGGAAGGCCTCGTCGACGGGCCGGAAGAGATGCGCAAGCGAGTGCGCGAGATCATCCGCGCTGGCGCCAACGTGATCAAGGTGCACACCTCCGGCGGGGTCCTGTCGCCGCGCGACAGCCCCAGGCACGCCCAGTTCCGGCCCGACGAGCTGGCGGCCCTTGCGGCCGAAGCCGCCGCGGCCGGGCTTCCGGTCATGGCGCACGCTCAAGCGACCGATGGCATTAAGAACGCGGTGCGGGCCGGCGTCCGGTCGGTCGAACATGGGATCTATCTTGACGACGAGGCCATCGACATGATGCTCAAGGCGGGGACCTGGCTCGTCCCGACCCTGGTGGCTCCGCACGCCGTCCTCAGCGCGGCTAAGGCCGGCAGCCAGCTGCCCGACGGAGTGCTGGCCAAAGCCGAGGAAGTCACGGAAGCGCACGCCGAAGCCTTCGCGCGTGCCGTCGCGGCCGGGGTCAAGATCGCAATGGGAACTGACAGCGGCGTAGGGCCGCACGGCAGCAACCTGGACGAACTGCCACTCATGGCGGCCGGCGGGCTGTCGCCGGCCCAGGTCCTGGCCGCGACGACAAGGTCGGCGGCTGAACTGCTGCAGGTCGCAGACGAGACCGGCACGATCATGCCCGGCAAGCGGGCCGACATCGTCGCCCTGGCCGGGGACCCATGGAACCTTGCAGACCTCAAGGCGAACATCCGCGCCGTCTACATGGGCGGCGTGCGTGTGCGCGGTTCGCGGTAGGCACAGGATCCCGTCAGCCGCGGAGGCGCAGGCCGCGCGGGGTCGCCCGGAAGCCGGCTGCCTCCAGCGCGGTCGCGAGCGGTGAGTCATAGACGTCGCCGCCGTCGGCCCGCTCCACGGTGAGCTTGCCGAGGGCGCCGGCCCGGACCGCTCCGGCCAGGGCGGCCGACGCCGGATCGAGGAGAGCTGGGTCGCTCGTCCAGGACAGCAGTGTCTTGCCGCCGCGCTCGACGTACAGGACAAGCTCGCCGCCGGCGAGCACGACGAGGGCACCCGCCTTGCGGCCAGGCCGGTGACCGCCTGCCGTGTCACCTGGCCGCTCGGGCCATGGCAGCGCGGCTCCGTAGGCGTTCGCCGGGTCGGCTGCCGCGAGGACAGTGACGCGCGCGCCCTGACTGGCAGTGACGCTGCCGGTATCCCACGGGTCGGCGACAGCGTTCGCCCGGGCTCTGTCGGCCATCGCTCGCATCCGGTCGACCGCGCCAGGCAGGGCGAACTGGGCGGCGCCGAGGCCCTCCACGAAATAGCCGCGACGGCACTGCCCGGCGTCCTCGAGCGCGCGCAATACCGGGTACAGGGCGCCGAAGCCGCCGGTAACGCGCTCGGCGGCGGCCGCGCCACGGATCAGGATGCCGTGCCGGTCCAGCAGCGCGAGCGCCTGCGCGTGCAGCCGCCTGGTGGGATCGGACTCGGCCACCGGGAGCAGCGACCACCGGCCGCTGACCGTCGGCGGACCCGTGTGCGACGGCATGGCGCCGCGCCCGAAGCCCGGGCGGCGCGATACCGCGACACCCGGCCGGGCCGGGGAGCCGCGCTGTCCCGGCTCGTCGCCAGTAGCAACCGGCCGCCCGGAGCCGAGGACCGTACGCAGCGGCGACAGCGTGTCGTTGGTCAGCCGGCCGGCCCACACTAGGTCCCATATCGCGCTGGCGACGTCGCGGTCGCGGGCGGCCGGAGTCCGCGCAGTCGGGTCGGGAAGGGTAGCCGCGGCTTGGCCGGCCGACGCGCCGACTTCTCGCGCAACGCGGTCGGCGATGCCGCGGAAGAAGAGCGCGCCGCCGCCGCCCAGCACCCGCAACACCGCCTCGTGCACCGGCGTCATGGTGATCTCGCCGGGCTCCGGCAGCAGCAGCGGCGCGATCCCGGCCGGCGCCAGGATGATCCATCCGTCGCCGCCGGGAAGGCCGCCTGCACCGGCCCA
>Ga0123356_10001341_pt1 | contig 27214 bp, 19 predicted proteins | sample TergutEmb28metaG_2_FD_92546 | JGI IMG/M metagenome (GOLD analysis project Ga0123356, IMG submission 92546) | Embiratermes neotenicus P3 segment gut microbial communities from Petit-Saut dam, French Guiana - Emb289 P3 | ecosystem: Host-associated > Arthropoda: Insects > Digestive system > Gut ...
ATATTTGCTGTTCTTCTTCATAAATATCTATTTCCAAGAAATTACCTCCTGCCGATTACAACTTAAATGTGATTAACTGGAAATCATCTACACGCACAAAGTTGCCGCGATGAGCTTCAAAAGCTTCCCATACTTTATCGGATATAACAGATAACTTTTCATTGTGGTGAGCTAAAATGAGTTTCTTAAACAATTTATACCCAAAGGAACCTCTGCGTTGAGGGCTTGGCTGATCGTACAACCCGTCAGAAGCGATATAGTATTTATTATTGGGATTAGCGGGTATATGAATGGTTTTTATATCGTTTTTATTTTTTATATAACCTTCACCTATGAATATCCTTTGTCCTTTATATCGTGTAACTTCTTTACCATCACAAATAAAAATATCAGTGTTAGCGGCAGAAACAGTAATATTCCCGTTTTTCGCGATAAACATCACAGCGAGGTCACAACCGTCTTTTAAGTCTTCTTCGTTTCTTCCGGAAACATAGAAAACCTCATGAAGCCGCTTTTCCAACTCCCATACAGCATGGGCGGTATCATGGCAGTTGGATTTTCTTATTACAGCCTCGAACGCGCTGACAACCAGCATGGTCAACAATGCTCCCGGTGTTCCGTGCCCTGTACAGTCACAAACGCAAAATACCGCGCCATTATCAAAATTTTTCATCCAATATATATCGCCGCCAACACCATCGCGAGGCTTCCAGATAATTGAATAATCGGAAAATGTTTTTGCCAGTTCGCTAGCAGGAGGCAGCATATTTGTTTGAATAGTGCCTGCGTACTCGATACCCGCTCTCATAGCTTCCGCGACAGCTTCCGCGTGTCCTTTAGCAAGTTCCGCTTTGTGCGCGGCTTTCTCCATAACGGTTTTCCTGTAAAAAAAGATGACCAAAAGCAGAAGCACAATCAAAAGCAAAAAAAGCAGCGCGCCTGTTCCGTAAATCCACGGCAGCTGCGCTTCCAGAATATTCGCGCGATAATCGAATGTCCGTGATACCCATTGTTCCGAAATCATTGTTGTATTTAAAATATCCAATGATTTATTAATAATTGAATGCAGGATAGCTTCGTTTTGGTTAATACCGAATGTTGACCCGAAACTATAATCGAATATAAAGTTTAATTTATATCCCGGTCGTTCCAAATAATGCGTTAGAATTAACAAGTCATGGCTGCTTGCCATAACCATATCCAGCTCTCCGCGGTCGAGCGCGTTAAACGCCGATAAGTTACTGTCAAAATATTCGATATAGTAGTGGTTGGGAAACCACTGATTAAACAAAGTGGTTTGACTATAGTTTTCGATTAAGCCGATTCTCATATATAATATTTCATTTAATGTTATATTGCGGTGGTTTAATGTTGAAATCAGCGCGGGATAAACAGTCAAATAGGAAATGTTAGGCAAGAGAAATTGCTTTTCCCTTTCAGGCGTTCGGAACACTTCTGTTATAATTGCCGCTTCTCCGTTTTCCGTTAATCTTAATAAATCGGCAAAGGCGGCTTCTATATCGTTTGCGTTTTCAAAACGCAGCCCTGTGAATCTGCCGATTTCATTTAATATATCAATGGCGATACCCTGCCATTCGTTCTCGCGTTCATTAAAAAACGAGACAGGATAATTACTGGTTTCCATAGCGACTTTTATAACAGGGTTTTCATTTATGTACCGTTTTTCTTCTTCGGTAAGATGTGATTGTAATTTGTAATATAAATAATCATGATGACCTTTAATATATAACTCAACTAAAGATTGAACAGCGCCCGCGTGTAAGGCTTTTTGAACCACCGAAATAACCGGCTCAAGCGCGGGGTTTTGGGTTGCCAGGGACATTGGTATATAAATTAATGGATAAAAATCGTTGTTTCTAATACGCGCTGAATCCTCAAAAGAGCCTTCGGCTGTATTTTTATCAAAGAACGCGTCTATCTCGCCATTTCTTAGCATTTTATACGCGGTATCATAATCGTTGATAAAAACCGCTTCAAACGGATAGGAAATAAACGGAGACACTTCTCTATAAATGATAGTCCCTTCGAGGAAAGCGTAACGCGGAATGCGGCGGGTTAATATTTCGGCTAATGGCATTGAATCTGTTAGTGTAAAATATGATATGGTGTGCCATACAATGGCATCTGACATTATATATGTCCTGCGGCGTTCTTCTGTGGGAGATAATGTGGCGGTAAAGTCTATTGTGTGAGATTCTAAACCGGAAACAAGGTCGTTCCAGTTTAGAATACGGGGTACGAAAGTTAAACCGAACAACTCAGTCAACCAATCGCACAATAAAGCAGCATATCCTTTGAGTTCTCCGTTTGTCACGAAAATTTCAGTTGTTGGGTGCATGCCCAAAACAAAATAATCATACTCTGTCCGGAAAACTTCGATTGCTTCGATTTCTTCTTTTGTTACGCCGGGTATAACGCAATATGATGTAAATGAGTTTGATTCTTGCTGCGGAGTGAACAGTTGCCGAGAGCAAGCGGAAAAAGTGGTAACAAGGAATCCAATGATAACAAGTAACGCGATTATCTCTTTTATGTTTCTTTTTACTTTGCTGTTATTATTTCTATTTTCTTGCTTGCTGAAAATCCTGAAGTAAATCAGCACAACTTCAACTCCTTTTTGCAGATGTGTAGTTAAAATGTATACAAATGGTTTAATTAAAACAACCCACCGTTATAATCAACAAATAGAGAAATTACGCACCCGGTACTGAATTGGTACAGATCTGGTACAGATTTCAATTCTATGTGTAAAAAGCCGGATTCGAAACTTTTTTTCATTGACTTTTCATTTCTTTGGGGCTATAATAACAGAATGAACCTCAAGACAGTAATCAACACGGATAGTATTGACCTTCACCTGAAAGGTTCCACAAAGAAAGAAATCATCAACGAATTACTTGATATTCTTCATAAAAACGGAAAAATTCAGGACAGAGAAGCGGCGCTCGCGGCGGTAATGGACAGAGAAGAAAAAATGTCCACAGGCATGAAACATGGAATCGCCATACCTCACGGAAAAACCGCCACTACACAGGATTTGGTTGCCTGTATTGGAATCTCCGATAACCCGGTAGATTTTGATTCATTGGACAAACTGCCGTGCAGAATATTTATTATGACTTTATCCCCTGTAGAAAAAACAGGACCACATTTGCAGTTTTTGGCGGAAGTTAGCCTTTTATTTAAAAGTTCCGAAAAACGCGATGAAATATTAAAAGCGCAGACACCCGAAGAAGTTCTGGAAATATTGTCAGAATAGCATTTTACTCAGCGACAAGACGCGCTTCTTCTTCGCGGATTAATCTTGAATGAAAACGGCTCTCTATCTTTTGGCGGTTTTCCAGAATTCTGCTGATGTAATTTAAAGTAACATGCGGCGCTCCTGTAGACCTGACTCTGCCTGTTCCCGCGTTGTACATCGCAAGCGCGGATACTTCGGTGCCGCCGGAATTTAAACATTGCCGCAGATAACTTATCCCAAAATTGGCGTTAGCCTGAATGTTATAAAAAACAGGTATATCCAAATGAGGAAATGAATTGCTGTTTAATTGAAATAAACCGCGATCGATACTTCCGTTTACATTATTGCGGTTTATCGCGTTTGGATTAAAACGGCTTTCTTCCCAGCATAAAGCGAAAGCCAACGCGGGCGATACTTCAAAATAATCGGCATTGGAAAGAATCGCCAGCGCGATTTCATTACTTGAACAAATATCAACAAAAAAATCTATAACCCACTGCTGAAAATCAGGATCGCGGTAATATTCCAAAATTGGATCAGATACTTTTTCGGTTATCGAAAAGATAAAACCGTCGTCTTTCTGTTCTTCTTCAAATTCAATAACCGCGGCGGCGGCAGGTTCATCGCTTTCAATAAAATTAAAAAAAATAAAAATTCGCGCGCAAACAAAAAGAGAACAAAATACCCCTAAAAATAGGGGTATTATAAACTTCATCTTTAAGGTTTGAAAACTCATTTTCATAATAAATTATTATAATTTTTCAATTGAACGAACCCTTATTATTCCTTCTACTTTGCGTATCTGTTCCAGTACAGAATCCGCGATTTGCTGCTGTGTATCTACAATACTAAAACCGTAATCATCACGATGATGGTTAATCAAATCCTGAATGTTAATATTCGCGCCCGCGAGATTAGTGGTAATTTGTCCGACCATGTTGGGAATGTTTCTGTTTACAACAAGCAATCTATGCGGAAAACGCTGTTCAAGCCTGCATTTTGGGAAGTTTACGGAATTGCGAATTTCGCCGCTTTCCAGATAATCAATTAATTGCTGAACTGCCATTATAGCGCAATTGTCTTCAGCTTCTGGAGTAGAGGCTCCCAAATGGGGAATACCTATTACTTTTTTACAAGCCAAAAGCTCTGTAGACGGAAAGTCTGTAACATAAGAGCTGATTTTTCCGGATTCCAAAGCTTCGATCACATCTTTATCTATTACAAGCGCGTTACGCGAAAGATTGATAATACGCGCTCCTTTTTTAATGATCTTGAATTTATCGCTGTCCAGTATACCTTTGGTTGTTTCGCTTTGGGGAATATGCAATGTAACATAATCGGATTTAACAAGCAGGCTTTCCAGGCTGTCGGCTCTTGTAACGTCGCTTGAAAGGTGCCACGCGGCGTCTACCGAGATAAAAGGATCGTATCCGATTACCTTCATTCCGAGCGCCATAGCGTCGTTCGCGACCATTACGCCGATCGCTCCAAGACCGATAACGCCAAGTGTTTTTCCTTTTAATTCAGGTCCTGTAAATTTGGATTTTTCTTTTTCTACAAGGTCTGCTACATCCGGTTTGTCAGCGACAGTTGCTGTCCAGTTAACGCCGCCGATTATATCGCGCGAAGATAAAAGCATCGCCGCCAATGTTAGTTCTTTTACAGCGTTCGCGTTAGCGCCCGGTGTATTAAAAACCACAATACCTTTTTCGCTGCACTTCTTTACAGGAATATTATTGTATCCGGCTCCCGCTCTGGCTATCGCCAAAACAGAAGAAGGAATTTCCATATCGTTCATGTCCGCGCTGCGAACCAATATGGCGTCGGGATTTGGAATATCGCTCGCGATTTCATATTTATCCCTGCTAAAAAGATCCAACCCTATGGGAGATATTTTATTTAATGTTTGAATTCTAAACATGTTTTTTCCTTTATATTATCCTTCAAATTTTTCCATGAAACTGATAAGCGCTTTAACGCCTTCAATCGGCATCGCGTTATAAATACTCGCCCTCATGCCGCCGACAAGACGGTGCCCCGCTAGATTTATAAGACCGGCAGCCGCCGCTTCTTTAACAAACCTGGTTTCCAATTCGGTCTTTTTCGCTTCATCCTGTTCTTTAATAACAAACGGAATATTCATCAAACTACGGAACTGTTTTACAACAGGAGAGTTAAACATCTTTGACGAATCAAGATAGTTATAAAAAAGGTCAGCTTTTTCCTGATTCAGTTTGGCAATAGTATTTACACCGCCAAGGTTTTTTATCCATTCCAGTACAAGCCCTATCATATATATGCCGTAACATGGCGGGGTGTTGTACATGGAACCTTCGTTTGAATGAGTTTCATATCTAAGCATTATTGGTGTCCAGGCAGGAGCTTTTCCAATTAAATCTTCACGGATAATTACAACAGTAGTTCCCGCAGGACCCAGGTTTTTTTGCGCGCCGGCGTAAAGAACGCCAAACTTGCTGACATCAAGCGGTTCGGAAAGTATACAGCTTGATATATCGGAAATTAACGGAATTGAACCTGTGTCTGGAACATCTGTCCACCTGGTGCCGACAATCGTATTGTTTGTAGTGATGTGATAATACGCGGTGCCTGGTTCTGCCGCGGGAGCGTCAGGAATGTATGTGTAAGCTTTATCTTTTGAACTCGCGAGAACTTGAACATCAGAATATTTAGATCCTTCTTTTATGGCTTTGTCTGACCAGATGCCTGTATCGACATACGCTGTTTTTAAACCCACACCGGGTCTATCACCAGCGGCTAAATTAAGCGGGATCATGGAAAATTGAAGCGAAGCGCCTCCCTGTAAAAAAAGCACTTTATAATTCGCGGGTATACCCATTAATTCTCTTAACAGGGATTCGGTTTTTTCAAATATTGGTTTATAATCCTTTGAACGATGGCTCATTTCCATAACAGATTGACCTGTACCGTTGGCATCCAGCATTTCAGAGGCTGCTTTTTCCAGAACAGGCAATGGAAGAGCCGAAGGTCCCGGCGAAAAATTGTATACTCGCATAATAACTCCTAAATGTATGATATAAAAAATAACCCCTTTTGTCGATAGTTGGTGACTGTCAACTTAATTGCATAGTATAGAAAATTATTATAAAATATTCACATGGCGGACAGAGCTTTTACAGTTCTAGATTTAATCGATCTTGATCTCAAAGAACATAACTCCCTAAACCTGCGTTGTATTGGCGGCAGAAAGGGGCTTGGAAGACCGATTGACATTCCGGATTTGAACCGTCCCATGGGCGCCATTATGGGTTTCTTCGAAGACTTCGCGTACCAGAGAATTCAATTGTTCGGGCGCGGAGAAGCCGCTTTTTTAAAAAAGCTCGAAAATGAAGAAAATACATCAACAATAAAAGAAATGTTTAACTACCCTATGCCCTGCTGCATTTTTACCCATAACCACTGCCCTCACAAGGATTTTTTTGAAATAGCCGAAAACGCTCAATGTCCTATTTTACAAACCGATTTGGGATCGGCGGATTTTTCCGCAAGAATAATGCGAATCCTTTCCAGAATATTTTCTCCGCGTCAAATTGTTCATGGAGTTCTTGTGGAAGTTTACGGTCTTGGAATATTAATACAGGGTGATTCTGGAGTCGGAAAAAGTGAAACCGCGCTGGAATTAATAAACCGCAGTCACCGTCTTGTCGCGGACGATGTCGTAGAAATAAACTGTGTTTACGGAAATACATTAATGGGAGCCGGCGCCAATAAAATAATCGGGCATCATATGGAAATAAGGGGACCTGGAATTATCAATATAACACATCTTTTTGGAGTAAGAGCGATAAGGGATCGCAAGGAAATACAGCTTGTCGTACACCTTGAAGAATGGGATTCCAATAAAAACTACGACAGGCTCGGCGCGGAAGATCATACAACCGAAATATTGGGAGTAAATGTTCCCAAAATAACAATACCTGTAAAACCCGGGCGTAATATTCCTATTATAATTGAAGCTACCGCGATGAATGAACGTTTAAAATCGATGGGGTATCACGCCGCGAGAGAGTTTAATAAAAATATATTAAAATGGATAGAAAGCGATACGGCTCGTTCGGTTTTCTTTGGTGTTGATGACATAATATAGACAGTGTAATATAAGGAAAGAGTTATGACAGAAAAGATTGTTAAAGTTATAAACAGAGCGGGTATTCACGCGCGCCCTTCGGCGCTCCTGGTTCAGACAACAAAAAACTTCTCATCAAATATTTATCTGGAAAAAGGCGCGGACAGAATTAACGCTAAATCAATTATGGGTATTATAACCCTTGGCGCGGCTTACGGAACAGAATTAAAGATTATCGCCGAAGGAGAAGACGAAGAAAAAGCGGTAGAAATGCTTATAAAATTGTTCGAATCCAAGTTTGAGGAAGAATAACCCAATTAAATGAAAAAGATTAAACAACGCCACGAACATTCAATATTTAAAGTTAGAATTCTAATTTTAATTTATTCGCTTTTATGTATTTTAACAGTACTTTTTTCCCGAAACTTTTTTAGGGAAACTCTTGACAACGGTTCGATACCTGAACGTTTGAACTTAATCGTATTTTTTACAATTCCCGCGATGCTGATGATTGTTTTGGGGATTTCGGTCTTTCATCTTCTAGCGGATTTTATATCAAGGCGGCCCGGAAGTAAATTCAATGTAAGGCTTATAGTTTACTTTTCTGTTATCGTTTTATTTTCTTTAATGCCGATAACATTGATGACAACTACAGCGTTAAACGAAATTATCAGATTTTGGCACAACATTGACGCTCCCGCCGCAAATACAGCGGCAAACAGTTTTGTCGCGGATAATTATTCGCTTCATATGGAACGTTTTGAAAATATCATAAGACAAAATGATTTAAACAATAAAGATATAACCGCTGTTCAGGTTTTTCGCCTGACAGATGACGGAATATGGAATGAAATTTCCTTTACAGGAGATGAAATTTTCAAACTGCCTTTTCCTCCTTCGCTGGAAAATGGTTTTACATCAAGAGAAATGCCGCGTGATCAAGGAACAATCCGTTTTGTGCAGCGATTGCCGCAAAATACAATCCGTTTAATAAGTTACAACCTTGTCCCTTATTTTGACAGCGGAAGAGCCGCGTTGGAAAATCAAATTAACCGTTTAGAAACATTAAACGAACTAAGAAATAATATACAGCCGCTTTTAGTTTATTTTTACATTGTATTTTGTCTACCAACTCTTCTTATGACTGCGATAATAGCGATTTCATTTACGCGCAGGATAACCCACCCAATTGTAGAATTAACTTCCGCGATACAACGCGTCGCGGAAGGGGATTTTTCCATTCAAATACTTACACGCCGCGATGATGAACTTGGCATTTTAATCCGTTCATTTAATTCGATGGTGCAGGATTTGGAAAAATCAAGGACAGCGCTTTTAAGAAATGAAAAAATTTCGATATGGCAAAATATCGCGCAGCAGCTCGCGCACGAAATAAAAAATCCCCTTACCCCCATAAAACTTTCCGCGGAACGCGTATTGCGCAGGTGGCAAAATGATCCTGACAGCTTGGGAGAAATCCTTGAAAGTTCCATGATGGCGATTATACAGGAAACAGAAAGTCTTTCTACATTACTTAATGAATTTAGAACATTATCAAAACCGATGGAACCTGCCAATTCCTTAAGCCTGCCCGCGAATAATTTAAAAGAACCTATCGAAGAAGTTATAAACGCTTATTCCAGTTCATATCCAAAAGTAAAATTTGACATTGAACGCATTCAAGCCGACATGCTGGTAAAAATCGACAAACATCGTATATCTCAAATTTTTACAAACATTGTAATAAACGCGATAGACGCCATGAATGGCAGAGGTACAATCGAAGTACGCACCGATCTTGTTAAAAAGAGAGAAGTCAGTTATTGTAGAATAAGTATTAAAGATTCGGGAAAAGGAATAAATACCGAAGAAGGTCAATTAATTTTTACACCATATTTTACAACAAAAAAATCAGGCACAGGTTTAGGACTTCCAATTATCGAACGAATTGTAAATGAACATGGCGGCGCTATCTGGTTTGATTCCGCGGAAGGTATTGGAACAACTTTTTACATTGACCTTCCGTCAAGCAAAGAAGGAACATAATGCCAACGATTCTTATAATTGATGATGAACCCGGTATAAGATCTACTCTTTGTTCAATTTTAGAAGATGAAAAATATAAAGTTTTTACAAGCGAAGACGCTGTCGCGGGGATTGAAACATTAAAAACTGAAGTTATAGATTTAATTTTTTTAGACGTACTTTTACCAAAACTTGGCGGAATTGAAGCGCTGGAAAAAATACGCAAAGAATGGCCGATGATAGAAATTGTCATGATTTCGGGTCACGCGAATATTGATATGGCGGTACGCGCTGTAAAACTTGGCGCTTTTGATTTTTTGGAAAAACCTCTGTCGCTTGATAAAGTACTTACTGTCTGCAGAAACGCGCTTGCTTTAAGAAAGCTGCGCGTAGAAAATAAAAACTTAAAAAAAATGAGCCGCTTTACCCGCGAAGATATAATCGGAACAAGCGCTCAAATAAAAAATATCCGCGAAATTGTAAAACAATCAGCAGGTAGTGACGCGCGGATTCTTATCACGGGCGAAAACGGCTCCGGAAAAGAAGTGATAGCCAGAGCCATTCACATGTTTTCCGCGCGCGCGGATAATCCTTTTATCGAAATAAATTGCGCGGCGATACCGGAAAATTTAATAGAAAGCGAATTATTTGGGCATGAAAAAGGAGCTTTTACAGACGCGATTTCTACGCGCAAAGGGCGTTTTGAACTCGCGCACGGCGGCACTCTTTTTCTTGACGAAATCGGCGACATGAGTTTATCCGCGCAGGCAAAAGTGCTGCGGGTAATTCAGGAACAAAAAATTGAAAGGCTTGGCGGAGAAAAAACAATTGAAACCGACGTGCGGATAATAGCGGCGACAAATCAAGATTTGGAAAAAGCCTGCGAACAGGGACGTTTCAGGCAGGATTTATTTTTTAGATTAAATGTAATACCCATACACAGCCCGCCTTTGCGGGAACGCACGGAAGATATTCTCCTTCTTTTATGTCATTTTTTAAAGCTTCATGAAAAAGAAATAACACTGGAACCGCAGGCTATGGACATTCTTGTTTCACATGACTGGCCAGGAAATGTACGGGAATTAAAAAATCTCGCCGAAAGAATATCGGTTATGCATCAGGGTGATGTTATAAACGGCGCGGATTTGGAAAAATTATTAAATAAAAAAGAAAAATTACCGTTAAACAACGAACAATCTGATTTAAAGTCAAAATTGCCGGAAAATATCCTGGAGAGGAATTTTAATGAAGCAAGGGATAATTTTGAAAAACATTATTTAGAGTTCCAACTTTTTAAAAACAATGGTATAATATCCAGGACAGCGGAGGCTATTGGAATTTATCCGAGTAACCTTCACGCCAAGTTGAAAAAATACAGTATTACCGTACATAATAAAACTTAAATGTAAGGAAGAATTATGAAAGAGTTAACGAGCCGTCAAAAACAAGTGCTCAACTTTATAGCCGATTACATTAAGAAAAATTCATACCCGCCAACGATAAGGGAAATAGCCGAACATTTCGCTATTTCTGTAAAAGGAGCGCATGATCATATTACTGCCCTAAGAAAAAAAGGACATTTAAAACATACAGAAAAACGTCCTAGAACTATGGGTCTAACCCAAAAAAGGCCGGAAGACGCCGACTTAATGGAAATCCCGTTACTTGGAAGCGTTGCCGCGGGTATTCCGCTTTTATCCGAAGAAAATTTCGACGGGAATATTATGTTTCACCGTTCCATGCTGCGAAAAAATAAAAAATATTTCGCTCTTACTGTAAAAGGCGATTCCATGTCGGGTGCGGGGATTTTGGAAGGTGATACCGCGATTATAGAAAAAGTAAATACAGTCAGAAACGGCGAAATCGCAGTCGCGGTTATAGACGAAGCTGTAACGCTTAAAAAGTTTTACAGGGAAAATACGCGTATTAAATTACAGGCGGAAAACCCCGCTTACAAACCAATTTACAGCCAGGATGTTAAAGTGCTCGGAAGGTTGTTTACAATTATCCGTTCTTATTAATGTATGCCAGTATCAGCGAAAAACGTATATATTTTTCTTGGTCCCGAACTTGGCAAAAAACAGGATGTCATTGACGTTATAAAAGAAAAATTATCAAAGTCATCCGTACCTGAGGAATTCAACTATTACGCCGGTGAAACACCTGTAAGTGAAATATCAGACACCCTTTTAAATATCAGTTTATTTTCCGACTCCCGTATTGTCTATATTAAAAACGCGGAACTAATAAAGAAAAAAGACGAAATTGAACTTCTTTCTTCCTGTGTAGAAAACATGGAAGAAAAAACTGTTTTAATATTACTGTCTGATGAATTAAAAATAACCGCGGGTCTGGAGGATGCTGTATTAAAAAACAGTTCAAAAAATAATAAACAAATTTTTTATGAAATGTTTGAGAAAGAAAAACACGAATGGCTAAAACAGTTTTTCCGACGAAACGGTTTTAATATAGACAGGGACTGCGCTAACACAATTTTGGAGCTTGTGGAAAATAATACAGACGCGCTAAAACGCGAATGTTCAAAGTTAATGATATTTTTACAAAAGGACGCGAACAGAGAGATTACTTCAGAGGAGATTGAGAAGTGGCTTTCGCATAACCGCGAAGAATCGGCGTTTGTGCTTTTTTCTCGTATAGCGGTTGGTGATTTATCAAAGTCATTGGAATCAATATCGGTAATGTTAGCGGCGAAGCAAAGCGCGCAAAGCATTTTGGCAGGGCTCGCCTGGTGTTTTAGAAAATTATACGATTATTTAACTCTGCTGGAAGAAGGAAACGGAAATAACAGTTTTGAATTAAAAAAAATAGGGTTATCATCTCCAAAAGCAAAAGACGATTACGCCGCGGCCGCAAATCGATACGACTTTGAATCTGTGGAAAGCTGTCTTGCCCTTACTGCTGAGTATGATATGCTTTTGCGATCCCCTGTAGCAGTCATGGAAAACATCCTAATGGACAGATATATACTTAAAATAATTAAAAATGGCTGAGAATAATCTCTCGCAAAGGCGCCAAGACGCAAAGTTGTAGTTCGCTAACTTTTTCTAACCCTTTGCGCCCCTGCGTCTTCGCGTGATAAAATTTCAGAATATTATATTTGTACTAAGTATTCTTCAATGGCTTTGACGGTTTCGTCGAAATCACTGTGCAATAAATTTTCGGAAATAACACTTAAACATTCTTTAACAGACTGAGGCCAGTTATTTTGTTTTATTTCTGTAAGTAAGTTTTTGGCGGTTTTTTTGTTGTATTCCATACATGCCGCTTTAATTTCCAGTAACTTTTCTTTTAATACGCCAAGATCACCTTCTGTTTTAACAGATTCTTCTCTTTGGCTTTCTTTTGATTCAAACTTATGTATAACTGTATATAATAATTCCATAAACGAAGGAAGTTTCATTAAAATTAGATTTATATTTTTTTCACGCGCCGCCTGCTCGAGCTTCGCGGCTTCCGAAGAAAGATCAGTTTCATTCACATTGGCAAGAGCGCTTTTCATCGCGTGAATATTTATAATAAATATGGAAAGATCGTCAGCTCTTCGGCATTTATTTATATATATAGCTTCCAACAATGACGTTGCCTTTTTAGCGTCGCGAATAAAATATTCCGCCAATTGAGGATCAAGAGCCGGCAGAATAATCCCATTAACAAATTGATCTTTTTGTTTGATCGCGTCCTGAAGGACTTCGGGCGGCTGTATGTCGCGCACAAATTTGTTAAGAGCGATATTTAACTGGCGGACATCTATCGGTTTTGAAATAAAACCGTCGAATCCGTTTATCATGAATATTTCCGCCTGCCCCGCGAGAGCGTTTGCTGTTAAGGCGATAATCGGTTTTGTATAATCCATACCGCGAATAAGCTGTGTCGCTTCCATTCCGTCCATACCAGGCATCATGTGATCCATAAAAATTATATCGTAATTTTTTCCTTCCCTGATTTTATCTACAGCTTCATATCCGCTGGTCGCTAAATCAATTGATAAACCATAAGGCGCCATAAGACCTTTAGCGACATATAAATTTGTTTCTACATCATCTACGACTAAAACGCTTCCATATGGCATAAAATCCCGTTTTATCTGCATGGTTCTCATTTTCGTTACATTTGAAAAGTTAAGCTGCATAAGATTATCCGCGAGTTCTTTACCCAATGGATCGTAATCCATACATTTTTGCGGCAGCTTTACAACAAATTTGGAACCCATTCCCGGCGAACTTTCTATATGGATTTCGCTGTTCATAAGCTGTAATAAATTGCGCGTAATATTCATGCCAAGCCCCGTACCTACTGTTGTCCTGTTCGCTTCCATGTTAAAACGCGAATATTCACTGCCAAGTTTTTGAACCTGCTCTTCTGTCATACCCTGTCCTGTATCAATAATACTGAAAATCATCGTAACATCAGAGCTGCTTTCGTCCATTGGTTCAAGAGAGACACAAAGATTAACCATACCTTCCTGTGTATATTTAAAAGCGTTGGAAAGCAGATTATTCAAAATTTGTTTAATACGAAGTTCATCCCCATAAAGCATAACAGGAACATTTTCATCAACATCAAGCCTGAACTCAATCGGTTTACTTTCATAACGCATCATGTTAATTTGGACGGTATCGTGAATAAGGCTCGCGATATCATATTGTGAACAATTAATTTCCAGTTTACCCGCTTCAATTTTTGACAAATCAAGTATGTCGTTAATAATGCCAAGCAAAAGGTCCGCGGAATTATAAATTCTTTCAAGCGCGTCTTTTGTAACTTGTCCAAGCGTATTATCCTGAAGTTGAATTTCCGTAATGCCTAAAATCGCGTTCATCGGAGTGCGGATTTCATGGCTCATTTTCGCTAAAAACTCGCTCTTTGCCTTGCTGCTTTCCAGCGCGATTTCCGCTTTACGGCTTTCCGCCATCATCGCTTTTTGTTCTCTTAAATCCCTTATGTACTCTGTTACGGTAAACTCTCCCTTATACCTTACCCTGACACATGTAACTTCCGCGGGGATTTGTTCGCCGTCCAGTTTTTGATGCGTCCATTCAAAACGGCTGTAACCTTCATCAAACGCTTTTCCAACAAGCTGTCCGCCTTTTTCTGTAGACAAAATACCGTCGCTCTGGTATTCAGGAGAAAGTTGATTAAATTTTTCTATAAATTCCTGTTTACTGGAAAGACCAAATAGATTAACCGCTTCCTGGTTACAATCAATAAGACGCATATTATTATCCCAAAAAATGGCGCATAACGGAGCGGCGTCAATCATTATCTGAGTACGTTCATCAGCTTCGCGCATTTTAGTAATTTGAATATTGCGGTTTACTGCAGTACTCATCATAAGCCCCGCGGATGTTAATATGCCAACCTCTTCGTCAAGGAAAGTTCGTTCATTGCGGCAGTCATCAATACTAAAAAAACCCCAAAAATCACCTTCTAAAAATAATGGAATAAATAATATGGATTTTATTTCGTAATATCCCAAAAAATCCTGGTCTTCTTCGGATAAATCCTTAACCGGCGCGTTTATATTCATTCCTTGCAGGAATTGCTTTTCCCATTCCATTTTCATACTGTATGGAAAATGCAAACCATGCGGGATCTGCTTGCATTCCATGCCGTATTCACTAAGCCATTCGTAGCGCAGAATAAAATGCTGTTCATCATTAATCGTTTCGTTGCGCCATATTTGAACGCGATCAACATCCAAACATTGCCCTAAAAGACCAAAACATTTAATCAATGTATTTTCAAACGAAGCGCTGGAATTATTTGTTAAAAGGATTGTAACGGCGGTATTTACCGTATCTAAAAGGCGGGTTAATCGAATATGCTTTTCTTTCTCTATATTAAGTTTTTTGGAGAAAAACATTAAAACGCATCCTTAAAATAATAATTCCTGGCGTATTTTAATATATCAATCGCCGCTGTTCCATTGTATACTGTTTATGATATATAATCTATAAATCAAAACTATTTAAGGAGAAAAGTAATGAAATTCACAAATGGCTATTGGATGATTAAGGAAGGAATTGAACCTCATTTTGCCGCGTGCGCTTATGAAGCGGAACAACAAGGGGACGATTTAGTAGTTTACGCGCCGGAAAAACATATAAATCACAGGGGAGATACATTAAACGCGCAGCTTCTTACAATCAGATATTCAAGCCCAATGCCTAATATAATAAAGGTAAGAGTTTCTCATTTTGAAGGAGCTGTTGACAATAGACCGAGGTTTGAACTGGAATCTGATCCTAAATTTAAACCAGCGGTAAAAATTACAGAAAAGGAAGCTGTTTTGGAAAGCGGTAATCTTTCTGTTACAGTTGGAATAAAACAAAACTGGAACACAGTTTTTAAAGGTAACGGCAAGGCGATAACAAAAAATCTTTTCCGTTCGACAGGATATATGATCGAAAAAGGAAAAGGTCCTTTTAAACCGCAAACTCCTTTTATAAAAGACGAGCTTTCACTTTCTGTCGGCGAACTTGTTTACGGCTTGGGCGAAAGATTCGGACCATTCATTAAAAACGGACAGAATGTTGATATCTGGAACGCCGACGGCGGCACCGCGAGCGAACAGGCGTACAAAAATGTTCCATTTTATATGACAAACAAAGGTTACGGCGTATTTATTAATGACCCTGGAAAAGTTTCGCTGGAAATCGGCAGCGAAAAAACAGCGCGCGTACAATTCTGCGTAAGCGGCGAATATTTGGAATATTTTATAATTTATGGTCCAGATCCAAAAGCGGTTTTGGAACGTTACACCGCTTTAACAGGAAGACCAGCGATGCCGCCTGAATGGAGTTTTGGCTTGTGGCTTTCAACATCATTTACAACTTCCTACGATGAAAAAACTGTTATGAGTTTTATCGACGAAATGGAACAGCGCAAAATTCCATTGTCGGTTTTCCACTTTGATTGCTTCTGGATGAAAGGTTTTAACTGGTGCGATTTTACATGGGACAAAGAAACTTTCCCAGATCCAAAAGGAATGTTGTCCCGCATCAAAGCAAAGGGAATAAAAATTTCCGCGTGGATAAACCCATACATAGCGCAGCGCTCGCCGCTTTTTGAAGAAGGTAAAAAAGGCGGTTACTTCCTGATGAAAAAAGATGGTTCTGTTTACCAAACCGACCAATGGCAGGCTGGAATGGCAATTGTGGATTTTACAAATCCCGCAGCGGTAAAATGGTATATAGGTTATCTTGATAAACTTGTAGACATGGGAGTTGATTCATTTAAAACTGACTTCGGCGAAAAGATCCCCGAAGACGCGATTTATTTTGACAAAGGCGATCCGGAAAGGCATCACAATTTTTATTCTTACCTTTATAACAAAGCTGTATTTGAATTACTGGAAAAGAAAAAAGGCAAAGGACAGGCTATTTTATTCGCGCGTTCCGCTACAGCCGGCGGACAGAAGTTCCCATTGCACTGGGGAGGAGACTGCGAATCCACATTCGAAGCGATGGCGGAAACACTTCGCGGAGGACTGTCGCTCAGTCTTTCCGGTTTTGGTTTTTGGAGCCACGACATCGGCGGGTTTGAAGGAATACCAAACGCGGCGTTGTTTAAACGCTGGCTCGCGTTCGGGCTTTTATCGTCACATTCAAGATTGCACGGCAGCCACTCTTACAGGGTACCCTGGAGCGTGGACGAAGAATCCGCGGATGTCTGCCGTTTCTTTACAGAGCTTAAAACTAAATTGATGCCGTATATATTAAAATCTTCCAAAGAAGCTCACGAAAAAGGCATTCCTGTGTTACGCGCGATGTTCCTTGAGTTCCCCAATGATCCAACCTGCGCGTATCTGGATCGCCAGTACATGTTAGGCGGCGATTTACTTGTAGCTCCTGTATTCAGTGAAGATAACGAAGTCACTTATTATTTGCCTGAAGGTGAGTGGAAACAGTACATAACAGGCGACACTGTAAAGGGCGGAAGATGGATTACAGAAAACCACGGCTTTTTAAGCATGCCGATTTACGCTAGAGCGGGCGCGAACATATAGGAGAAAAAAATGAAAAATATTTCCCGGATTTTTTTACCAATTATACTTGTTGGTTTATTGGCGATTACAGGATGCGGTAATCCAAAAATTTCTATAGAAGCGAAAGCGGCGGAATTATCAAAAGGTTTTGGGCAAGAGGTAGCCGAAGCTTTTGAGTTTACATTATCCATGAGGATTGGCTGGAATCTGGGAAATTCACTGGACGCTCATCAGCATTTAACACCGAATGAAGTAGTTTGGGGAAACCCAAGAGTGACTCAGGAACTTATGAACGGTGTCGCGGCTCAAGGATTTGGCGCGGTAAGAATTCCTGTTACATGGGGAAACACAATAAACGACAGAGACAATTTTTCTATAAGCGAAAGATGGATGGATCGTGTTGAAGAAGTTGTAGGTTATGTTTTAAACGCGGGAATGAAAGCGATTATAAATATACACCATGACGGAGCCGACAGTTACTTTTGGCTTTCTGTAAAAAACACTGACATTGTAGATCCGAATAAATCCGCCATTGATGAAAAATTTACAGCGGTGTGGAGGCAAATAGCGCAAAGGTTCAGAGATTACGATAACAGGTTAATTTTTGAAGGCTTTAACGAACTGCATGACGGAAGCTGGGGCAATGGAAACGCGGCGCAGCATAACCGGGTTAACGAACTGAATCAGATTTTTGTTGATACAGTCCGCGCGGCGGGAGGTGAAAATTCAAACCGCTATCTTTTAATTCACGGTTGGGTAACAAGACCTTCTGTTACAGTTTCATCATTGGTGATGCCAACTGATACTGTTAAAAGCCGTATTATAGTAGGCATTCACTTCTACGATCCTTTTGACTTTACACTTGGCGCGTCTCAAAATAAATGGGGTGACAAATCCAATTTCGGAGGCTGGGGAAACGAACCTCATATACAAAGAGAATTTAGAATGGTAAGAGAAGCGTTTGTCGATAAAGGCATACCAATTATCATAGGTGAATACGGCGCGGGGAATCAGGCTCAAGACAGATTTGTTTACCGCAAATATTACATGGAATATGTTACAAAAGCCGCCTTCGATAACGGATTTGTTTGTTTTTATTGGGACAATGGAGGTTTCGGCGCGGGAAGAGAAAAATCCGGTCTTTTAAAACGTTCAGACGGCACAACACATGACAGCGCGGCGGCGGAAATCCTCGCGGTAATGATGAAAGCCGTTAATGAAGATTATTTAATATCAAGCATTGCCGCTCCATAAAGCTTGCTAATTATAGGAAGGAATAAATGAAAATATCAAAAACTTTTTTCGCGTTTATAATCGCGATTACTTTTATTTTGTGTACATCACAGATGTGTTCATCAAAAAATGAAACAACAACAGCGGATATCGATCGGCATGAATACCTTAGATTAATCCCTGATAGTATTATAAAGGATCTTCCTGTAAATCCAGCCATGACACTTGTGCGGAACATGGGAATTGGAATAAATATCGGCAACACTCTTGACGCGACAAGCGGATTTGAAAATCCATACTGGCATTCTGGAGAAAACGGCTGGGGAAACCCGAGTATAACCCGCGAGTTTATAAGAGCGTTAAAAAATCATGGTTATGAATCTATTCGCCTGCCTGTAACATGGAAAGATTTTATGGGAGGCGCTCCGGATTATTTAGTTGGAGCGTGCCAGCGCCCGGGAGGCTGTAACAATAATCCTCCCTGTCCGCCTAACAGAATGGACAGAGTCGAACAGGTTGTAAAATGGATCCTAGAAGAAGATATGTACTGCGTATTAAATGTCCACCATGATGACTGGATATACGGAGCTTCCACTAATCAAGCCGCGGTAACAGACAGGTTCGTTAAATTATGGACACAAATCGCGACACGTTTCGCTAATGTATCCCAGGAAAAGTTGATTTTTGAATCGATGAACGAAATTGGTTTTGACGATCTTTGGAATCAAAGAAGCCCGGGCAGCGGAAAAAATCAGGCTTTTGATATTTTAAATTCTTTAAACCAGGCTTTTGTAAATACAGTTCGCGCGATACCCGGAAACGCTAACCGATTTCTTTTGATCGCGGGTTATTGGACAAATATCGCGCACACATGTGATCCTCTTTTTAAAATGCCTACTGATACTATAAGAGACAGATTAATTGTATCTGTTCATTATTATGATCCGTCCACTTTCTGCATCGCCGAAGAACGTAACAATAGCTGGGGTTTTAGAGACACATGGGGAACAATCGTAGATTATCAGGAACTTGTAAGAGAATATGACAGATTAAGAACTACCTTTTTGGAAAAAGGCGTTCCCGTAATCATGGGTGAGTACGGAGTCACGCTTATCAATAAAGTTGAAGAAGACCGTATCAGGTGGATGGCTGCTGTTAAACAGATCAGTTTAAATTACGGCATATGCCCCATGTTATGGGACACAGGATGGCGAATTGAAAACGGACGGCACTCGGGCGGTGAAATCAGCCGCAATTCGCCGTTTGCCATGAGGGATTCGCTTAAAACGGTTTGGGAAATTGTTAACAAGCCCTAATCCAGACAAGCATTTCACCAGTAGTTCGGTTACACCAAAAAGCGTAAGGTAAAGCTGTAAGTTCAATTTCCTTTTTATTTTCAATAAGGTTTGGATCATACTTTTCGCTAAAGGGTTCTGTGTCATCTTTAATGATAGTTCTATTTCCTTTAACTTTTATTGTCATAATTCCGCCCAGCAGATCTTCCTGCCATTGTTCTATCAATGGAGATGATGTATCCAGTTCAAGAGCCGCCAAGTTTTCGCCGTTGTCACATTCCTCAAAACAATAAACTTCGGGACCTCTTACTATGGCAACCTTGCCGCAGTTATTAGGAACTTTTGGATTTGGATAAACAATACGCGGTGTAATCGAAAACGAAACGATTATTTCATCGCCATCTTTTACATTACTTATATGGAAGTAATTATTTTTATTTTCGCCGGATGTGGAGTTGTCGTTAATTGTAACCGAAAAATCTTTCGCGAACGAAGGTATTCTGATGTTTAAGTTAATCGAAGTGTCTTCTGTCTTTACTTTTATTTTTGAAACTCCGGTTTTGGGATAATCGGTAACAAGAGAAAGGGTAACTTTTTTACCTTCTATTGTAAAGGTTGTTTCGTTTTGTATAAAAAGATTTATAAACAGTTCGTTTTCTTCTATAAAATAGATGTACTGTCCCAAACTTGTAAAGGTTCTCGCTACATTTGTCGGGCAGCAAGCGCAGTCAAACCATTTTTGGCGTACGGGTTTAATATGCGACTTTGAAACATGGTCTATGCAAACTTGCGGCACAACTTCCATTGGGTTTACGTAAAAATATTTTTCGCCGTCAAGCGAGATACCGCTTCTTACAGAATTGTATAGGGCAAGTTCCGCTGTATCAAAGTATGAAGCGTCCCCTGTTACTTTTGCCATCCGCTGTCCGAACATAACAAGCGCGATAGAAGCGCAGGTTTCGGAATAGTTTGAATCGTTCGGCAAATCATAATCGACAGTGAAGCGCTCCAGATGTCCTGACGAACCCACGCTTCCTGTAATGTACATTCTTTTTTGTACGATATTATTCCAAAGAGTTTTGCAACTTTCCAGTAATTCATCGTCGTTATATTCTTCCGCCAAATCCGCCATCGCGCAGTAAAGATACAAAGCTCTTACCGCGTGACCTTCCGCTGTTGTCTGCTTTCTTACAGGTAGATGCGATTGAAAATACTTTGGCTCAAAGCCGTAAGACTCGCCAAAGATATGGCGAAAGCCGGGACGTTTTTTTTCCTCATAAAAATAATTTGGCTGTCCGCCGCGAACATCAATAAAATATTTCGCTAAATCCAAATAACGAGTTATATTCGTAGCGTGGTAAAGGCGCACAAGAGCGAGCTCAATTTCCGGGTGTCCGGGATATCCGTGCATTTGATCATCGTCAGAGCCGAATGTTTTACAGATGAGGTCTGTAAAGCGGCAGGCGATTTCCAAAAGCGCTTTTTTTCCGGTTGTATCATAATAGGCAACAGCCGCTTCGATTAAATGCCCGGCGCAGTAAAGCTCGTGTCCTTCTGTAAGGTTCTGCCATTTTTCCCGCAGGTAGTTAAGTGTAAAATAAGTATTGAGGTATCCGTCTTTTTCCTGAGCCCTTCCGATTAAAGCGATTACTTCGTCCGCTGTTTTTTCTAATTGCGGATCAGGTCGTGTCGCCAAACTGTACGCTACAGCTTCCAGCCATTTTGTAACATCGGAATCCTGAAAAACCATTCCCTGCTGTTTTCCTTTTTCTTCTCCCGCGGCGACACGGAAATTTTTTAAACAGTAACTTGGAGACGCGTCCGAGCGCTTGTCGTTTAAAACATCCCATTGATATGGAATAACTTTTTCCGGTATTAATTTTGTGTACCTGTTCCAGTAGGAATCGTCGATACGAATTGAGGAAAGCGGCAGCGATTTTTTCATTGTTTGTCTCCTATTACTTTTAACTTAATCATATTCCATGAAGCGGCAGGCAGGCTAGATATAAGTTTTTTGGAATTAACATTTCCTTCCATCTTGCCGCCCTGCTGTATTACAGGTTTTACTTTTTCTTCCGCGGCGGAATTACAGGCATTTAAATCCTTGTTGCATAAAACAGAATGTTCGATAATTTCCAAATCCGCGAAATTAGCGATAAGCGCGTCCAGTTCAATGGCTTCGTTTAAATTACGGTTTACAGCGAATATAACTATTTCATTCCTCTCTTGATTAAAAACAGCCACAGCATCAAGATATGGAATGTCAGAAAATTCTTTTGAATCATATAAATCTACATCGACAGGACAGCGAAGTACAGTTCCCCTGCCATTCAGCGACACATCTTTAAACGGATAGTAAATAGTTTGCTTCCACGCATTACCATTTGGCACTGTCATAATCGGAGCGATTACATTTACAAGCTGGGCAAGACAGGCGATTTTTACACGGTCCGCGTTTTTTAAAAGAGTGATAAGCATACAACCAACAGCGAGAGCGTCTGCCATTGTATAAATATCTTCCAGTAGCGACGGCGCTTCTGTCCACTTTTCAATTTTTTGATCAGCTTCATTTGAATGATACCAGACATTCCACTCATCAAACGACAAATGAATTGTCTTTTTACTTTTCTTTTTGGCTTTCAATAAATCGCAGATACCCGCGACAGTTTTTATGAACCTGTCCATTTCAAGACTGCGTCCTAAAAAGTTTGGTACATCATTTTCCCTGTCGGCAAAATAAGTATGAAGCGAAACATATTCTGCGTAATCATAAACATGATCGAGTACTGTAATTTCCCAATCGCCGAATGTCGGCATTCCCGCGTGTGAACTGCCGCACGCGACAAGCTCGATAGAATGATCTGTCCACTTCATTATTTTGGCGGCTTCCGCGGCAACCCTTCCGTATTCGTTGGCGGTACGGCTGCAAATCTGCCACGGACCGTCCATTTCATTTCCAAGACACCAAAGTTTTATATCGTGCGGCTGCTTTACGCCATGACTTCTGCGAAGGTCGCTGTAAAAGCTACTGCCGGAAAAATTACAATACTCCACAAGATTACCCGCGTCCCGCGCTCCTCTTGTTCCAAGATTTACTGCCATCATCATTTGCGAATTAACTTTTTTTATCCATGAAGCAAACTCGTTTGTACCGATACGGTTAGATTCTTTTGTACTCCAAGCTAAGTCGAGCCGCACAGGACGGTTTTTTATATCACCTACTCCATCTTCCCAATTGTAACCGGAAACAAAGTTGCCTCCCGGATAACGGATAATTGAAACATCCAAATCTTTTACAAGCCGCGCGACATCATTTCTAAAACCTTCGCTATCAGCTTGCGGATGCCCGGGTTCATAAATGCCTGTGTAAATAGCCCTGCCTAGATGTTCTACAAAAGAACCAAAAAGACGTTTGTCAGTTTCTCCTATCGAAAATTCTTTGTGTAAAGTAATCTTGGCTTTCATATTTCCTCCATAAAAGGTGACTGTCACCTATTGTCCGTAGTAAGCGTCTTTTCCATGTTTGCGAAACCAGTGTTTTTTAATAATGTGTTCGGGTAGCGGTTTTGTTTCAGGGTTGATCGATAAAGTAAGACACGCCATTTTGCAAATTTCTTCCAATACTGTACTATTATAAACAGATTCCGCCGCGCTTTTTCCCCATGTAAAAGGACCATGCCCCGCGACTAAAACCATTTGCTGAAAAGTTGGATCAAGATTTAGTTTTTTAAATGTTTGTACAATTAAATTACCTGTTTCAAGTTCGTAATTATTTTTTACGGCTTCAGGGTTCATAAAATCCGTGCAGGGGATTTCTTCTGTTCCATGATCTGCGTGAGTCGTGCCAAAAACAGGAACAGATTTCACGGCTTGCGCCCAAGCTACGGCAAAAGTTGAATGTGTGTGCGTAATGCCGCGCACTTGTGCGTGTACATTTTCGCTAGTAAGTTTGGAAAACTCTTTATACAAAACCTGATGTGTCTTAGTATCTGACGAAGGTTTTAATTTTCCTTCTACGATGTTTCCGTCCAAGTCGATAACTACCATGACTTGCGGTTTTAATAAATCGTATTCAACACCTGAAGGTTTTATGGCGAACACTCCCTTGTCTGGATCAAAAGCGGAGGAATTACCCCAAGTATAAATGGCGAGGTTATGTTTTTTGATTTCTAGATTTGCTTCGTACGCTTGTTCTCGTAAAATCTTATACATAAAAAATTCCTCGAAAAATTTTCACACGGAGGCACGGAGACACAGGGGAAAGGATATAACAATAATTACTTTGCGTTCTTTGCGCCTCTGCGTCTTTGCGTGATAAAATTCGATTTATTTTATTCATATATCGTTCCAGCGCAGTTCATCGCACAGGCGGTTTACGTTTGTGTTTTTATCGATCAACACAAACTCGATGCCGCACATCAACGCCCAATCTCTAAAATACTCCGCCGTAAGAGCGCGGCTGTAAACCGAGTGATGTGTTCCGCCGCAGTATATCCAACATTCAGCGGCTTCGCTTAAACTCGGGTACGGTTTCCAAAGCGCTCGCGCGACCGGAAGTTTTGGCATGTCGTTCTCAATTTTAATCGCTTGTACTTCGTTTACAATCATTCTGAAACGATTTCCAAGATCAACAAGGGTCGCGAGAATAGCGTCTCCGGGCGCGGCGTTAAATACCATACGCGCGGGATCAGCCTTGCCGCCAATTCCCAAAGGATGAACTTCGATGCGAGGTTTATTTTCTGCAATTGAAGGACATATTTCCAGCATGTGCGCTCCAAGTGCCGCTTCCTTGCCGGGTTCAAAGTGATAAGTATAATCTTCCATAAAAGAAACACCGCCGGATAAACCTTCTGCCATAACTTTTGCGCATCTTGTTAACATCGATTGTTTCCAGTCACCCTCTGCGCCAAAACCGTAACCCTGCTCCATAAGCCGCTGTACTGCAAGACCGGGAAGCTGTGGCAGTCCGTGTAAGTCCTGGAATGTTGTCGTAAACGCTCCCGCGTTTTCCGCTTCAAGCATTTCCTTTAAAGCGATTTCTATCTTTGCCTGTTCCAACATTGCATTTCTTGCATCCCCTGCATTTTTTAATTCCGGTGTTAGTTCATAAGATGTTGTATATTCCTGCACGAGATTTTCTGCCTGCGCGTCAGTGACTTTTTGTAAACGCCGCGCCAAATCACCGATACCCCAGGTGTTTACCTGCCAACCCATTTTTATCTGCGCTTCGATCTTGTCACCCTCTGTTACAGCGACTTCTCGCATATTATCACCAAGACGCAATACAACGCTGTTCATTCCGTCTAGTTTCGCCGCTGCCGCTCTCATCCACACTCCAATCTTTCGGCGGACAACACTATCCTGCCAAAAACCTGCGACAACTTTTCTAGGCAGGCGCATTCGTGTATGAATGTAACCGTGTTCCCTGTCGCCGTGTGCAGATTGATTGAGGTTCATAAAATCCATGTCTATCGAAGCCCAGGGAATGTCACGATTAAACTGTGTATGCAAATGTAAAACCGGTTTTTTATTTACAGTAAGCCCTTGTATCCACATCTTTGACGGCGAAAAAGTATGCATCCATGTAATGATGCCTGCACAAGCCGCGTTCGCATTCGCTTCTTCAAAAAGACTTCGTATCCCTTGCGGGGATTTTGCTGTCGGTTTTAATACAACAGTACCCGGTAAAAGAATATCTTTGTTAAACTCGTCTGTCATAATACGGGAATGTTCGGATACTTTTTTTAAAGTTTCATCTCCGTAAAGATCCTGGCTTCCTACAATAAACCAGTATTCGTAATTTTTAAGAAACATAACATTCCCCCGCAGCCTTTTCTATTTTTAATCCTTTTGTGTATCGATCTATAAATATTTTAAAACTTTCTACATCTTTTGGATCGGGTTCGATTTTTACACTCGTTAGATTCGCGAAAACTTTTTCCTCTAAATACTTTTCCAAAGAAAAATTTGGCTCGGTTTTTCTTTGCGACATGAAAGCGGCAAGCAGCGCGATTCCCCATGCTCCGCCTTCCGCCGCGGAGCTTTCCATTACAGAGACTGGTGTGTTAAGGGCGGCTGCCATTAATCGCTGTCCGATAACTTTTGTTTTAAATAAACCGCCGTGTCCAAGCAGACTTTCGATACGAACATTTTCTTTTTCTGTAAGTATATCCATGCCGTACTTTAAAGCACCAAAGGCGGAAAAAAGCAAAGTCCTAAAAAAATTCGCGAGTGTAAATTTGCTGTCTGGCAAACGCACAAAAAGCGGACGGCCTTCTTCGATTCCCGCTAGCGGTTCGCCTGAATAATAATTATAAGAAAGAAGCCCTCCGCAATCGCAGTCAGCTTCCAAAGCCTTGTTATAAAGCATAGAATATAAATCGCTTTTATCCATTTTTACATTTGCAATTTCAAAAGCCTCGCCGAACAACTTAACCCATGCATCGATGTCAGAAGTACAATTGTTACAATGAACCATCGCGACAGTTTTGCCCGCCGGGGTTGTTACGATATCAATTTCAGGGTACACCTTTGATAAATCTTTTTCCAAAACAATCATCGCGAACACAGAAGTTCCCGCAGAAATATTTCCTGTCCGCTGTGTGATGCTGTTTGTGGCGACCATGCCTGTACCCGCGTCTCCTTCCGGCGGGCAAAATGGAATACCCGTTTTTAAATTGCCGCTTGGATCAAGTAATAAAGCGCCTTCTTGTGTAAGCTCCCCTGCTGTATCCCCTGCGTTTAAAACTTTTGGTAAAATATTTTCAATGTTCCAATCGACGTTACAAAGCTTCGTTAGCTGTGAAAATTGTTCGAGCATCTTTGAATTGTAATTTAATGCTGTGTTGTCTATTGGAAACATCCCAGACGCGTCTCCAATGCCAAGCGCTTTAACCCCTGTAAGTTTCCAGTGAACAAAACCCGCAAGCGTTGTAATAAAATTAATGTCTTTTACATGGGGTTCATCGTTTAACATAACCTGATACAGATGCGCGATACTCCAGCGAAGCGGAATATTAAAATTAAATTTTTGTGTAAGTTCACTAGCGGCTTTTTCTGTTGTGGTATTGCGCCATGTTCTAAATTGCGCAAGCTGCTTGCCGTCCTTGTCAAACGCGAGATAGCCGTGCATCATTGCAGAAATTCCAATGGCTCCTACGGTTGTAAGAGTGGTATCGTATTTTTCTTTTACTTCGTTGGACAAACTGCGAAAACTATTTTGCACACCCATCCATACATCATCCAAGTTGTATGTCCAAATCCCGTCAATTAATTTATTTTCCCAG
>Ga0123356_10001342_pt1 | contig 27199 bp, 23 predicted proteins | sample TergutEmb28metaG_2_FD_92546 | JGI IMG/M metagenome (GOLD analysis project Ga0123356, IMG submission 92546) | Embiratermes neotenicus P3 segment gut microbial communities from Petit-Saut dam, French Guiana - Emb289 P3 | ecosystem: Host-associated > Arthropoda: Insects > Digestive system > Gut ...
TCTTATCAAACGGCATTTACATCTCCATTCTCATTATTGTACAAACAAAGTACAGGTGCTCTTTATTGCAATTTATTAACAAGAGCAAAGTGCGCTTTGATAACTGATGACGTTGTCTGTTTTCATACTACAGCGGCGCATACGGTGCTTTGTTATGGCTTGTGTCCGTTTTTCGTGATGTTTGAGCGAAATGGGGGCGAGTTGAGGTTGGGATAGTTGTTTGGTTTTGCCTGCTTGCGGAGTATGCCTGCTACTATTGTTAATTAATTATTGATAGATTAATTTTATACCATTGATTTGTAGTTTTAGTTTCATTGATGTGGGATGTGCGAGTGGTCTTGGGGATTTTGGTATTGTATAAAGATACCAAAAATGTTACTGACAAGGTATTAAAAATTTTTGACATAAATAAATTTATGAAAGGATGCCCAAAATGGCAAAAAAAAGAATTAGTCACAGTACAAAAGTAAAAGACGCATTAAAAGAGTTAGTGTGTCGTCAACCCGTAGAGAATGCTCGTGGAATACTTTATCAGTGCCAAAGCTTATCCTACAAGACTCTATTAGAGAAAAAATTGTGGCATTTACCGTTTCCTGATATTTCTGTTGATGAAACAGGGGGGGCATATCATAGTTTACATACGCAATATGATTATTTAACGCCGGAAATAATAGAAAACATGATGGAACATGATGAGCCATCTATTTATGAAGTCGCAATATTGATAAACCGACAAAATGCTAAGAATCGCAAAAGACCGATAAAACGCAGGGTATTCAAAAAAAGATCAACTCGTATTTTTGGGGCTTTTAGGTGGGCTATGTTAATAGAGAATCTGTATAAGTATGAAGAAGTTAAACGCCGCAAACAATCTGGTGAAATGTCAATGTTTCACAAGATTTATCGTTGCCAGTTTACACCGCCTATTGCACATAATGATTTTCGGTAATGAAGGATACAAATCAATTAAGGATAAAATTTGCATTGCTTAGGGTTAATTTTAAAAAACGATTTGAGAGACAGTCCTTAATACTTTTCTCAAATAACATAATCAGGAGTATTGTTTAAGAAAGGGATTAAATTCATGGCACAGCGAAAATTGAAAAATATAACTGAAACATTGCTCCAATCTTTATTTATTAATCCCAAACCAATTGCACATTTCAAAGAGATATATAGAAATTTGGAAAATAGAATCTTTCCAGACAAGGAACAGATAAAGATTTTTCTACAAATAGATGATAATTCAGAGCGAATACATCTATCAAAAAAGATTATCAAACGGATGTGCTTTGACTCGAATTATCCACCCCCTTCCAAGTTGCTTCTTAATTTGATAGATGCAGAAGAGGACTCTGCCAACAAAGCGATGAATAAATCATATATTCCACAAGACCATTTTGTTCATGCGTTAAACCTCTACCTCTTGGGTATTTATGTCTATTTCTACCATCCCACATTAAACAAGTCTTTAACTAATTATTTTTGTAACACACGAGAAAAAGAACGAGTAAAAAATAAAAATCTCACAAGTACAAAAGATTTTTTGAGCTGTTGGAAATATTTTTGTTTATTTCACGATTTATGCTACCCTATCGAAATAATGTACAAGAAAGATATTAAGCCTCAAGAGGTGCATTTCAAAAACTATTTGAGCAAGTTCAATTTTATCCCGGATATGTTGTACCGAGAATTTTTGGCTGAGATAGTAGCAAAACTTTATGTTACAAGCCAATTGACTGAAGATCATAATAACAAAAAGGCTTCAGACCTTTTCAAAAACCTTAATTATAGCTTCATACATATTCCTGACGGACAACCATCATATCCTGAAGATGAATACAAAGATTTTACAGGAGTGGACAAACTTTTTGTTTTTGACCACTTCAAAATTATGCTTAATTTTGTTCCTGAAGACCATGTATTACTTACGGTATTGCTTAATGTTGCAACCGGAACCCCTATCGGTTTCATGGAATGTGATGCCAAAGGAGGCAATAGAAAATTTTTTAAGCGAGATCAATTTTGTGAAATGTCCAAAGATCAGTTGGAATATATGTTGACAGACGATGATCACCAATTTGGTAGCCAATACCGGATTATGTATTTCATTAACAAGATTGATTCCAATACTGTGATGAGTGAAATGCTTGATTCTTGTGATATAACTATGGATAAATGGCCTATTGTAAAGGAAATTATAGGCAAAGAAGAAGAAAAAAAATGTCGTGATTATGACCATATATCGTTTTTACGCATTGAAAACTCTCAAGGATTCGGGAGATATTTATTTCAGATTTACGAAATAGTTGGAGAAAAATTTGGTGAGATATTTCATTCCACCAAAAAAGAACTTTACTTTATTCCACCACGATACAGATCTGCATTTTCTGTATATCCTGAAAATGTGAAGCGAATATATGGCAAGTATATGAACAACGAATTTGCAAAGACACTTGCTGATTCTATCGCTGAACACTTTAAAGGTAGTATTAAAGGCGGAGTTGTTAGTGATATAGCTAAAAAAATACATAAAATTGATGACGAAAAAGAAATTTCAAATACCTTGTATGAGGAATTAAAAAAACGTTTTGAGGAGAATGGAATATTAGATTCTATATTGAAAAAAACCAGTAATAAAGCAAGTAATGATATGTCTAATTATTTAATATCTGAAATTGAAGGAACAAATGCACTAACTGATGTTTTTTCTAATATTGCTAAAAAATTAAAATTAACGTCCAATTACCCCAACTATGTAAATGAATCGGATGTTGATACAAAATCTTTTTTTAATTTCTTAAATGGAAAACAAGAAATTTCTGACATTGTCAAATTAATTAACGAAAACATTATAGAAAAAACTTCTCTGTCATTATTTGACTTAATAACTAAATATGAAAATACTAATATTCGATACGATCATGGTTTATGTTCGTGTTTATATTATCTATTTTGCAATACTATTTCCTTTGATGTAATAAACAATGAATTATCGGATGCTTCAAAATTAAAATTTCTTGTTTGGGATGCAGATAGAAGTTCTCACAAAACAAAGCTTATAGAAAAGTATAAATTTATTGTAAGACAAACGGCCTATTCAATCTTGTGCCATAACATACATTCGGATCATTTCCGCAAGAGTTTTAATTACGATTGGAATATTAAAAAAAATGATACATTTGCTTATTTTTGTAGCTTAATGGATTCCTTACAAATGTGGGATAGACAAAAATATGTTAAGCACTCAGAACTTTCTTGGCATCCAGATTTTTCTTATTCAAATTATAATATTTATGTAAAGGATGATCAATTAGTTATCCAGTTCCTCAGTAGGATTAGAAATTTTGAAGAACTTAAAAAGGAAAAAATTGACACCTTAAATACGTTTCTTGAAAACTGTACGGATTACATCAAAATGACAGTAATTGCAGAATAGAAATTAGATATATATCAACTTTGTTGACGGAGTAAAGTCCATTCGTCTCAAATCCTATTTAATTTTTGTCCTATAATTTATCAATTAATCAGATTGTATATATTCAATGCCAATTTTTACACCGTATTTGTCAAGAAGTATGTCAGCTAATTCTTCGGTGATGTTTTTATTAGATCCTCTTAAAAACTCTTTTAAATTCTTCCATCAGTAGCTTTTTTTAAATTTTCTCATAACCCTAACAACTACCCCAAACAAAAACAGTACCAGCGAAAATGTAACTGATACCGTCAAAAAGTTCAATATAAACGCCCCTGCGGTAAGGCAATAGCCTGTTAGCGTCTGCATCGCGTCAGCTTTTACAAAATAAAGTACGGTGTTGATTATTAAGAGCGTAATCACGATAAAGCCAAACCCCGTCCAACTTGATTTTATGTCTGCTACGCTTAACGACATGTGCAGTGCTATTGAACAGGCCGGAATCATAAATGCCCACCATCGCCAATTGCCAAGTTCAGAGGATGAAAAAAAAGTAAATGACGCTCCTTGCATTACGTCATAAACATATTTTAGTGCGGAAAGAGAAAAAATGTTAAGGCTCTGTATTTGGGAAAAATCAGAGCTTTTTGTAAATGCTTGGAAGAGGTTTGGTACTAACCAAAACATCAATAACAACAGCATAGCACTGCCAAACAGAATCGGGCCGTAGGCTATGAAAAAATTGCCGATTTGATGATATATATTTTTGGGGTTGTATCTGTGGTTGACGTAACCAAGTGTTCCGTCAACACTGTTTGGTTGATATAGTTTAATTTCGGTGATCTTGTGTCTGAAAATCAGACAAAATATTGCATGACCGATTTCATGAATTGGCACTCCTATAAAGCCTGTTGTCATGCAGATGATGCGTCCGAATTTATAACCAACGGATTTGAAGAACGCCTTGTTCGTTAGCGCCACGATGAGGCCAAGCGCTGCTATGGGCCCGATTGTGAAAAAGAGTTGATAAAAGGTATTTTCGAGTATTGGTACAAAGATATTCATTGCCTATCTTTCACTTATTTTCAATTAGTTATTCTCCGTTTAAAATGGCAGCGAAAATATCACTAAGAAACTGGTTTGATTGCAGTACAATGTGCCGACCATAATTATCTTCTTCACAAGTAGATATATATTTATCCCATTTGCCAATGAAAATATCAATAAAATACATTGTGTTTCCTCTTTCCAAAAAACGATGGTGGTAAACTTCTTTAGCGCAGCGTTCAGGATAGCATATCAGATATGGAATTTTTTCTGCCCTAAGTAGCATAAGCACGTGTAAATTTGCCGGAATAAAAATGTATTTGTAGTTTTTGTTAAACTGCTTGATGACATCTACATAATTGTAAGGCCATTCGGCTCTCGCAATGAGGTCTGGATTGGCCTTGCAACTTTCATCTTCAAAGTTACCGTTAGACTTCAATTCATACTTATATGGCATACAGTCAAGATCAATAGCGGTTTTCGGATAACGTTTTGCCACAGTTGTCTTTCCTGTGCCGGCAAAAGCCGCAATAACCATTATGCTTCGTCCTTAAAAATATCTAAGCTTTCCTCAACGTATATTCGCAATAAGGAATCTTTATCAACTGTGATTCGCTAATTTTATCGCAATTTAGCAATGCTCTAAATAATTTGGCCATAGTATAATTTTTCTCAATGAACTCTGATGCACATATATTATTTGTTAAATCTTCCGACCAAGTATTATGTAAAATTATAACATTATATTTTGCGCAAGAAATTAAATCACTTATATTAATATCCAAATCATCAAACCAAAAACTCCGATATAGCTCTTCTCGTGTTACGCAATTTGGCTTTTCTGCATATTCAAAACTTCTTTCCAAGGCAATCGCTTCAACTGGCAATAATGTTATAGCTTTTTCGTCTCGCCAAAATTCAACCATAGGATCAACAATCGTACTACAGAAGTAATCCCAACAGCATTTAGTCAGATTTTCTAATGGGGTCATTGAAATTTTACATGATTGCATTTCTCGTATATGCCATAAAAGAAAATTTTTTATTTTTTTAGTTGAAAGGAAATTAAACTGCATACGATTACGTGATCTGGCAACCCCCACTAACGCATCGTCAGAAAAAGTATTTAACCATCCTATACTGCCAGTATAAATTGTATCTGCATCAATAAAACTACCGCCATATTTAACACAAAAATGCGTCTTTAAAATGTCTGACTGATGCATCATCTTTAATCGGACAAATTTATTCCAGTCTATAACGTCACCTAAAAGAACATATATATTTTCATAGTTTAGAAATATAATCTTATAATCAGGATTGAAAGTTACGAATGTTTGCAAGCACAAAGTTATATATCCGGGAACGCTTGTCTCAGGGAGGCATTGCCAAAATACAAAAATTCTTTTTTCAGGAGGAATATCCGTTATCTCTTTTTCTGTTGATGGTAATAAAATATTACTAAAAGGACTCATGCCTCGTTCCCTTTAAGTGTTAATGATTTTTCAGCATATTCCGAGCATAATGAACATGAATCACATACCCCTGTACATTCTGGCTTACAATCCCATATTGCTTGAACATAACCGTCTAAAAATTTGTTATCCCAATAATATTTATATTTTTTTTCGCTATGAAAAAGGTCTATCAATTTTTGCAAATCACCATGATATTCGCCGCTAAGATAATGCTCTGCTGCTTTAACAGGATTCCGTTTTTCGATATGTGTCCTTCCGGCAAGTTTGAAAAAATTGACGCCTATTTCATTATAATAATGAATATCTTCCGGACGAATCCAATTTGTTTTCAATAAATGCAGCTTATCACTTACTTTTATTTGGTTGCAACGTTTTCTATAATATCTATCACCATTTACGGAGTAATCTTTTTCATGTGCAATAGCGTTATAGTGAAAAATCTTAAACAGGCATCCTTTGATACAAGGAGAATTGACTATTAATTCTATATTGTCACCAAACACAGTTGAAATATTTTTTATGGTTTTAAAATTTCGTATAATATCACTATCTAAAACGATTCTATCTACATTCAATTTTTTATAATAAATCGCTGTTTGAGGAGAGTCAATATCACAAATTGCAGAAGCAACGATATGCGTTTTTATATTTAAAGATTGTATGATTTCGATAATAGCGGGTAATGCGATCGTAAAAGTGTCAATCCCTATACTATGTAAATCCATAACAAATTTTTTTATTGATACTATGCCTCTATCTGTTAATTCAAAATTTGAGATACAAGAAGGATTAATGGTATAGTTAAAATTAATGTCGTGTTTTTTAGAATAAGAAACATATTTTTCAAGCTCATTCAAACTAATCGGTTGTAACGCTTCAATAGGTCTGCCGGATGCGGTGATTTCTGCAGATGTCGCTTGTCCGTATGTTTCAATAACTTTATTGGGCGAATACTTAACATTCAGTTCAGCATATTGTAAAATGCTCTCTTTATTAAAATTTGAAGGCATTGAAAGATTATACATACATTTACTCTCCACTTTTTTTGGCAGATCGGGAAGCTTTAGATTTAAGATTTTCAAATACGTTATCCGGTACTAATGAACAATAAAGACCTTTTCCTATTTCCCGATCATCATAATCGTGAAAGTCACTACCGCCAGAGAGCGCAAGCCCATGTTTTTTTGCAACAGTAATTAGCTTTGCTTGTTGTTCCTCGTTATTATCATAATAATAAGCTTCCAAGCCATCCAATTTATAATTAACAAGCTCTGCAATCATTATTTCAATATCGTCCCATGTCATTTCATAATCAAACGGATGAGCCAAAATAGCTATGCCGCCAGCTTTATGTATATGGGCGATCGCATCTTTCGCGCTTCGTTTACGTTTTAGAAAATTGGCTGTTTTTAGTTTCGCTCTGATATTTTGTATAAGATCGTTGTCATTTGGGTTTATTAGTCCTATTTTTTTCATGTGGTGTATATACAATGTTCGGCTTCCAACATTTAAGTCTAAAAGAGACCTAATATTCTCCATCGTTAATGACAAACCCATTCCAACCAACACCCCCACGATATAATGATTTCTAACGGCTCGCAATGCCTTTAAATCATCAAGATTAACACTCAACGATAGTTCATTGGGATTTATGAAAAGTCCCACTATATGAATTGAAATCCCGTTGAAATCCGCAGAAAATTCGATACCGGGTATTATCTCAACACCTTTTTTCTCCCCAGCTTCCGTTGCGGCAACTATGCCATCTATGGTATTATGATCCGTAATCGCTATGCCTCGCACACCATTTGAATGTGCAAAAGATACGACAGCTTCGGGAGAAGCAAAGCCGTCGGATGCCGTAGTGTGTATATGCAAATCATACATGGCGAATGATACTTTCCTCTAATTATTTAATTTGTTAATGTTGAAATTGGAGTCGTTTTGTTTATCAATTCATCGCATAATGTTTTTATATCCAGTTCAAATTTTTCATCGTAATTGTTTTTTATTATGTAATCAATATTTGTCGCGTTTCCAATAAATTCTAAAGATGCAAGACGGCGTACTTCAGCAATTGCTTTCGCAATTTTAGCATCCCGTTGTATTCGTTTCTCAAATGCTTCAAAAAGCAAGTTCCAGTCAGTAGGTTCAACCTTTATGCGATATTGCGCTTTATTCCAAAAGCTCAACATGGGTGAACAACCCCATTCTAAAATCAAAAATCGAGGGATATGAGTTTCCATGATTTCCGCAATAACTTTTGTAAACATTTTTTCTACATACGGCCCTGCCAATTTTATAAGTTTGTTCTCACTATCCACATTAGTTGGGGAAGCATTTTTCATTAAATAAGCTTTACCGTCATCGGTATCTACAGGCGCCCCAAAGATTTTTTCCGCCTCTTCGGGAAATTTTATTATAGACTCAAACATAAAGTTATCACCATTAATAACATGAATATCCAACAAATATGTCTGCATAATCTTTGACATAGTCGATTTACCACCACCACTAAAGCCTGCGATACAAATCATTGTTGATTCTTTTGTTATACTACACATAGAAACAGCCTCCTTTTTGAGATTATATTTTCGGATATTTTATAATACTTTTTTTTCTTCCTCTTCCCAATATGTCTTGTCTTCTTCTGTTATGGAACGCAAAACTTTACATGGATTTCCCACAGCAATTACATTATCAGGAATATTTTTTGTTAAAACAGATCCCGACCCAATTACTGTATTATTTCCAATTGCGACTCCCGGATTAATTACGGTATTTCCACCAATCCATACATCATTCCCAATTGTTACTGGTTTTCCAAACCCTAATAATTTATTTCTAATAATAGCATCTATTGGATGTCCGGCGGTGTAAATACATACACGAGGGCCCAAAAGTACATTGTTCCCTATATTTACTTTATTTACGGCTATTATTATACAATCATAATTCGCATAAAAATTATCTCCTATTGAAATATGATGGCCATAATCACACCGGAAAGGTGGTTCGATACGTATTGCATTGCCAACGTTTTCAAAAAGTTCTCTTAGGAGCTTTTTTCTATATTCCTTTTCTTCTTCCGTTGTGTTATTATACAATCTATTAATTTCTCTTGATTTCAAAATATCAGCTTTTAATTCTTTATCTCGGAAAGCATATAATTTGCCAGATAGCATATTTTCTTTTTCAGTCATTTTATATTTCCCTTTTTCCATTTGGCAAAATTAAAACTTTAGCAGAATAAATATGTCGTTACAATCAAGAATACTTATTCCGTTGTCAAAAGAGCATTATTTTTAAGTTTGTAATCTTTTGAAACCTCTTTTACGGCCAATTTTCTCTGTCTTGGAGCTATGTCAACAGCTTGGCGATCGCCAACGTCTATAAAACGTCTTGAACCAACAGGAGCCACCCGCGCATTACCATTAAAAACTTTTATCTCTGTTAATTCACCGCTCATATCAAGTTCTACAATGGCGCCGGGTACCACAATAGTGGCTGTTGGGGTCTGAATTTCAAAAGTTGATCTATTGTTAGCAGATTTTTTTACATTTGCAACCATGCTGCCGCCAACTAACTTCATTTTGGTGTTAGAAGCTCTTGGATTGTGTCTAAGTGTATAAATCTCAAGGGTAGTATTTTCCCCAAGCTCTATAACGCTGCCATCAGGGGTTTCAAACTTTATTTCTGATTGCGCAGAAGTTTGTATCACGTCTTTCTCCCGCAGAACCATATTGACTTGAGCCGCGATACCGCCCTTAACCGCTTCTTCTCTGCGAACCTTTCTCCTGTTTACTTTCACATCTCCCACGACACCCTTTACAGAACAGACGTGTTCATTTTTAGACAGTGAGATACCACTTTGAATAACCGTTGTTTTTACAATTCTATTCCCGGAAGTAACTTTAAATAAATGGCTGCGGCTTGACGTATCAGGATTCGAATCGCATTTTAATATGAAAGAATCTGATGATTTTTTTTCTACAGAACACCATGAGGGTAAATCGGTAACATTGTAATCCTTGTTGGCAGAAATATGGAATTTTTCTTTAGCCCCCGAAAGAGTTACGCTAACTTCTGCTTTCTCGTTATTTACTGTGAGATAAGTATCATGGCCTGTTTTTGACTTAATGAATGTCAATACCTGATTAGGGCTTATACCAAGATATTGAAGCAGGGCAATAGTAACACCAATAATAGCTACTATTGCTGTAATCCATTTTATCATCTTTAACACTCCTCGTTTTATAACTTTGTAATCAAATAATTTAACAATGAGGCAAAAGGCTTTAAAATACCCTGTCAGAGCTTATGCAACATTTCAATTATAAAACAGATTGTATGCGTACTTATGCTCCTACAGTCTCCAATTCCGATTCATGTTGTTTTTTTAATGGTAACTCAAATTTGAACATGATCGGATTATTTAGCTCAACAATCATACGATTTTTGATTATTTTTTCTTCCAAGCCTGAAAAGCGAATAAACCTATCAATAATTTCATCTCGTTTTACATCAATATCCTTGTTGTTTTGTGTTATGATTACAGAATTATCTTTTTCCTCAGTCTTTCTGCAAGCATCAAAAATGATAATGTTCTTATCATTAGAGCTTTTTATCCATTCACCGATTTTTTCCCACCAAAATTTATCGGTATCTCCGATAGACGCACCAAATACACAAATCATATTACTATCATTGATAACAGACAGCGCATCTTTTTTAAGCATAGAAACTTCTGGATTTGATTCTAAATAAGACTGTTTAACAAAAAATGTTTTAACTCCCTTACTTTCACGAATAATTTTATTTTCAATTTGGGTTTCATTGTCAACGCCAATCGTTGGATACCCCCCAAGTTTTCCATGTATATGTAAGTTTTTTTCGAAACAATTAATTTGGCTTAATTTAAGTAATTCATCAAAAGTGTTTGTATAATTTAATTGCAAAAAATTGTGAGTAATCTTTGAGCCAATAGGTAATCCTTTGATATACTCTCTTGATTTTTCAGCAATGTGGTTAATTGATTCACGGAAATTATCTAATTTTTCTTTAGTAACCTCTTCCCATTGTATTCTCGCATACTCATCTCTCAAATAGCTATAAAAATTATCGATAAAATCAGAAAAACAAGACGAAAAATCTTCTGCCGGTGTTTCTCCACCAAATTTTTTACTTGCCTTTCCCATATTTAACTCAAAATCAGACCAATTTTTCCAACCATGCAATTCATCTTTTAATATCTCCTGTCTAAATGATCTAATATGAGAATGATTAGTCTCAATGTTAGTATACACTTTGTAGAAGTCAATATATTTTGTCTTTAATCCCATACATAAATCAAAACCATTTCCAATAATCCATGTAACATTACTCATTATATCGCTCCTTTCCCCTATTTGATCTCATCAATTTTGGGAATTATATGAATCAAAATCCTTTGATTGGCAGCTTCATTAAAACGGTTTCTGCCTATACCATCAGTACCTGAACCTGCAATTTGTACATCGACAAAAGAGGGGTCAAACCTAACGCCGTTTCGATCCCATATTCTTTTGACTTGCCAAGCCCTTCTGTAGCTTAAGGGAAAATTTGTTTCATCGGTACCCCATCTATCACGTGAACTCATACCCTCTACTATAACAACGTATTTCACATTTTGTGCTGAATAAGTACTCCCCAATGTATCGGTCAATCTTTGAATCACCCTGCCAATATGAGCTATATATTTCTCATCATCTGGATTTTTTAAATTGGCTTCATTTATGTTAAATTGAACCTGTCTCCTTATTGTAAATCTTCTGTTTTCGTTATCGTATTTAAAGTAGTTGGTATCCAAATTCTCAATTGCCGCCCTAATCTGATTGATTGCAGCGAGTTGTTCTTTTGTGGCATTTTTGGTTTTTGTCAGGCTATCTATCTGATTCCGATGAGCCACCGCATTAGCATTGATAATTTTTGTCAAACTATCTATCTGATTCTGATAATCTATCAGAGCCTTCGCGATGTTTTCGACCGACAGGCCGCTTTCCTCCGACACACGATCTATTTTTTTTTTGTGTTCTGCGGATTCAATTTTTACCAGTATAAAAAGCACAAGCATTATGAAAAACAAACTGGTCATTAAATCCGAATAGCTTATCCAAAAAAAATCTGACCGGTGTTTTTTCATACACTATACAATATCCATTTTAAGAAACTCTATAATTTTCCCCATAACCGTGACTTTTTTGGTATCTTTCCTATTTTCTAATGTACCGCATTTCAAAGTTTCTATAGCGGCTTCTGATTCGTCTTGCGAATAAATTTTAATTTTGTTTTCTACATCGCTTTTAATATCCATTGCGATATCACATTTCCATTGTTTTATGCTTTCATAATGAGTATCAAAAGATGTTTTTATTTCGCCAATTATACGCTCCATTTCGGTAATAACAGTTCCGTCAACCATTTTTTGCAAATCGGTATTAATAACTTTTTCAGTCAAGCTTTTGATATGGCCAACAAATGGAGAAAACGATCTATCAAAAGAGTTTGTTATTGAGGTCACCTGAGTTTCGATGGATTGTTCCAATTTTCCGTTTAATTCATTTATGCAAGCCCCAAAACCTTCAAGATTTATTCGCATTTTAGTGAAAGTATCAAGCATATTCGCATGAGTTTTATCCCATTTATCATTGAAGATATTTTCTGTTTTTTCGATGGATTCGGTTATATTTTTATTTAGATTTTTCACATCTGTTTCGACACCTAAAGCTGTTGCCTGTGCGCTTTTATTTATAGTTTCGAGTGCTTCTCTGTTACTTTCAAGATAGTCAAGCAATTTTTTTGTTGTTTTTGAGTTTTCGTCAGCTAATGTTCTTGTGTCACTAAAATTATTATTCATCTGATTTGCTATGCTATTTAAATCTTTCGTCATCTTCTCAATACTCTGCGTACTCTCTATTACAGGGTCTAAGCCTTTAATTTTTTCAAATAGCGTTGTCATTGTTTCCAAATACTCGTTTACGTCTGTAAATTTTTTATCTAATTTTTCAAAATTATTTACTGTTGTGTTAATTTTATTTAAAACTTCTTTTAACGGTTTAAAGTCCATTTGTTGTATTGACATTGTAGATTCAATTGCACTTTTAAAACCAATGTCCATCCTTTCTAAATTTGCGCTTAGTGTTCTATTAAAGCTATCTAAGCCGACCCTCATCTCATTTACAACTCCGGCAAGGCCATCTTCTACACTTGAAGTAAAACGCCCTATTAAGTTTTCGTTGTAATAATCTTGTTTTCCTTCTTCTACTTTATCTTTAGCGCTGCTGAATTTAAGTGCAGAATTCCAAATAGTGTAAAATAAGCCTAAAGCAGTTACAAACATTGATATTCCGACAGAACCTATTATGTAATCTATAGCATTACTAATATCTTTAGATATAACATACTTCAAAAATCCAAAAATAACACCTATAGCCGTTCCCATTAAGCCTAAGTAAAGCGGGGTTATAAGCGAACGGTTTATTGCGTCTTCAAGTTTTTCTAAATGTTCCTCAACTATTTTTTTTGCTTCACTTAACTGTGGACTAAAGCCGTTTTTTTTACAATTCTCAACATAACTGTTGAGAAAGTTTGTTATTTTGTCTTTTTCACCAACAGGAAATACCCAAGCAAAACTATTTATTTTTTGCCGAGTTTTGCGAAATGAAATAAATTGTACAAAAGCTATAGCTAACAAAATAGCATACGTGATGATATTGAGAAATGTACCAATCATTAAGTTTGACTCCGTCAGTGATCAGATAAATTCTATTTCTACAGGCGTATCTGGTTCCCAAGTACCATCATCTTTACGCTTGAGTATTCCAAGGGCCTTAGTTTTTATACTTTTCTCACGGTCAACATGATTTAAACGTTTACAAATTAAACTATTGTTTAAATCTCCATTGTTAAAAAAGTAACTTTTCATGGAACCTTCCAAATTAGTTATCTTAAAACGGGCTTTTTTCTCATCATTTTCAAAAACTTGACACACGTAAATAATCTCTCCAAAGTTTTCTTTGAAACCCTTTTTATATACATCCAAATAAAATTCCTTGAAACGATTATTTGCAAGTTGGTTGTGATTTGGAGGCTTGCGATTTGGAGCATCTTTAGAATTATTCAATGCTTCCCTTAAAGAAGCTGCACTACCAGTAATGAGTTCCTTAATGTTCTCAATAAGCTCTTTCTGTTTTTTGTCAATACTACTCTCAATAGCTGTATCAAGTCCATCCTTAACATTATCATCTAAAAGGTTGTCGCGAATTTCTTTAACATCACATCCAATCGTATTGATTTTAGTATCATTTTCTTCAAGTTTTCCTTTAATTGAATCTATAGTAGTAATATGAAATTTAAGATAGCTCAGCACATTCTTTATTTTTATGGAAGTGACGACAACGAAAGCTATGGTTATTATTAAATTAATCACTATAATAATTATTATAGTATACTCTTTGAACAAATTTTCAAGAAACTGTTGTACAACGCTTGATTGCACAACGAGTGCTATGAATAAACAAAGAGTTACTAAAAAGTTTATTAAAAAGTTTTTATTTTTTATCATTTATTAACCCATACCTTTAATCAAGAGTGCTGAGAGCAGAAAATGCTTTAAATATCATCATTTCAAATGGAAATAAAGGAGAACTTACATAATTGCCCTCTTTATATCTATCCTCAATAGTTATCCTATTATCCGTTCTGATAAATATCTCTTCAAGTTTCTCTTTCAACGTGCTTTCAAATGTTAAAAGATAGTTGCGTTTACTTATATCAAAAGTATCCTTCCACCTGTCATTCTTTTTTACAATTTCCAAGAATATATCACGAAACGATTCAAAATTATTTCTAATTACACATAAATTTTCATTACTGATAAATCCGCCATAAAACTCTTTAGATTCACCGGACGTTATTTTAATATTTTGACCAATCGTAGCAAACTCCAAAGAACCTTTGGCCGTTAATTCTTTGGCATTATCATCATCAAACCTCATTTTTATCTTAAAATTATTTTCTCTTGAACACTCTTTTATCCATTTCTCTCCCAAAACCTTTGAAAAAACTTCCAGTACCATCTCTTCCAATACATTTTTGTTTTCTTTGAAATCTAAAATGTTAAGCACTTTTGAACCATAACCGCTAAAAACAATTTCAGATACCGACGGTAATTTGGTTTCACCATACCTTTCTTTCAGTGACTTTGCAACATGGTAAATTATTACAAAAAAATAGTACAAAAATACAATCTTAAATCTTTCATCATTTTTCAGTTTTTTAACATACTTATGCCTATCCTCAAACTCCGAATCGAATGTGAATAACCAGTTATTTATTTCACCTGACTCTTTACTTTTAACAATTTTATAAAAATTACTTTCACCCATTCCATACAAAAAGTCTGTATGATTCAACTTTTTTTCCTGCAATATATCCTCATATAGCTTTTTATATTTTTCCGTCATCGAATTGAAAAACATATCACCCATTGGTTCTGTTTTGGCAATTGGGTCTACTGTTCCGCCAAAAATTGAGTTACTGGCAAATCGAAATGAACTTTCGAGCGGCATTTCACAGGTTGTTGCTTGACTTGATGTGTGCTTAATTATTGCGCCGCAATCTGTGGTACCGCCGCCAATATCAACGCATAAAACAAGTTTATCTCTGCAATCTACAGGAGTTTCTTGATGATCCATATAATACAAGACCGGTGCAAAAGACTCCGAAACTTCTTTTATTTTTTCCTTAACTTGATCATCACTGGCACCCATATTATCTAAGAAAAATTCTTTATAAAAATCCATCCAAAATTTTTTTAATCCATTAAAAACTTTTTCAGGCATCGAATGCGGCCATGTGAAATATATTTCCGTTTTGTTTAGACTGCTTTTACCACCATCTTTCAAAACTTTGGTATACAATAGCAATCCCATTTCCCTTAAAAAATGTATATGCTCGCCATGCTCTCTTTGCCATTTTATATTTGAGTGCAATTTATCACCATCAATCGACAAACTGCCATAGCCAAACGGAATATTATATACGCCAATATCTTTAAACTTTTCTCTGAGCTGATCAGTGTTTCTACCCTCATCATCAGCATTCTTATTACTAAACAACACGGTTCTAAATGTAGGTTTTCCTATATTTAAAGGTAAAAACTCATGTACAAGATAACCATGGTGCCAATCAGCGGATGGATTATTAAAATCTATTAACGTTGCCACATAATTATCTAAAGAAAACGTTTCAGAACGGCCATTGATTTTACAAGCTATATGAGTATTCGTTGTTCCAAAATCCACCGCGAATACGAAAGTTTCGTTAGATCGTGTCGGCGTATTGTCTTTAAAGTTTGGTTCAAGTCTCACGTTAAAATCATCGCCTTCACATTTCATTTGTAAATTTATAGATAAATTTCCATGATTGGGGTGTAAGAGATTTATATAGGTAGTTTTCACGTCCATATCTTGTCTGCGAACAAAATATGGTTCATCGTCAATTGCTGCCAAATTCGATTTAATGGCAGATTCTACCCATACTTTATTCGATTGAACCAAATTCTCTTTACGTATTCTTTCTACCAACTGAATTTTGTATTCTTTAGCTCCTTTAATAAATGGAAACAACGCTACGTTAAAATCTCCTGTAACAATTCTTCCGATTTTCCTCCTACGGTCAATTGCCGCACTGTCATTATAAACTTTGTAAACGTTTTTATCACTTTTTAAAGATATTTCAACCCCCTGACCGCCGGCAGCTTCACGGCATTCTATATCTTTGAAAGAATATTCCGTATTTTTGTTTATCGGAGGTAAATAATAAGCTCCATTGACTTCGATTACATTAAATTTATCACTGACAATATGTGGAATCCGAACTAAATAATCCGCAAATATTCCATTATCTTTCATGCCTTGATTATTCAATATTTTAATCGCTTCTTTTAAAGCTCCAATAGAGGTTGTATACAATTCGTTGAGAAATTTATCTCTTTCGCTTTTGGAGATATCGGCATTATCTATAATAAAGCACTTTTCTGTAATGTCATTACGCTCTTGAACGATTGTGCTTATATCTTCCACCACATGCTTATTAGGATTATATTTATTTTTCCATGCGTCAATATTCTCTTTTATACTTTCGCCATTTATATCATCTCCCCTAACGCTGTTTATATACTTTCCTATAGGAATGTTATTCCCATCTAACAATTGAATTATCCATTTTTTAAAATCAACGCCGCGCCCAGTAAAGTCTTTTGTTAAAATTTCTGCAATACTTTCATACGTTCCGGAAATTTTGTCTTTAATTTTGTCGTTGTGATCGAACCAATTTCTTTTTGAAAACTCTGTGTTTAAACTTTCTGATGCGTTTTTTAATAACCTGTTATTTCTTGTCGGAAAAAACAATGTGGCATTAGAAGAGCCGCCTATAACGTCAGATTTATACTTCAACAAACAAAATTTAAAATTATTACTGCTATCTTTCAATCCAAAATCATCATTTTCAAGCTCTTTATATTCATCTAAAACCGTTCCTAAATTGCTATGTCTTTCATCTTTGGATTTTTTTAAGTCATCAATATCAGTTTGTTTAAGTTCAATACAGTCTATTATTCCATTAAATACAAGCTCGGCTAAATCCAATGTATTAAAAACGTTTAATACATCTTCGCGGCAAATTAAAACGTTGTTGCCTTCATTTTTCATGGGTTCAAGTTTTTCTCTACCATTTTCTTCGGTTATTTTAATTGTATCAGCTTTGTTGATAATAAGTTGACAAGCGTTATCAAACGCAACTTTAACCAAATTTAAAACGGCATAAGGACTTGGAACGGCAACCGGAATATTTACGGCTCCACCCGCATAACTATCATAAATATTTCTGATTGTTTTATCATCATAACCTTCTGCCAAAATTTTAAAGCCATAAGCCGAAAGGTTCTCTTGGTTTTTAGGATCAACATATCCAAATCTGTATTGTGTTGTCATTATTTAAGCTCCTATTCTTTCATTTATTGCGAGATTTAACAGCATTGGCGCATACTCTACATCTGATTTTAATTCCGTGCCGATCTCCTCTGCTTTTTCATCTAAACTAATGCTAAATTCATCGCTATTACCAAAATTGAAATTGCTGCCGAAAGGCAAAAACTTGGGTACTGGCTTTGCATCGTCGCCGTCTACACCCAACTCTTCTAACCAAGGGCTAAGTTGATCTTCAAAGAACTTTTTAATTTTGTCGATGTTATCCGTATTCACAGCATTACCACTACGCAAACCTGTCCACGCTCTGCGAGCTTTTAAATTGGATTCCAATTTTTCTTCTATATATGCTTTCAGCATGAACATTCTTTTAAAAGAGGTCTCTACATTATTTTTTTGATCTCCAAGCAGATTAGATATTTTGAGTTCTGCATAACTTGGCAAATCAAAAAATTGTTTGTACTTTCCTCCTGATTTAATTTGTTCTTCTGACATTCGGGCAAAATCCAAAACAGCTAACGCCGCCACAAACTCAGCAAATAAAGCTCTGTTTTTTTGTTTTTCTCCGCCTATTTCATTATAAAAGGTTGTTTGCTGATTATCCATTCCAACGTAGTAAAAAGAATCTACGTGTTTATAAACTGAATCTTTGTAATAAAGCAGAGCGCTCTTAGTTTTTGGAATAAAAGCGGAACTATTTACACCGCCTCCTCCTCTTATGGTTTCTACGTTAAAGTAAGGCAGCATTGTTATGGAACCTACAATAGCTTTATTCACATCGTGTTTCGGTGCGCCGTTAGGTTCTTTATAATTTCTGATTTTATTCAAAATCGCAGGAAAACCTGCTGCACCGGTTCCGCCAAAAATGGATGTAATAAAGAGAACTCTATCCCCATTTTCCTTGTTTATAGCATTATGTCCGCTTACAAACTTATCAAACGTTAGTGAATTAACAAAGTTACTCATAACAACGGAACCAATATTTGGATTACCAACAAAACCTTTATTCATTGGTAAATCCAAAAGATCGGAACTCTTTTCATCACTAACCTTTCCTGAGAACAATAACTCTATCAAATCTCGTGTATTGCCCTTTAAAGCTTCACGGCCAACATAATCTCCAAACGATGTTGTGGGGTCTACTTCTTTGCCGGAAGCATCTTTTATCTTGGGGACATCAAAGTAAAAGTTTCCATTATGAAGCCCTGTTAATTTAGTTTTAAAGAAATCTAACTTACCAGATATTTTGCTTAAATCCAAATAACGGTTTAGAAGTTTGTTTGTCTTATCAAGAGAGCCGTTTTTTTCATCGGGATCTATGAGAATAGGCAGAACTTCATCGAAGCCTCCGGGTTTTAATCCCGCAGCAAAAAGCATCGTTAAACTGCGTATAACTCTGGCACCGGAACCGCCTATTGCAAAAATGTAAAGTTTAGCCATTTTAATTCCCCTTTTTATAGTTTCTCAGGATAGTGTTTCATAGACGCATCATTCATTCGTAATAAAACAGCAAAGAATTTGAAGCAAAATAATGAACCCAATGCGGAGTAGATAAGAGAAATAATAACCGTTAATATGCTTCTACCCCAATCACCGTAATCCAAAAACATGTACGTCAAAAAAGCCACAATAGGTGTACCTATTACAGAAATCCAAAAAGATTTCCAAAAGAACTTTTTATACCCCTTATCATCTTTAATAAAATCGTCATAACGGTGTTCTCTTCTTTTTTTTGAATAGAGCATTTTTGCAAAAAGTAACGAAACAAAAACAGGAAATAAAACAAAAAAGGGCGTTGGCAAATCCGGCAGCATATCTTTCAGCACATATTTTAAAGCCGCAGTAATTGCCATAAGCACAACCGCAATTATCAAATAGTTTCCCCAATTTTGTTTGTTCACTTTTTACCCCCTATTTTAATTTGAAAAGAGACTAATGGCTGCTCATAAAAGAAAGTATGTAAATTACCCAACAGTAAATTCAAACCCGGCGTTTTCATTTCATTGAAACTATTGACAAAATTATAAGCGCACAGATTATCATTGTTATAAGAATATGTACTTATCCAAGGATATTTTGGCACTATCCCTACCGACAATAATCCACCATGTTCTCTTCTATATGTTTCTCTGCTCTCAATAACAAATACATCGGCGTTTGGAAGTTTTTTTATTTCGAAATTTGCGGTGTCACTTAAGTTATAATATTTTGTGCTGCTTAAAATTTCCGGAACTGTATTTGCGACTCTGCCAAAATTCAACCTCATAGGAATTTCTATCTTTGCCTTCTCATTTCTATCGCTAATAATGTGTATTGAGCCGTTGTCATTATTTATTCTGTAGTGAACTAAATTGTCCCAATTACGGCTTTCATTTTCGCGCTTGCATCTATTACATACAGGATATTTGCCATATTCAGGACAATCAAGTATCCGCAATTCCGCATTAGAACGGTTTCTTATGAATTTTGCGAGGTTATATTCTCGTTCTCTGAAAAATGAGGATTGCAGCACGTTTTCTAATTGTGGTTTTGTTCCAAAAATCCATATAAAATATGGTCTTGAGAAAGATTCATTTATAAGATTTTGTGGACATCCTCTTTCCAAATAAGAGATTTCAACATTGTCGATGTTTATTAACTCATTTAATTTATTTATTCTTCGTGAGATTGCCCCACGCGCTATTTTTTGCCGAATGTTTCTAAGTTCTGAGTTGTCAAATTCATTCACAGCATTGATTTCTTCCATAAGCTGCGCATTATTGGTTATAAGAGTAAGAGATAAGATTCTACTTTTTATATCTGTCCAACTAATTGACATTTTGTTTAAATCGGTGTGAATAGCTTGAAGCTTCTGACGTTCTCTTTCATGATTTCTTCTTCTCTCCTTAAACGGAGCTAACCTTGCGCGTATTTCTCTGTTGGTTGCAGTGTCTATGAAACAATTTCCGTTAATGTCGTAATGAAAACCAAAAAATTGGCTCTCTAACCTTAGCACTAATAGAGACAAATCGGTTCTCATACGGAGCAAGTTTCTAATTTCAGAAGAGGCTTCATCAACAATATTTTCAAAAACTGCACACGGCCTTGTGAGGCTTCTTGGGTCTTCTTCTATCATATTAAGGTCGGAAATTACCACAGACATAGCCAAAGAATCCGCCTTAGAAATTGCTTCTCGCATAATCAATTTAAAACTTGGAAACTCTCTCGCCGCCCTTCTTCCATCTAAAGAGAGCGCTGTATCTAACGGATAACCTTTTTGGCCAAAGTTCTGATAATTAAGCCCGCCGATAACGTTACCTATTTTTTTACTCGTAGTATCATGGCGAGTAATTTTATTTACATGGTATAAAGCTCCTGTACTATTCGATGTTAATTCATTTAGCAGAGCAGGCACAACAACCTTGAATCCTGTCAATCCATTTATGAAACCATCCATACTGTAGGAATTTTGTAAAAACACGTTCACGTTGAATGGGCCGTTATTTACAAGCAGAGACATAGAATCACAGCATAACCCTGAACTATCTCTAAGATAATTGTAAAATGAAGTTGGAAATTTATTGATTGTATCTTCTTTTAAACTAATCAAAAGAGGGCTTTTTTGCGCATTTTTCGCAAGATTCTCCAATACGTCGCAACGTTCTTTATTCATTTTGCCATCATACTTTTGACGATATTCACTCCCTTTATTTTTTAACGCGATCAATTCTTTATCTTGATTACATGCTAAAAAACAAAGCGTAAACACTCCTAAAATTAGCAATTTATGTTTATACATAACATATCCTCATCATTAAAATGCGCATAGAAATAGTATAATCATTAAAACGCCGTAAATGGCCTTTTAAGATGCAACGGAAGATAGCAATAATGGTATTTGTCGGCAAGTATAACATTATCAGCTTGTAAAGGCGGTTTAAATCAAAATAGAATATCAAAAAACTGTGGTGGATACGTAAAGCAAATACTACAGCGCTCGTTACACGCTCAAGTGTAAACATCAGTAATATATGAAAATGTAAACGTGAGAGTATCACCGATCTATCCAATCCAGTCAAGTAATCATCGTAAATTAACATAGTACAAAGTGGTGGAAAATGTACACATTTTCCACCATCCTTATATTATATTCTTAAAACGTATATCGTTAATCCTTAATAGGCTACAGAATTTGCATAAATAGCTGTAAAAGATGGGTTTTTGATATATAAGTATGATATATTGACCAATAATGTGATTCTGATTTTTATTGATGAAATAACAGTGGTGGAAAACCTGTACTTTTTTAGCCAAAGATGTTATTTCGTCCAAGCCAAAAATGTTGAATGATTTACGCCAAGTTGTCGTGCCGCTTCCCGCGCTGAAATTTTTTTGCTCTTCCAAGAAGCTCTTAAAATCAAAAATAACCCCGTACGTTCCATAGGCGGCCTGCCGAACTTGACTCCTCTTGATCTTGCTGCCGTGATACCTTCCGTCTGTCTTTGCTTGATAAGCTCTCTTTCTGTTTGAGCAACGTAACTGAGGATTTGCAGTACAATATCGGCTATAAATGTACTCGTTAAGTCGTGATTTTTTTGGCGGGTATCTAACAGGGGCATATCAAGTACAACGATTGCGGCCTGTTTCCCTTTGGTAATTTTTCGCCATTGCTCTAAAATCTCGCCGTAGTTCCTGCCGAGTCGGTCAATACTTTTCACTACGATGGTATCACCGCATCTCACTTTTTTAAGCAGCCGTAAATATGCAGGACGATTAAAGTCTTTGCCAGACTGTTTGTCTAAGTAAATGTTGCCGCTTTGTATACCAAATTCACGCATGGCAGCAAGCTGCCTATCCTCATTTTGCTCCCGCGAAGATACGCGGCAATAGGCGTATATCTGTTTCATTTCATCGCTCCTTTCAAATATGTTCATCGCTTCTGTTGAGCGGTAAAAATATCTGATTTTGCAATATTAAACACAACGGACGGAAAAAGTGTTTTTTTGAATGTCAATAAAAAACTAAAACTTCTTAAGCGGAAAAACAATAGGTGAAATTAACTTTATGTATTGGTTGTAATGAAGTGATAACAAGTGCAAGATGATGTAATAAATCATGACATGACAAAATCTAAAGATAATACTGTTTACAGGATGAAATTAAACTTGATTAATTTCATTTTCCAAGTTTGCAATGGATTTCATCAGTTCATTAAAATTCGGATAAGTACCAAACAACATATCTGTCATGCTTTCATAGTCATTTCGCAAAGCATCAAAGCGAGATTGCGGCGGTACGAGCTTGATTGACCCCGGCACGGCTTCTTCATATTTTGCCCACGCTCTTGGATAAAATTTCATTTTAAAATCCACAACTCTTTGAAGAAGATCGTATTTGCGTAATGCCAACGTCTTATACTCTGTTTGTGCCATGCAGAACAAATCGTAATAGTGGCGAGAATATCTTGACGGCATTTCAAGATTTTCGGGGCGGTTGGCTTCGTGATGCAGGATTGTAACTTTTTCCCAAAAGGTTCTTTCCGCAGAACTGGTAACAATAATAGTTGAAGATGCCTGTGATAAATGTGGATAATATTCAAAAATATACGGCGTAATACTCCGCTCAACCGCAGGTGTCCAAGCGGCTAATGCGCCGATTTCTAAACGGATTGTTTGTAAGATAGAATCTACTTTGAAAAGCTGCGGATAATGGAAACTTATGGTCTGCAAGTCATTGTGCTCAATTTCGGCTTTTACTTTTTCACCGATAATCTTGGAAAAATCAGAAACAAAGACAGGCAGAAACTCATTTGCAAGAAATCCCTCAGCTTTAAAATTCGCTTCCTTATTAAAAAGTTCCTGTTGAGTTTTAGAACGCTTCTGCCACGGTTGATTTTTTTCGTACCCAAGAATCCGCCAATCCAAAATCAAGTCTATATCTTCTGAAAATCTTTTAATCAAGTTGAAACACTTGGAAAGACTCGTTCCGCCCTTGAAAGTAAGATGCTCACGAAAATCACTCTTATGGAAAAGATATTCCAAAACTAAGCAGACCCAATAATCCTTTTCAATAATCGCCTCGTGAACACCCATTTTCTGTGCGGTGTTACGAAAAATAGTGCGTCGTTCCTCTTCGGATAACTTTAAAATCTCATACATATCTATTTCCTCTCAGTTTCTTTCGCAAATTTTTCTGATTACTTGATAAACCCAAACCGTTGTAGGTTTCGCTTCATTTAGCAGCGTGAGTTTTTCATCTTCTGTCAGCGTGTTACGGATTTTTTCTATTGCCGTACTATCAACATTGTCTTTGCCTAATGCCTTGATGCCTTGTATGATTAAGGCGGTTTTATAGCTCATCCCGCCAATTTCCCGATTATTTCGACGTTTGAACTCAATAGTGATGTTTCCGAGATGAAAACGGTTGTACGCTCCATCGCTGATGTAACTCCATTTTGCGGGAACTTGCGTGGATAAACCGAGCATATTTAAGGCTGTCGTTCCCGATGGTGCTATGTTCCAATTAAATTTCCGCGCAATCGCCATAGCGGTTTGATGCGGTGACGGCGCTTCATACTCCTGTAAAAGTTCACTATAGCGAGGGCAGTAATAAACACCGCGAAAGATTTTTTGAATCTTTCCGTCATCGCATAAACGATTTAACGCTTTTCGGACTGTTTCATACTCAGCGATATCTAAAAAATCGTTAGCTATGAAGACAGCATTTTCTCCAAGCTCGTTAATACGTTTTTTGAATTTTTCGGTATTGATGTTACGCATATCTAAAACCCTTTTCGTCCCATTTATTGTATAATATTTGGGACGAAAGGTCAAGTGCTTTCAAAATATTTTGAGGGAATAAATTTTATCCCGAAAGTTAGGGTTTAATTGATTTGCCTTCTGCAATCGGTTAAAAAGAACGGTTTTGATTGGTTAATTAGCAGATAATTAGCAAAAAATATCCAATAAATCTAATTTGCTAATCATCTCTGCTAATTGTGTTATGCCCTTAAACACACTATTTTGCAGGATTTAGTGAAATTGACCGCAGTTAATTAGCAATTCAATTAGCTAAAAATTAACTAAAATTCAAATAACCAAAAATATTTAGCTAATCGAAAACCTCGTTTATAAGCGAATTTGCCATTTTCAACGGAAATAACTGACAAAACAATTAGCTAAGAATTAACGAACTTGTTTCTGTTACATCATCTTTAGCTAATACCCACGTGCCTGTGCGTTTATTACCATCACCATGTTTGATAAGTTTATGACGGTTCATTGAAAAGAGTAAATTTCTAACCTTATTAATTTTTTGTTTCTCATCAAGAACATCCGACAACTTATCGCCAAGCAACTTGATAAAATCTGCCTTTGTTCCGCTTCCAAACTGTTGCAGATAGCTTATTATCAAGTCCATGTAATATTCTATCGTCCATTGCCTTATTCTTGATGTACTGCGCCCGTTCGTCTACAATATTCGCTATTTTTGCCAAGACATAGACTTTAGGTATTTTTCCTCTACAACGCCAATTTTTTTAAGCGACTTGTACTGTTCATTCTCTAAGGGTAGTTTCTTCAATATCACGAATAGCTTCAAACAGTATAACTGCCTGAGCGGGTACAACGGCATTACCCAACATCTTCAATCTTGCGCTTCTGCCCGGTGCGCTTCCTTTTGGCACAACGCGCGGTGGTTCCCATTCGTGTTGCTCCTGTCCGCGTCCTGACGGCCAGCGGCGGCAGTCCATCCAATCGGAAAGCCCATGAGCGTTTCCACCCATTCCGGATTCAGAGTACCGCCCATCCCGTGTGTGTCCGTCCTCAGACTGCGCCCCTGACCGCCCCCTGTACTTCCGATTCCGTCCGCTGATACAGGTGTAGCCCAATTCGCTTTCATCACATTTGACGGAAGCGAACTGCGTTTCTTCTGTGATGGCGGCATTGTCGCATTCTTGTAATCTGAGGCTACTGGAGTCATCCAAAGTTTTTCCTCTACCTGTACCGTTTGTGAGAGATTGAGAGAGTGCCGTTTCTCTTGAGACGGTGACATTCCCTGATCCGCCCGCCCCGCTGTTATGGTAGGCCACGATGAAGACGCGCTCCCTCTTGTGCGGCGCGCCCACGTCACAGGCACCCCACACACACCATCCGACATTGTACCCCAACTCGGCCAAGTCTTTAAGAACTCTTCCGAAAAACCGTCCAGACTCACTTGATAACAACCCGCGGACATTTTCACCCACAAACCATTTTGGCCTAACATCGCAAAGGATTCTGTACAACTGCGGCCAGAGATCACGGTCGTCACAAGAAGCCTTACGGAGTCCCGCAACGCTGTGAGGTTGACATGGGAAACCGCCGAAGATGAGGTCAATGTGTCCGATTCGCTCTTGTATACTTTTTGCTGTAACATTTTTGACATCCTCCCACCGTGGCATATCAGGCCACCAGTTTTCAAGAACCCTTATACACGCCTTGTCAATTTCACACTGGCCGCAAACTTCAACTCCTGCCATTTCAGCGGCTAAATCAAGTCCACCGCAACCGGTAAACAGGCTTAATGCTCTCAAAGCTCGCACTCCACCCACTCTCTTTGCCCCCTGATTTAAAGCCTCTGTTTTCAACTCTGTACCCCGCATAAAATGCCCCCTTGTAACTAAAACTAAAACGTCAAAAGCGGAAAAACAACAGGTGAAATTAACTTTGTGTATTAGTTGCAATGAAGTGATAGAAAAGATAAAAAGATGAAAAAAAGACAGGGCGGCTTATAAAAGACTGGCTGACAAACAGGGGGAAGTAAGAGGGGAACCAATGTTCTGAGAGCATCGCGATAGATACGGGACCCGATTGGTGATCTAAGAGCGCTTCGCGCCGGGGTTCATCCCCCCGTGGGGGTAAAAAAACAAAGTCGCCCTACCAAAACAAAACCCCATTAACTTACAACACATGACAAAAAATCAAATGCTGCAAACCATGTAAAGAATTAAACATCAACACATTACAAAAATACACTATGTAAAAATGACGAGGAAAACTACTATTTTACTGTTGGGGATACAGGTTTTTTGTCCTTTGCGTCCCTATCGCCTTTAGCCCTACTCCCAAAAGCCTGATATAATTTTTATACAACCAAAAACAAAAAAGACCTAAAACCCTTTTTTTCTGTGAAAGGCCACAACACCAAACACCCCTAAAACAAGTGCAAATCACAAGCATAATTTCTCACTAACAAAGAACTACAGGAAACTAAAA
>Ga0123356_10001343_pt1 | contig 27177 bp, 22 predicted proteins | sample TergutEmb28metaG_2_FD_92546 | JGI IMG/M metagenome (GOLD analysis project Ga0123356, IMG submission 92546) | Embiratermes neotenicus P3 segment gut microbial communities from Petit-Saut dam, French Guiana - Emb289 P3 | ecosystem: Host-associated > Arthropoda: Insects > Digestive system > Gut ...
CTTAAGCGGCTGCCAGAACTACGTTATCGTTGTTCTTTAATTTATAAGGTTTGCAGTTTTAGGAGTCTGCGCCTCCGCCCGCTATTCACGCCTCCGCACCCCCGTCGAAACCGGTACAGTCCCATAGATGCGCGCCACTTTTAAAAAAGTTATTTTTTAGTCTTACATCATCTCCTTTATTTTTCGTTCCATCTCTCGATTAGTTGTTTTCTCCGCTTCACTATCGCGCTTATCGTGGAGTTTTTTGCCTTTTGCGAGGCCTAGCTCTAGCTTCACACGCGAATCCTTAAAATATACAGCCAATGGTATCAATGCCAATCCATCTTGCATTATTCGGCTGTGTAAACGGTTGATTTCCCGTTTATGCATTAACAAACGTTTTGGACGCAGAGGTTCGCGGTTATAAATGTTCCCTTTTTCATACGGACTGATGTGCATACCACGCGCAAAAAGTTCACCGTCCTTGACCATGCAGAACGCTTCTTTCAAGTTGATGTTGCCTTGCCGTATAGACTTGACTTCAGTTCCGAAAAGTTCTATTCCGGCTTCATATTTTTCAAGTATGTGATAGTTATGATACGCTTTTTTGTTAAAAGCGACTTGTTTGACTCCTGTGGCTTTTGGCACGTTCCGCACCCCTCTCTATCTTATCAGGGGTACTGATTTTACATGGAAAAGGTACTGTTGTCAAGGGTTTGATTTTTTATTGAATTATGCATTTACATAGTGTAAGATTATCAAAGTGCAAGTATAAATTAATACATTAGGGAGATATAACATATGCAGTCCATACAAGAACAAAGAGTACAACTCCTATATACGATCGGAGAAATGCTCAATGCTTTTGAAGAGGGTGTTAGTCTTTCAAATGATGATTGGAATGAACTGTGTCAGGCATTGTCTACACTCGGATTACCGCCGGAAAATATAATGTTCGTTTTTATTGATGCTCTTAGGAATAAAGCTTATGATGAACATACATTTATTGAGCTTGATAAATATTTTAATCGTTTCTTCAATGCTCAAAAGATAGCTGCGGTAAATTCGTTAAAGATGAGTGATAATTATTTGGACGGGAAGTTCGGGTGTGATCGTGAATTTATACGATACAAAAATGAGGTTCGTAATAATAACCATGAAACGTTGGAAAATTCTGCTCTCGATGGGTTAAAAAAAATTAAAAAAGATAATCCAACTCAATACAAATTTCTTACAACAGGCGCAAATGATTGGTATTTTGAAGGAAACAAGCTGGAAGGTATCGACGGTGATAATAATACACTGATCAAAAGTCGTGTATCAACACTTAAAGATAATATCGACCATTTAGTTTGGCTGTACAATAATTTGGCAGACACAACTTCACGCCGTAGTCTCAATGCATTAATTAAGTTTTATTTGACATTTGATTCATCGGAAATGAAAACGATGGCAAGTTATTCACTCCCGGAAGTTGAACCGGCTATATTCCCTTTTTATGATGATGAAGTATTTGTTGATTGCGGTTCATTTATCGGCGATACGGTAGCCAGTTATGTAAATACAGTCAATTATAAATATAAACGTATATATACATATGAAATATCAAGAAAAAGTATTGAAGAAATCAAAAAAAATCTTAGGGATCTCCCTAATATAATTATCAATCATAAAGGCACCGGGAATGTAAATACAACAATGAACCTGATCGGTCTGGATGAACCTCATCAAGCGAATGCATTATCTGAAACTGATATTAATCCTGTTACCCGGAGAGTTGAATATAAAAAGCATGAAGTTGTCGAAGTCGTACGTCTTGATGATGATATTAAAGAACCTGTCACTCATATCAAAATCGATGTTGAGGGTATGGATAAAGAGACATTATGTGGAGCAAGTAATTTAATTAAAAAGTACCATCCGAAACTGCATGTTGATTCTTACCATAAACTGGAGGATTTAATAAAGGTGCCATTACTTATACGTGAAATTGACCCCAGTTACACGTTGTACATGAGGATTTACAGCCTATATCCTTTTGATAATATTGTTAATCCCAGTCTTACATTCCAAGCGATATAATATCAACTTCGTGATTCCTTTATCGCAACTACCTCCATTGAACCATTAAAATGTGCAGAAATCTGGTAGTCAACGGGGATTAAATAATTCCTTTCAAGCAAGGCATACAAAGATTCACGGGAAAAATAGTTCAAATGAAATTGTTGTTTTCTCATAACATCATTGTGTCCTGCCACACATGAAAAAGCACTTTCAAAAGTAGGGGTCGATATCCAGAGAGCTCCGTCTTCCTGTAACAAAGATTCCGCTTTTGCCAGAGCTAAATCCGGATTGCTGACATGCTCAAGAACATCCCCCATAATAATTATATCCCATTTACGATCTGATTCAAATTCGAGAAAATCAACAGCTTCAGCATCCAGTTTATATAAGTTTTTTGCATCTTCTACATGGCGTTCAATCACATCTATACCATATGTTTCATACCCTATTTCTCTTGCCGCCAACAGGCACTCACACGCTCCTATCCCGATCTCAAATAAAGACATACCGTTGGCATACCCATTACGCCGTATTGATGCAAGTACGTTAGAATAGTAAGAAAAAAACACAGGGTTTGCTTTTCTGGGTGTATCGTTATACAAAAAAAGCTTTTCCGGGAATTCACGCGCAAACATATGGTTGCACATAGGACAGTACATCCACATCCGGACAGGGTTAAAAAACTCGTTGTACCCTACTGCTTCAATGAGTGAATAACACCAGCGCGGTTCACTTTCATTATCGCAAAGCGGGCATTTTGCATTTACCTGCTCTTTTTTCTTTCCCTGAAAAATATAACTATAACTTGTATGATCTTCACTTAACATTCTCGATGCAATATTTGGCATATTGGTGAATGCTTTATAGAAAAGCTCGTACGCTTCTTCCGGCTCTCCTATCATGTTGGAGATTTGAGCAATGCAATAATAACAAAATGGTGCAAATTCCGGTTTTTTTTCTAATTCAAAAAATACAGAAAGAGCTTCATCAAGTTTACCCGCGTGCATAAAAGCGGTTCCGTCATTAAATTTCTTAAGCAGTTCGTTCATTATTTTATACCTCTTAAAACAGTTCCGCTTTTTCCACAGCATATTTTAGTTTTGCATCAGAATTTTCCATTTCTTTTGCTGTCAATACCATTTGCTTATATACCAATCCGGGATTTGCCACTATCATACGGGAATCGATAACTGCTTCACCGCTTTTGATTCTTGTGTCACACTTTTCAAGCAAACTCCATGCTTTATCATATTCCTTTTTCCCATGCAGTACGATCGCATAATAATAATCAAAATCCATTTCATCCGGAAAATAAGACAGTGCGCCGAGGCATAAATCTTCGCATTCCTTTAGTTTACCGGGAATTTTGGTGTAGTGCTGCAGTAAAGCACCAAAAGCACTTTTTCTGACAAGCGACATTACATCGTCTCCGCCATTTACAACTTCATGATATAATGCATTAATTTCGTTTATTTTATCTTCTGTGTTCCCTTCTATTTGAGCTTTTGCTTTTAATGCATCTGCCAGATAGCCTTTATAATTCAAATTATCCGGATCTTTACTAAGCCCTTCATTAAGCATTTTAATATTACGTTCTATCTTATTTGTTTTACCGATCGATGTCGATGTGTAACCGGTATGCATGATTGTAATATCGTCTCCATATACTGTCTTATCAACATGGACATTTAATTTTTCATGTATTTTACCTTCATACCGGATTTCCGGCAGGTTGCGGAATAAACGTTCCTGGGTAAATATTTCGGCCACCTTACCGGAATCATCCAACTGAGCCCACGGACACTGTATCACAAGCCAGTTATCCCGTAAATTCGGAGTTGCCATGACATAATTCAAAAACGGCATTATCTTTTTTGTATCTCCCGCGGAAAAGTATTCATCCGCATCCAGAAATGCTATCCATTCACCTTTTGCCTGCTCAATAGCGAAGTTTTTAGCGGCAGCAAAATCGCTTATCCATTCAAAATGAACCACTTTGGCACCCATGCGTTCAGCTATCTCTATTGTGCGGTCAGTCGAACCGGTGTCTACAACGATCTGTTCAAAAGCAATTTTTTTTGCCCAGCTTAAGGCTTTCTCAATATTTCTCTCTTCATTTTTAACGATCATACATTGTGAGAGTCTTACTGACGATGCGCGTGTTTGCGGGCGTTTATTTTTATTTTTTTTCTTGCTCATTTTTACCTCCGGTTTTTCAACTAATCAAACCTGTCCGATTCATCTGCATATCCCGGCTTCGGACTCAGAACAAACAGTCGAGTCATATGTGTCATAGTTTTAGCTATATTGTCGTCTTTTATCAGAGACTGCACTTGCGATATTAATTTCGTATCTTCATCAACATTCGGACCAACCTCATATCCGGAAGAACAATAAAAGCCTTGTTCTTTTGCTTTATCTATAACATAGTTGTGATCAATATAACGTACACCACTCCACAATTCATATGGCTTTGATGAAATTATACCATTTGCTAAATCTTTAATATTCTCGTAATAACCTGCATTCTTTAGTGTAAATATTATTTTTGAGTTATATTTACTTACTGTGTGTAATGCTTTTAACAGATTCGGAAATTCTTTGTCAATATATTCAGAAATATCCTGATGGAAAATTATGTAATTGTACTGACCTTGTTGCTGACTGCATAATTCAATCACATCAGTTATTGAGTTTGTTGACTCTTTAGTGAGAATGAAATCGAAATAGTACCTTGCATCCTCTGTATAACGTAAATCATTTATGATAGCACCAGTTTTTCCTTCTTTTTTGCCTTGTTTATGTAATTCATTGAATAAATACATTGGAGTTGCACAAAAAAGCGGATCGATGAATAAAAATGATTTATTATCCTCAATATCCTTACTTAATAAATAGTTTAAAACTGTTATGTTTAGTACCATGCTATACCATGCATCAATACCCCATTTTTCATAGTACCGTTTCCGTGATAGTTCAAGATTTTCATTTGCTGCAATATCACTCGACGAAGTTTGTGACCCGAAATGATGAAGAAATGTATCTTTTGCTACTATTTGTTTAAAACCACTACGGCGTAAAATCGTTGACATATCGTCATCTGCAAACTGTCCGTAATATAACCAGGGATCACGAAGGATTAGTCTATATAACATGGTTGGAATTATATAGCCGCTCGTTGGCATTATTCTTATTTTATATTCCCATTTCAAAGGGTTTGAATGATTGTATTCATTTGCAAACTGCTGCATTTGGCTGTCATCTTTTAACGGATCAGAGTAACTAACGTATATCGCTTGTCTATTGGATGATTCATTACAAGCGGCTACGACAGCTCCTATATGTGAATTTGAACTTATGCATCTTACTAAATTATCCAGCCAGTTTTTTGTTGCGATAATATCGGAGTGAAATTCAACAAAATAACGACCTTGAGCCGCAATAGGTCCAAGCGAGTAAGCATTGTATCCGAGAGGATACTTTAAATCTACGGTTTTTACTCTTGGATCATTTATTGAACGAATAAATTCAGATGTTTCACCATTATCAGTAGAACCGTTATTTACTACGATAATTTCCACACTATATTTATCAAAATCAGTATATTTAAGCAAACTTTCATATGCGATTCTTGTTAAGTAAGCTTTATTATAACAAAGAAGCATAATTGTTACATCGTAGGCATACTCCATTTTAAGTGTTTCATTATGCTGCGGCACATACTCCATGACACTATCAAGTAAAATGTTGCGGTTTTCATGTATTTTACCTATATCGGGATATATAGAAAACCAAAAATACAGTTCATTTCTAAGAAACACATTCAATGGCAGGAGTTCATACACCATTCGTAATGATGCGCTCTCACAATCTCCGGCAGTGCAAATATCACCAAGCGCTTTCGCTGCGAGTGCTGCGTTTATGGCGGCTTCACGTCCCCTGTGCTTTTCGTCGATGTTATTGTTCTCAATATAATCTGCTATATTTTCATATAGTTCTTCCAGCATTTCAAATACAGTAACACATGAATCCGTGGTATTATTATTTATTTTTTCACAAACATAATCCAGAGCTTCGTTACTGCTGTCCAGCAACTCGAACAATAATCCTATTGTTTCTTCATTTTTCATTACATATACTCCGTAATCAACTATTAAGCAGTTCTTTCGTTATTGTCATTACAATTCCGGCAAACTCGAATGCACCGCAACTTTTTGCGGCACGGGCTATAATTAATAAATCGTTGGGATCATTCATATCATATATGCTTGAAAGCAGGTTTATCAATGCTTCTGCCGATGCGTCCCGGCTTAGCATTATTGCTATCAATGGACTTAAAACATCCTGCCGGTTTTTTTCTGTATATAAAATTAGTTTTGCATATTTTATGACTTCGTCCAAGTCTTTAAGACCTTGCGCTGCAAGCAGTAACCGGCTGTAAAGCATTGTCGGGTCTGCTTGTACATGATATGAAATACCTGTGTTACCGCTGTTTCTTAATCTTTCTTCCCCCGCTTTAAGAATATTCCATGCTTCCCGATAATCACCTTTATGGCATAAGACAGATGCCATATAATATTCAAAATCAAGTGACTCCGGGAATTCTGCCAATGCTCTGTTACATAATATTTCACACTCTGCAAGCTTTTGAGGATCATTAATATACTTATTTAACATGTGAATGTAAGCTTTGACTCTAAGCTTGTAGAAGATTTTATCGGCTCCGTTTTCTATTGCTTCGATGAAATACCTTTCTGCTTCTTCTTGGCTTTCATTATCATCCTTCATCTTCAAAGAATCTGCAAGATAAACTTTTAATGCAAGGTTGTCTTCCGACAAAGCCATAGATTTTCTCAGCATGCTGATGTTACGTTCGATCTTATTTGATTCTTTCACAGATGATTCAGAATACCCTGTGTGGATTATTTTAAACTCGTCTGTCCACACAACCATGTCTGCATCAACGTCGAGTCGTTCATGTATGCTCCCTATATACTTCACGGTTGAGTCATTCTTGATTACACGCATAGCATCATATATTGAAGCCGGTTTTCCATTATCATCAACATTTATTAGTTTACAGTTGATTACGCTACAACTGGCAAGCTGTTCCGGATCATCTTGTAAACGTTTAAGATAATCAATGAGATTCAATGCATCCTCAGGTAATAAATATTCATCTGCATCAAGAATAATGATCCAATTTCCTATTGCTTTACTCATGGCATAGTTTCTCGCAGCAGAAAAATCGTCTATCCATTCAAAATGATAAACATCGGCTCCCATTTGCTTCGCTATTTCAACTGTTCTGTCGGTCGATCCGGTATCAACAACGATTTGTTCAAACATGATAGATTTCGCCCATTCCAATGAGCGTTCGATGTTTCTTTCCTCGTTTTTAACTATCATGCACTGAGAAAGCCGTATCATATCAGAAAATATGTCCTTTCGTTTAACATTGACTTTTATTTGAAATTATATTATATAAACAACGTTCTAATATAGGTGTTATATTCTTAAATGTATACTCAAGTGCGGTTTCGCGCCCTGCTTTAGCAAGTGACTCTCTGGCTTGAGGGTTAAGCAATAAGCTTGTTAATGCATAACTCATAGAAGGTAAATCACCTTGCTCACATAATAAACAATTTTCACCCGGTTTGGCGTAAGTGTTGATTCCCCCGTTATCGGTAGATAATACTGCTGTGCCTGATGCCATAGCTTCGATCGGTGGCAGCGGGAAGGATTCATACAGTGATGTAGATAAATATATATCGGCATTCCGATATAATTCCGCAAGTTTTTCTTGAGACGGCAGTATAAAATACTCAATATCAAACGATGCGTTTCCAACTGAACATTCAACTTGTGAAACCCACCAGACCTTAAACGGTATATCCATTTTGGCTGTTTCTTTTAAAACCGATAGTGCGAAATCAAATCCTTTAAACTTTAATGAAGGGTTTCCAACAAGAAGTACAATAGGGATATCATTATTTTTACTTTCTAAAGGATAGTAAAAATCGGTGTCGATTCCATTGGGAAAAATTTGAGATTCCCTGTTATATATACCTTTTAGTATATCCTGTATTGTTTTTGATACTGCCATCATATGCACGGGTATTCTGTATAAAGTATGCATTATCAAACGTATGGGAGTTGTGCTGTATATCATATCGTTGAAATCACCGTATATTGCCGGAGATCCCTGTTCCCATAATACTACAGGAATTTTTGAATCTTGGAATTCATTCACTTCATTTACAAAACCGAGAACTACTATATCTTCTTCATTAAGATAATCAATAAATTTCTTATTTTCCGGTATAACAAGTTGAGTTGAAACATCATTGTCTGTTAAATGACTCCATTCGGGTATAGCTCTTTTGCTTTTATCACACCGATAATATAAATTCACTATATGTCCATTAGTATGAAGCTCTTTAATTTGTTGTAATAATGCCTTTACTCCCCCGGTCATCGCCTGAGAAGGTAAAATATATGCAATATTCATTTTTTCGACTTTTTCATCAAGGTTAACTAGTTTATCACATATCAAACTTTTATAGTTCATAGTTGGAAAAAAATTGTAAACTTGTAAATTATCGATTTCATTATAACTGAATTCCAGTCCGATAAAAAAGATGGGGTGATAAACTCTGACTGAAGTTACTTCTGTTTCTGATTCTAAATCGTACGGATACATAGGTGTAAACAATAATATGGACTTTTTTACCTTTGTGAGTAGGTCAATGAGAATTTCCTTTGCATAATCGGCAGGTATATTTTCAAATAAGTGAAAAATCAAAACTGCATCATATTCTTCGATTTCATTTATATTTTTAAAACAATCAGAGTTGTAAACTTTCCTATACCGACTGTCTTTATTAAAATTTCCGCAATCTGTTAAATCAACGCGATCTATTTTTACATTTGAAAATAGTTTTGCTATACTTTCATCATAACCGCTGATTTCCAGTATTGACCGCAGTTTTTCATTATTCATAAAATCTTTAATGATCGCTTTAATATTAGTAAGGTCATCAATCACTTAATCACATCCTTCCCAGCCGGTTTCGTATATGGTTCGTGTCATATTAAACCAGTTTTCCAGAAAGCTTTCATTCCCAAATTTATGAGATTCCGTGTAACAATTTTCACTCATTGCTTGCTGTAAGTTGATATCATTAAGGTATTCAATGACTTTTTTTGCAAATCCCTTAGTGTCAAACCTTGAAAACAGATAACCCGTTTGACCGTTTGTAATGATTTCCGATGGACCGTATTTTATATCAAATGCAAAAGCAGGGCATCCGTTACATATGCTTTCAACCAGTGTAAGTCCGAAACCCTCTGCTCCGCTTGTGAATAAAGATAATACTGCAGTGTTAAAAATAGTAAGCGGTTTATCTGTATATCCTTTTAGAAACACATTGTTTTCTAGCCCCAAAGCTTTGATTTGTTTATTAAGCTGTTCCTCCTCCGGTCCGTGTCCGTATATATCTAGAACTGCATCCGGCACTTCTTTAACCACGTGGGAATAAATATCTATGGCATAATTTATTTGTTTAAGTGGATCAAGCCTGGCTATTATGACCGCTTTCTTTTGCTCTCTTTTGGAAAAATCAACTTTTTCTATATCATATGGATACGGGTGCGGTATTACAAACATATTTTGCTTTTTTCCATATAAGCTATGAAAATCATTACTAGCTGATTTTGTCAGCATTACAATACCGTCAAACTTCTTATGGTTTTCGCACAGGTATTTATAGTATTTTTGCGGTCCGCTTTTTAAGTTATATGCATCATTGAGAAATATGCTGTGAACAACTGCACATTTTGCAATATTCTTTTTGTTGCTCTCTACCATTGTTGCAGCTTTTGACATCAGACCGTCTTCAATTACAAGCATATAGAACTTATCGTCTTTGATCGTTTGGCTCAGGTAATATGCTGCAAGCTCCGCGCTGTCTTCACATTCCTTTATCACATTCTCGCAATCATCATACACAATGTATTTGTTTGGCATTGCTCCGGCGTCCGAAAACTCAAAATAAGCTTTTATACATAAATCTCCACCGGTTGTGTAATAGTTTACGTGAAACTTACTATCATCTACAGGATCATATTCGCGAATATAGTTAAGATAACCCCAATCATCATAGACAGAATCTTTCTCTTTCTTTTTACCGTTGAAACATCGTACCATACGCAGACAGCCGGCATATCCGGTATAGTGTTCTTCACGGATACGTTTATCGTCGTTATATACTTCATATATGCTGTCAGAAGTTTTAAGATACTTCATCCCGTCATCGGCAGGTGAATAAACAGCAATATTTTCTAGACCTTCTTCGTATGATTTTTGAAAATAGTTAAAAACATTTTGTATTCTGGTATGGCGACTCATTTTAACCTGATCTTCGCCTGCAGTTTGAAGCCATGTTTGTGCTTGATTTTGATTGATATTATGAATACATGTAAGAAGCAATGGTTTGTAATTCCATTTATCCTCCATCAGTTTCATTTTTCTAAGCACGCTGTCGATATATCCCGTTCGTCTTGTGATTATTCCGGATAAAATAAAAATCGTTTCGATATTGTTTAAAATATTATATTCTTCCGGAATTTCCCCGTCTGTCTCTCTTGCTGAGATGCCGTCCGGATATAACATACTTTTTATAGCACCAATTTCCGAATCGGTCGGGTTTAATAATATATATTGTTCGAGAATCTGTCCCGCCATTTCCAAATTACCGCCATTGATCAAGTCAAAAATTATTGTCTTGATCGATGCTGCTTCCTGTTCAAATTGAGCCCGCGTGGAATTAGAGTTTTCTCCCATATGATGCTGTATCCTTTTCATTACTTGTTTATGAAATGTTTTTCTGATAATATCATGAATAGTTTTTTGTTTTAATGCGATATCATTTTGAGGATGGTGCAACATGGAAAACCCGGTCAATGACCCGAAGTCAATATATGACAATGCTTATAATTTGGTTGAATCAGGTGATTATGAAGCTGCTGCCGAATTGCTTTTAACTATTACAGAAGATGATCTTTATGGTCCATATGCATATTTTGTGCTCGGTGAAATATCTAACCGCACGGGAGACCCTTTAGCTGCTAAAGACTTATACTATAAAGCATTGGGATTAAAACCTGATTTATATAAAAATATATTGTCAATCGATCATCCTAATCATGATTATGTTTTTACCGGTATTAAATACGAACCGCCAATCGAAGTATGCCCTCTTTGTAATGAGCCGGGAGAACCTATCTGGTGTTATCCGACAATGAATTTTAAGTCATTTCATATGCGTAATCACAATCCTGTTCGTTTATGGATGTATTGTAAAGATTGTCATCATGTTTATGCCGAAGAATTCCCGGAGCAAGAGGTTTTAGAGTCGGGTACTGATTTGGCATATGCCCGTATGTTCAACACAAATACTTCTCGATTTGATCATTATTCAAATCTGCTTTCAAAGCTTTCTGTTTATACTGTAGGGCAGGAACTGCTGGAGATAGGACTTGGCGGTTGTGAATGTGTTCTTGTCGCTCAAGAAATGGGATTTGATGTTTACGGCGTCGATATTATGGACAGTGGTGTCGCACTTGCCAAAAAGTACGGTATAAACGCGGAGCTGAAGGATTTCATGAATTTTGAAACAGAGAGAAAATGGGATATTATCATTTTCGGCGATGTGATCGAGCATGTGTCCGATCCGAGAACAGCACTCATGAAGCTTTTTGATTTACTTAAGGATGATGGTGTCCTTTGGTTGTCAACACCTAATTTCGATAGTGCTTTTTCTGTTGTTCATGGTCATGAAGACGGTATGCGGCTTGAAGTTTCACATAAAAATTATTTTTCACGGATTTCTCTTTTTAACCTTTTAGAACAATGCGGGTTTATACCGGTAGACTATAATTTATCTCCGCATTACCCGGGTTCGATGGAGGTTATTATCATAAAAAACACAAAGAGCATCGGTTAGCTCCGTTGTTAACCCAGTTTTTCTTTGGTCATCTCCATTAATTTCTGAGCAAATGTTATTGCACCGCAGTTTTTTGCTGCCCTTGCTATATGCATCAGATCACGCGGATCGTTTATATCGTATGCACCTGATATTGCTTCAAAAACCTCGATACCTGTTTTACCCTGCTTGAACATATCAGCAAGAAAGGTACCCAAAACTTCCGGCTGCTCTTTCCCTTCACTTAGCATAGTATTAAATATTGTAGTATATTGCTGTGTTTTTAATTCATCTCCCAATCCCATTGTTGATAAAATAAACTGACGATAAAGCAGTATAGGACATGGCATCAAGACACGGGTTTCAGGGAGTGTTGTTGATTCCATAAAGAATTGTTCACATTTTAATAAATCATCTATTGCTTTTTTATAATTTCTATTTTGATTATTCAAAACAGCTCTGTAATAATAATAATCTAAATTATTTGGAAGCACAGTGATAGCTTCATCAAACAACTTTTTTGCTGCTTCGTTTTTTACGGGATCATAAATAAACCGTGCTAGTAAAAAATCATAAGCAAGCCTCTTTATAGCCGGTTCTGCCGGTTTTTTGTTTGCCAGAGCTTGCAGGTACAACTCTTCCGCTTCGGCACGGGCTTCCTCTGTTCCTGCGGCTTTTATTGAATCTGCCAGATATAGCATTGTATGCGGATTATTCGGATCACGTTCCAGTTCGGCTCTTAGTAATTTAATATTCCGTTCGCGTTTATCAGCAGCGTTAAATGCCGTCTGTGAATAACCTGTATGCATAATGCGCAGATTTTCGGCATTATATGCTTTATTTTTTATTCTTACCGCTTCATGTATCGTTCCTTCGTAACGCAGATCCGGGCGGTTTTGAAAGATACGTTGAACGGTCAGTACAGTATATGCTTTCCCTTCATCATTTAACTGTACCCATGAACAGCTTAACGAATCAAAAGCATTTATATGTTGTGAATTGTTCTGAATTTTCTTCAGCACAGCCATCATTTCCTTTGCATCTTCTCGAAGAATATATTCATCGGCGTCCAGAATGGCTATCCAGTTCCCCTTTGCTTGGTTCATAGCAAAGTTTTTTGCTGCAGAGAAATCATTTATCCATTCAAAATGACATACCCTGGCACCCATTTTTTCGGCAAGCTCAACTGTACGGTCAGTTGATCCGGTATCGACGACAATTTGCTCATATGCAATGTCTTTAGCCCAGCCAAGAGCTTTTTCAATGTTCTTTTCCTCGTTTTTAACGATCATACATTGAGAAAGTTTAACTGGTGATTGAGGATTCTGTTGTGCCCGGTTTACTGATGTTTTTTTCTTTTTTTTCTTGCTCATTTTTTATCTTCCCCAAGCATTTGTCCGGCTATTTTCATGATATTACGGGTGAAATCAACCGCTCCGCCTTCTTTTGCCGCTCTTGCTATAAATAACAAATCTTTCGGGTCGTTTAAATCATATATGACCGCCAGTTCGTTTAATACTTCTTCATCTGATTTACCCTGTTCAAGTATTGCCCGTATATATGGTCCGATTATCTCTGTTTGGTTTTTTCCCTCTTGCAAAAGGACTTTTATGATTGTTTCATTTTTTATGATTTCCTCTTGATCCTTTATACCTTTTGATGAAATCAATAACTGATTATAAAGCAGAACCGGGTTTGAAATCATTATATTAGTCGTTGGTATTGATCCCGGTGACAGCAATGCTTTTTCGCACACAGTCAGATCATCCAATGCGGCTCTATAATTTGATGTCTTATTATAGAGCAATGCTCGATAGTAATAATAATCTATAAAATCCGGTAAACACTCGATTGCTTCATTACATAGTATTATTGTTTCTTCATTTTTTGTTTCATTTTTTAAGCTGTAATGAATTAAAAAATTATATGCAAGTTGTTTTATATGCTTGTTTTTTATCTCTCTCTTTCCGGTTAGTGCTTTATGAAACAATTCTTCAGCTTCTTTAAAATCCTCTTCATTTCCCGAATTTTTTATTGAATCCGCTAAATAAAGCATAATATCCGGGTTATCCGGGTCTTCTTCAAGCTCTTTTCTCAATAACTCTTTATTACGTTCTTTTTTATTGGTTTCTTTATAACTCATGTTTGTGTATCCGGTATGATATATCCGGATATTTGGAGCTTCAAGAAAACCGTACCTTAGTTTTATAACCTCATGAATTTTACCTTCAAAACGCAAATATGGACGATTTTGGAAAAACCGCTGATGATTGATAATCGAGATCGCATTGTCATTATCATCGAGATTTATAAATGTACACTGTATTGCGTCACATTTAACTGCAGCTTCCGGATCACTTTTAATTTTCTTTAACAGTAAATATAGTTCATTTGCATCTTTTTTTGTCATGTATTCATCTGCGTCAAGAAATGCTATCCAATCCCCTTTTGCCAGATCCATTGCGTAATTTTTTGCGGCAGAAAAATCGTTGATCCAATCAAAATGGTACACCTTTGCTCCCATTTTTTCAGCCAGTTCAACTGTCTTGTCTGTCGAACCGGTATCGACAACGATCTGCTCATACGCTATATCCTTAGCCCACTCCAATGCTCTTTCAATGTTTTTTCCTTCGTTTTTTACTATCATGCATTGTGACAATTTGACTGAAGAATCGGCTTTTTTCTGCGGTGGTTTCTTTTTCTTTTTTTTGCTCATAGTCTACCTCCGCATGTTTTTAATATGGTTTGCAAATCCAATCGCACCGTGTTCTCTTGCTGTATTTGCAATAAACAACAAATCTCCCGGATCATTCATGTCATATATGTTTGAGAGAAGTCCCGTGATTTCAGATTCAGAAACTTTATAATAAATCAATGTAGCGATACAAGGCCCCAGAACTGATTTACGAGTTTTATCCAGCGTCAGTACATGGGTTGAATAGAGCACTACATTTTCTATATCTCCCATGTTTTTTGCCATAATTATCATTTGACTGAACAGTATGGTCGGATCTGCCGGGATCATTATCGAATCGTCCGGGTTTGGATGACTGAGCAGGTTGGCTTCACAGCTCTTTAGATGTTCCCAGGCTTCATTATACATGTTTTTTTTCTGTAATATTGTAGCCAGAAGATATTCAAAGTCTACCGACCATGGAAATTCTTTTAAAGCTTTCCGGCATATTTCTTCACTTTTCTGCATATCAACAGTTTCGTTTATATATTTATTTATCAAATAAATATACATTTTAATTCTTAGAAAATTATTTACTGCAGCACCATTGCTATTGCTCATGATTTCATTAAATAGACTCTCAGCTTCATCTCTATTTTCTTTACTTTCACTCATACTCAGAGAGTTTGCCAAATATGCTTTAATAGTTAAGTCATGTGGTTTTTTTGTCAGTTCGGTTCTTAGTAATGCTATATTACGCTGTGCCTTCCCTGTTTTTTTGTGTGCCGATTCCGAATATCCTGTATGTATTATCATGAATTCATCATTATGAAGAATATTACTTTTTTCAACTGTTATCTGTTCGTGAACCGCTCCTTTAAAACGAATTTCTGGTATGTTACGGAACACACGGACTGCAGTTGATTTTGTCATGGGTCTGCCGTTATCATCTACATTGACAAGCATACAACTGACCGCATTTATTCTCTCTTTCGTTTCCTGCTCACGGTCAATCTGTCCAAGAAACTCGATCAATCTTCTTGCGTCTTCATATGAATAATACTCATCTGCATCAAGAGATAAAATCCAGTCTCCGGTTGCTTTTTCAATAGCGAAATTCTTTGCTGCAGAAAAATCGTATATCCACTCAAAATTAAAGACTTGCGCACCTGCACGTTTAATTCTCTCTATTGTGCGGTCGGTCGAACCCGTGTCGACAACGATCCGTTCAAACGCAATGCTTTTAACACAATCCAATACTTTTTCGATGTTGTTTTCTTCATTTTTAGTTATCACACACAAACTTAAACGAATATCATTCATTTGACTGCACCTCTTAGTAAATTATGATACCACAGTATATCTATTATGTATAGGGTTTGAATATGTAAGAAAACCGCCGATCGGTGCCGCCAGGCCCGAAACGTGCGGTCTTCTTACTAAGAGGGTTATGATGATTAACCTAGAAGCTGGAGGACTCCTTGGGGTAACGCGTTAGCTTGCGCGAGCATTGCGGTCGATGCCTGGAAGAGTATGTTATTCTTTGTAAACTCCGTCATCATCTTCGCCATATCCACGTCTCTTATCCGGCTTTCCGCTGCTGCGAGGTTTTCTGCCGAGTTATCGAGGTTTTGGATTTTAAATTCGAGGCGGTTTTGTATAGCACCGAGAGTTGCACGGGTTACAGACAGAGTGTTTATTGCTGATGTCATTGTTGTTATTGCGTTTTGTGCAGGTAAGAATTCTGCTATATGCGCTTTTGGTACGTTTAATGTTCCGATAGAAAAAACAGTTACATCACCTTCATTTGCTCCCGATTGAAGAGTAAATGTCATATCAAATACTGTCATATCGTTAAATTTAATCGTACTTTCAATTTGTGAAAGTTCGTTATTTAGTTGGCTGAATTCTAGATTAAGTGCGTTTCTGTCGACAGTGTCATCGTTTGTTCCGTTTGCTGCCTGAACTGCGAGTTCGCGCATACGCTGCATGATGTCGTGTGCCGCTTGCATCGCACCTTCTGCTGTCTGTACAAGCGAAATACCGTCTTGTGAGTTTCTGGATGCCATATTTAAACCACGGATCTGGGTACGCATTTTTTCTGAGATCGCAAGTCCCGCTGCGTCGTCGGCGGCACGGTTGACGCGGTAACCTGAGCTGAGTTTTTCTACGTTTTTACCGATGTTTACGTTATTGAGTCCGTATTGTCTGTGGCTGTTTTGAGCTGTAATGTTGTTTTGTATACGCATAATGATGCACGCTTCCTTTCTTTTGTTCGTTGGGAGCTAATCCTTTAGTCCGTTCCGAATTTCCTTAAGTATTGTAAGTGTGCATCCTTGCATACTGTATTTTGTTTTCATAAAGCATTATCGCCATTTGCCAAAGGAACTTTAGTCTTTTCATAAAAAAAATGCAAACCTGCATTTTCTTGTATATTGTATGGTATTTTGTTATGATGATAAATAAAGCAAATGGAAGCTGTTATAGGAAGTGATAAACAGATATGAAGGAAGTAAAAGTCTCCCAACCGCAATACTTTAAACACTTTAGCTGCACCTGCGATAAATGCCGGTACAATTGCTGCCGTCACAACTGGCAGATCCGCATCGATAAAAATACATATGATAAATATGTAAGATTAAATAATGATATCGGGAAGGAATTTCTTGATAAAATAAATGTAATTTCTCAAGATCCCTTTATTGCAATAATTGTCACCAATCACGACGGCAGTTGTCATTTTCTAGATGAAAACGGTTTTTGCAGTATCCAGCTTAAACTTGGATATGATTACCTGAGCCGGACATGCAGGATCCACCCGCGCAGCATAAGCTATATCGAAGGCGTATTTGAAACATATCTTGAATTATCATGTGAAGAAGCTGTGAGAGTCGCGTTGTTTGAAAAAAAGCCGATGGTTCTAGAACAATCTCTTCTTGAACCGGACGGCAGCGGCAATTTTATTCCAAACCGTATGCTTACTGCGGAAAAGTATACAGCTGCTCGTAATACCGCAGAGATTTTCGGGAAGCTCAGAATGACTTCGATTGCAATCATTCAAAACAGGCAATTTACTCTGCGGGTCAGAATGTTGCTGCTATGTTTATTGATTGAACAGGTCAATCAGTTATTATCATCCGGACAGGATCATATGATTACCGGTTGTGCTGATGAATCCTTAAAACTGATGGGGACAGGTGTCTACAGCAATCTTGCCAATGAAATGCCTGACGGAGTAGAGATCGATTTCGATATTGTGCTTGATATATTAAAAGATATGATGACGAAGAATGATAAGCGTTTTCAAAATATCCTGACTCAGTCAATGGAGGGTCTTGGATTTTCACCCGGGTCTTTTGGAATATATGATTCATTTGGAAATGCATATAAAGACAAGTATCAGATTTATTTTAATGATAATGAATATATTTTTGAAAATTATATCGTTAACCATATACTTATGGAGGGGTTTCCTTTTAATTATGGTAAAGAGTCCGGGGTGATGGCAAATTATGCGGATTTATTGGTAAAATATAACCTTATTGAATTTTTATTGGTCGGTGTGTGTAGCTATAATAATAAATTTGACGAATGGAGTATCATTGACTGCGTTTCTGCTTTTGCCAGATGTTATGATCATGCACTCAAGGGATATCTTATGATGGAATAAAAAGGATTATTTTTATGGATAAAATTAAAATATATCAACCGAAAAGTTATACAAATTTTAAGTGCACAATGAACGGATGCAAAAATAACTGCTGTCAAAACTGGAGAATTGACATTGACAAGACAACATATGAAAAATATATAGGTCTTGAAGATGAGTTAAAAAATGAAATCACTAAGCATATAGGAAATTTTCCGGATGGTAGTCCCAGAAAATATATAAAGCTTACTCCAAACGGATATTGCCCATTTCTTGATGATAAGGGACTTTGCACTTTACAACTAAGATTCGGTTACGATTTTTTGTGTGTTGTTTGTAAAATATATCCTCGAATAGCGTGCGAAGTCAGCGGCAGTCCCGAATACTTTGTAGAATTATCATGTGAAGCGGCGGTCAACCATGTTTTGTTTGAAAAAAAATTTATGTCCTTTGATGAAGTTGAAATTGATTTTGAAACCTATAAAGCTACTGCTTTAAATTTCACCTATGCTTTGGATACAAAAAAGTATACTCAAAACTCGGACGGACACAATATTTTTTGGAAGCTTAGAGTAGCTTCTGTTTTAACACTTCAATCAAGAAATTATCCCATCAGATTCAGGATGTTACTTCTTTGTATGTTTATACAAGAAATCGCCAATCTTATAACCAATAATATGGATTCAAAGATTATAACTCATACCGATAGTTATATGGAAAGGTTAGAAAATGGTTTTTATAATGAATTATTTAAATCCGTTCCCGATGGTGCCGGACGTGAATTCGATATTGTGCTTGATGTTTTACGAGAAGTACACAGAAAGCATACAATGTTTAAACCAATAATGGACGATATAGTAAATGGATTTGGTATTGAACCCGGGAGTTGGAAAATACCCGAAAATTTTGATGAAAGATACAATAATTATTATAGTATGTATCTGGCGAAAAATGAGTATGTAGTGGAAAATTATCTTGTTTACAGAGTACTTTTCGAAGGATTTCCGTTTAACTATAAAGCAAAAAGCGGAATCATGAACAACTATGTTGAATTATATGCAAAGTTGAATTTAATAGAGTTTTTAATCACGGGTATCTGCAGGCAACACAATAAATTTGACAAAAGGTTTATCTGTGAAGCGATTTCTTTGTTTTCAAGAGGATATGAACATTCGCCAACCAAGTTCTTTCTGGAAGAATCTGATAAGTGAATTGTACCATATGATAGAGCCCGAACATTGTTCGGGCTCTACGTTTGCGCGCTTAGGTATTTATTGACCTCGCCGCCAATGCGGCGTATTGCCTATGGTTGATCCGGACTTCAGCCGACCCCGCCGGCTGCTGCCGGCTCAGCCGCATTAGCGGCCGTGTTTAACCCAACAATTGCAATACTCCCTGTGGTATTGTATTCGCTTGTGCGAGCATTGCAGTAGACGCCTGGAAGAGGATGTTGTTCTTGGTAAATTCGGTCATCATCTTCGCCATATCAACGTCTCTTATGCGGCTTTCGGCTGCTTGCAGGTTCTCCGCTGAGTTATCGAGGTTCTGGATCTTAAACTCAAGGCGGTTTTGGATCGCACCGAGTGTCGCTCGGCTTGTAGACAGTTTGTTAATTTCATCTGTCATTGCAGTTATTGCGGCTGCTGCATTGGTTTCATTATTAATTGTATTAGTTACATTTCCAATGTTTCCAATGCTGAATGTTGTGGTATCAGCAGCATTTGCACCGGTTTGCAACGTGAATGATGCGCCAAATACAGTCATATCATTGAATTTTACTGTACTTTCGATTTGGACCAATTCTTGTTTCAATTGTGTGAATTCCAAATCCAGCGCGTTGCGGTCAACGGTGTTGTCATTTGTACCATTACGGGACTGAACTGCCAGTTCACGCATTCTTTGCATGATGTTGTGTGCTGTTTGCATTGCGCCTTCTGCTGTTTGTACAAGTGAGATACCGTCTTGCGAGTTTTTCGATGCCATGTTGAGTCCGCGGATCTGTGTACGCATTTTCTCTGAAATTGCGAGTCCTGCGGCGTCATCGCCCGCGCGGTTAACCCTAAAACCCGAGCTGAGCTTCTCAACACTTTTTCCAATTCCGCCGTTGTTGATGCTGTACTGTCTGTGGCTGTTGATTGCTGTAATGTTGTTGTTAATACGCATGATGTTCGCTTCCTTTCTTTTGTCCGGGAGTTTCCATACTCCTCGGCCGGTGTGCGTGGAAAACGCACTTTATTGGAGATTCATCTCTATTACATAAACCCTTTCAGAGGCGCGCAATCCCCTACAGGGTAGATGACTTATATTTCTCCGGGGACAGACCTTACAGCCTTTAAGCGGGTCAATTCGCTTTATATTGATCTGTCCCCTGATTTACCGATTTAAACAAGTGGTATCACGCGGTTTGTGTTAGCCTGCCTATCCTACGAGCTGTAATACGCTCTGTGGTATGGCGTTAGCCTGTGCAAGCATTGCCGTCGAAGCCTGGAAGAGTATACTGTTCTTTGTGAATTCTGTCATCATCTTCGCCATGTCAACGTCTCTTATGCGGCTTTCAGCTGCCTGCAGGTTCTCTGCGGAGTTATCGAGGTTCTGGATTTTGAACTCTAATCGGTTTTGGATCGCACCGAGCATTGCACGGTTGGTTGACAGTTCGTTGATATAGCTTGTCATTTGAGTGATTGTGCTTGCTGCTGTGCTTTCAGAAGCTACGCTTAACTTAGTACTTCCGAGTGATGCAATACTGAATGTCGTGGTGTCGATCGCATTTGCTCCGGTTTGAAGGGTGAATGATGAATCAAATACTGTCATATCGTTGAATTTTACTGTGCTTGAGATCTGGCTGAGTTCTTTATCTAATTGTTGGAACTCGAGATCGAGTGCTGCGCGGTCAACGGTTGTGTCGTTTGTTCCGTTGCGGGATTGGACTGCCAGTTCACGCATTCTCTGCATGATGTTGTGTGCTGTCTGCATTGCGCCTTCTGCGGTTTGTACTAGGGAGATGCCGTCTTGTGAGTTTTTCGATGCCATATTGAGGCCACGGATCTGTGTACGCATTTTTTCGGAGATTGCAAGTCCAGCTGCGTCATCGCCTGCGCGATTTACTCTGAAACCTGAGCTGAGTTTTTCTACGTTTTTGCCAATTGAACCGTTGTTGATTCCGTACTGTCTGTGGCTGTTGATAGCCGTAATGTTATTGTTAATACGCATGATCTTTGCTTCCTTTCTTTTTTGCCGGGAGTATCCTTACTCCTCGGTTTATTCCTTTTCCTTTTATATTTCATAAACCTTGTAAAATTGTTATTCTTACAAAATCTTATGATGCAATGATAATCGAAAATTGTAAAATTAACGATTGATGATAAACAATATTATTCATTTAATTTAATCAATTAGGTTATTTATGTTCTATCGTTAATTAACTTATTTCATTAGGGGGCAGACTTCATAGTCGCGTAACCCGGTATTTGGTTAATGAAAGTCTGCACCCCAACTTATCAATTATTGCCTTTGGTTTATCCTAAGAGTTGTAATACACTTTGCGGAAGTGAGTTGGCTTGTGCAAGCATTGCTGTCGATGCCTGGAAGAGGATGTTATTTTTAGTGAATTCTGTCATCATCTTCGCCATGTCAACATCTCTTATGCGGCTTTCAGCTGCCTGCAGGTTCTCTGCGGAGTTGTCCAGGTTCTGGATTTTGAACTCTAAGCGGTTTTGAATCGCACCGAGCATTGCGCGGTTGGTCGATAACTGGTTGATATGACTTGTCATTTTTGTAATTGAGTCTGCTGCTGCACTTTCGCTGGCTATACCTAGTCCTGTGCTTTTGAGTGTTGCAATGCTGAATGTTGTGGTATCAATTTCGTTTGCACCTGTTTGAAGTGTGAACGACGTTTCAAATACTGTCATGTCGTTGAACTTGACTGTGCTTGCGATTTGACTGAGTTCTAAATCCAGTTGTTTGAATTCAAGATTTAGTGCGTTTCTATCTACTGTATCGTCGTTTGTGCCATTGCGGGATTGGACTGCCAGTTCACGCATTCTCTGCATGATGTTGTGTGCTGTCTGCATTGCACCTTCTGCGGTCTGTACGAGAGAGATGCCGTCCTGGGAGTTTTTCGATGCCATGTTGAGACCGCGGATTTGTGTGCGCATTTTTTCGGAGATTGCGAGTCCTGCTGCGTCATCGCCTGCGCGGTTTACTCTAAAGCCTGAGCTGAGTTTTTCTACGTTTTTGCCGATTGAACTGTTGTTGATTCCGTACTGTCTGTGGCTGTTGATAGCCGTAATGTTGTTGTTGATTCTCATGATTTTGCTTCCTTTCTTTCTGTCCGGGAGCTTCCTTGCCCCTCGGTGTTTTTTATTTATATTTTTTATTTCATAAACCTCTTTCGGGGCGCGCTTCCCTTTGGAGATTTGATGACTGTGTTGGGGATTCTTTTTTGCGGGAACGACAAATGGTTTCGAATTTTTGTCCGAAACGCGTAGTGCAGATTTTTGTCAGCTACCTTGCTTTTTCTGCGTCAACGCGTCCTTGCGTCTCAACCGCTATTTTGTTGTCTGTATCCTTTATCGGTACTTCCGAAAATAACTTTAGTGTTTTTTTAAATATTTTTCACGCAAAGTGGTCTCGAACCTTGATCCGAAACGCGAAGTGCAGCATTTGCAAGCTTTTTTTGAAAAAATTATTTTTTTGCTTCCTTGCTTTTCTGCCTCTTAGCGTCCGTGCTTTTGACAAAATATTCTGTGGCTAATAATATTATCGGTATTTTTATGTGAAACTTTAATAAATTAACAGCCCGGAGATTTCCGGGCTGTTCGCACGCACTTAAAACTTGTCTTCGCTGCCAACGCGGCAGTATCTTCGTTGTTTACCAACTCTCTGCCGACGTTGTGTTTGTCGGCGTTAACTAGCCTAAGAGCTGTAAAACACTTTGTGGTAGGGCGTTTGCTTGTGCAAGCATTGCTGTCGAAGCTTGGAAGAGGATGTTGTTCTTTGTAAATTCTGTCATCATCTTCGCCATGTCTACGTCGCGTATACGGCTTTCTGCTGCTTGCAGGTTTTCGGCAGAGTTGTCGAGGTTCTGGATTTTGTACTCAAGACGGTTCTGGATCGCACCAAGATGTGCACGGTTGGTTGACAGTATGTTGATATGAGTTGTCATTGCTGTGATCGTTGAAGCTGCTGTACCTTCGCTTCTGATATCTAAACCTGTGTCTCCGAGTTTTCCAATGCTAAATGTAGTTGTGTCGATTTCATTTGCACCGGTTTGCAATGTGAACGATGTATCGAACACTGTCATATCGTTGAATTTCACTGTGCTGCATATTTGGCTGAGTTCCTGATCCAACTGCTGGAACTCGAGGTCCAGTGCATTACGGTCTACTGTGTCATCGTTTGTACCGTTCCGGGATTGTACTGCGAGTTCACGCATCCTCTGCATGATGTTGTGCGCTGTTTGCAATGCACCTTCTGCGGTTTGTACTAAAGAAATACCATCTTGTGAGTTTTTCGATGCCATGTTGAGACCGCGGATCTGTGTACGCATTTTTTCAGAAATCGCGAGTCCTGCTGCATCATCCGCCGCGCGGTTTACTCTGTAACCTGAGCTGAGCTTCTCGACATTTTTGCCGATTTGCAGATTGTTGATTCCGTACTGTCTGTGGCTGTTGATAGCCGTTACGTTATTGTTGATTCTCATGATTTTGATTCCTTTCTTTTATCCGGGAGTTTCCTTACTCCTCGGTGTTAATGTTTATTTTTTTATTTCATAACCCTGCCGGGGCGTGCGTTCCCTTTTGGGGTTGATGACTTTTTTATCCTTCCGTTAATCAATATCGCACCTTTCATAAGGAACTTTAGAATATTTTATGAATTATTGATAAATCAATGAATATATGGTAGAATTCATGTGTAATAATATACAATGACAAGGATCATTTTATGCCTGCTATATTACCGATAAGCTTATGTATGATAGTAAAAAACGAAGAAGCTTTTCTTGAAGCTTCTCTTAAAAGCGTAAAAACTTTTTTGGGTTTTTCAGATGTGGTTGTTATAGATACCGGATCGACAGACAGAACTAAGGAAATTGCTCTTGGATGCGGAGCCGCAATTTATGATTTTCAATGGTGTAATGATTTCTCAGCTGCAAGGAACTTTTCCGCGGAAAAAGCAAAAAATGACTGGATATTTTATTTAGATGCCGATGAAGAAATAACCGGAGCTGATACAAAACAGCTTACCGGTTTTATTTCATCCAACAGAAATGTTGGTGTCGCAACAAGGATCGAACTGACAAATCTAGATGCCAATCCCGTTTCACGGTTATATAATAGGAAGTATTACAAGTTAAAAGGTATGATCCACGAACAAATCGAACCTGTCGGGACACATCAAAAAATACTAGCCAATATACCCGTCACAATGATACATCACGGATACCTACCCGAAGTAAGTGAAGCAAAAGGTACACATGAACGCAACGCTCGAATGCTTAAGGAAGCTCTTGAGACACAACCAAACGATCCATACCTTTTATATAAGTTAGGAAACGCATATTACTATAAAGATATGAATGAAGCTTGCAAGTATCTTGAAAAAGCTCTTGAACATATGACAGATCATAAGCTTTTATATGTTTATGAGGCTGTTGAGTTGTACGGATATGCGTTGATAAACTCAAGTCTGTATGAAAAAGCGCTCCACCACAGAGAAAAGTATGCCGAATATTATGAAAATAAACCGCAATTTCGTTTCTTATCTGCTCATATTTACCAGAACAACGGTATGTTTCAAGAAGCTGTGGAGAGTTATGAAAGCTGTATTGGTGCCGATATCGTCGATTATATGGGGATCACTTCTTTTCTTTCTTATTACAATATAGGTGTGATTTTAGAATGTGTAGGTATGTTCGAAGATGCTGTGATGATGTATAAAAACTGCGGTGATTACGAACCGGCATTACTACGGCTTAAGGAGTTGAGTTTACAATGACGGTTTCACAGACTATTTTCGACTACCTTTCAAAGACAGACCGTTATATGAATCAGCTTAATAACCTTTCTTTTGATACAGCAGAAAACTTATATGATGTACTTGACGATATAGCACAAATTGCTACCGAATACATCAAAGAGATAGATCCGCAGCTTCGTGTGACGATATGCGACCGGCGGGATATGGTTCTTGAACGGATCGTTGATTTTTCGCCATCTTATAATAAAGGTGATAATTATAAAACAATATTTTCTCCGGCACTAAAATTCTATGGCAGATGGGAAAACGTAGAGTTGATGAAAGACTGCGGTCTTGTTGGATATAAGCTTGCCAAGGAGTTGGGAATATCTCCGGTGATGCTTTTTGGGACTAAAGCTGATGATTACCCTTATTTGTTGAATTTACCGGGTTTGGAAATGTTGTATAACGATTCCGAACAAGAACTTGAAAGGACATATTTTACCCATTTGGAAGAATCTTATTCCGATATGGATATTCTTTTATTATATGGGATGTACAGCCACTCCGTTGAATATCTTAATACCTACCGCAAACTTCGCCCCGACGGAAAAGTATATTGCGGACTAGATATGAACAGTTACTGGATGAGCACAACACCCTGGAATTCTTCCGACGCAAGCCAATTTGCTACGCAATGTGATGTGATTGCAACATCGTGCCGTAGTATGAGAGACGCATTAAACAATAACCCACAAGTCAGCTTTGCATGTCATTGGTTCACAAACGGGTTTTATAATCCATCAGGTATTCCTGTTATTGCCAATCCAAAAACGAAAGAAAATATTATTCTCACGGTAGGTAGGATCGGAACCTTTCAAAAAAATAATGAAGAACTGTTATCAGCTTTTGCAAAGGCAGCAGACACTTTGGAATCATGGTCTCTACGTTTTATAGGATCTGTTGAAAACGCTTTTCATGAATATATCGAAAACTATTTTTCAGAGTATCCCCATCTAAAAAATCGTGTTATTTTCACGGGTCCCATTGCAGATAAAAAAGAACTATATAATGAATATGCAAAAGCAAAAATATTCGCTCTTTCATCAAGACAGGAAGGATTTCCCAATGTATACGCTGAAGCATTGTTTCATGGCTGCATGTTTATCACATCTGATATAGATGCCGCCGATGATATGACCGACTCCGGCAAATTAGGTATAAAGTATCCATTATACGATGTTAATGCACTACAAAATGGGCTTATTGAGTTATGTACAAAAGCAGACAAGCATGGTATGCGAAAGCATATAAACGAAGCTTGTAAGTATGCAGAGAAATACTTCGATTGGAATCGGAATGCAAAAAAATTGGCTTATATGTTGTTTAAATAGTTTCATTAAAGGATCATTATATGGAAAATGCTTATTCCCGAGAAATTTCAGAGTTTCTTTTAGAAACAGAACCATATATGGAGCAGCTTGATACTCTGCATTTTGAAACAGCAACGGAACTTTATGATTTGTTTGATGATGCAGCGAAAGCAGCGACTTTACATATAGGAGAAATAGACCCGGATCTGCGGGTATGTATTTGTGACAGAATGGATATGGTTCTCGACCGGATCATTGATGTACTGCCACCATTTACGCATGATGGTGATCCGATTAATATATTTTCACCTTCTCTTGAACTTTACAGGAATTGGCAGAATTTTCAACTGATGAAGGATTGCGGCCTTGCCGGTTACTTGCTTGCAAAAGAACTGGGAGGAAAACCGGTTATGTTGTTCGGAACAGCAGGTGCAGATTATCCATATCTCTCTGTGCTGCCGGGACTGGAGTTAATATATCGGGATTTAGAAAAAG
>Ga0123356_10001344_pt1 | contig 27161 bp, 26 predicted proteins | sample TergutEmb28metaG_2_FD_92546 | JGI IMG/M metagenome (GOLD analysis project Ga0123356, IMG submission 92546) | Embiratermes neotenicus P3 segment gut microbial communities from Petit-Saut dam, French Guiana - Emb289 P3 | ecosystem: Host-associated > Arthropoda: Insects > Digestive system > Gut ...
AGCTGGCGCGCATGGCCGGGATGCTCACTAAGCCAAGACCGTCCTGCTGGCAGAGGGCAGGGAGCGGCCGGGCGGGGAATTCCCGGTATCTTTTCGCTCGGCGAAGCGGACGCTTGATCAAGCGGGCGCGCATCGCATTGATCAGCCTGGCGGCAGTTCTGCTCGCGGTCACCCTCGGCGCGGCATCGGCCTCGGCGAGCCCGGTGGCCGGTGGTGAGGACGGTACCCCAGCTACGACGTTCCAGGTGGCCGGCCTGACCGACGGCACTACCTACTACTTCGAGGTGACCGCGGTCGACAGGGGCAACAGCGAGAGCGCCTCTTCTGACGAGAAACAGGCGACCACGCCCCCGGTGCAATCGCCGGGAGATGGTCAGGCGGGATCGCCGGGTGACGGGGGATCGCCGGGTGACGGGGGATCGCCGGGTGACGGGGGATCGCCGCCGGCCGGGGTGACGACGGCGCCGGCCGGGGTGACGACGACGCCGGCCGTAGTGGTACTACCACACCCAAGTCCTACCGGTTCTACTGGGCCAAATGGCACTTCCCCGGGGCCGTGGGGGATCGTCGGAGGCCTCGCCGTCGTTGGCGCGACCATTGTCGCCACGGTGGGCGTGCGGCGGCGAAGGCGCTCGCGGCTGGCGTCGGCTGGGCCGACAGCACCTCCGCCGAGCGTCCAGGTGGTGCCGGATGCTGGTCCGCTGGGCGCGATGAGAATCCATGCCGCCGGGACCGGCACGACGCACACTGTGCGCATTGAGCCAGACAGAGGCACGATCACCGCAAGGATCGAGGAGGTGCCACCACAATGACAGCAGTACCGACCCGCCCGGATACCGCCCTGACACTCCTGTTCGGACCAGGCGAAAAGACCCTGGATTCAGTAACGCACGAGCTCCTGGCGGCCGGCGCTGGCGGGGACCTGGACAGCGCCCTGAAGAAGCTGCCGCCGATGGCCCGTGACGCCGCAGCGCGTGAAGTCACGACTGCGACTGCCGAGCTACTGGACATTAACCTGGTAGACGTCCTCCTGGCCGGCTGGCGCGAGTACCAGGACCTAACTTCCGCTGCGCGCCGCACCTTGGCTGCACCAGGCAGTACTGAGCTAGTGCAGCTGGCTTCACATCAGGTAAGCGCGACGCAGCAACCCTCGGTCGCCATTCTGGTTGATGGCCACAAGGTGGCTACTCTTCGTCTCGCCCTTTCTCTTGTCTTCGACCTCAATGCCGTACTAGCACGGGTTCGCCTCGGGCGACTGGTCGCCATCCTCTCCGGGAACTGCGTCGTTACAGTTACGTTGGCCATTGACGACACCGAGGTGGCCAGCAAGCACGCGCAGCTTGACCTTCCTGGTGAAGTCGAGGTGACACAGGCACCACGTCTGCTGCCGGCCCGGGAATATCCGCCCGCCAAGGATGAAGCCAAAACGCTTCCACCGAAATAGGCGAGGCATCACCCGGAAAACGCCGCAAATCAGATCGGAGCCAAACTGCTTCTCAGCAGGCAATCCTGGCCAGCAGCGCCGCCTGACCCTGCGCCGCACCCTCCCCTCGAATGGACACAGAGCCTTCATACGGGCGCAAAGGAGATAATTCGCATGCGGTTGACGGGCCTGACCCGTATGGTCACCGCATGCCCGACCATGTTGAGGCACAGAGCGCGCTGCTGCTTCTGGTGCCGGCCGCTGAGGCGGCGGTGGGGGAGCACCGTGCCCGCCTGGATGCGGCCGCGCGGGACGGCGTGCCGGCGCACCTGACCGTGCTGTACCCGTTCCTGCCGCCCAGCCAGATCGGCGACGGTGAGCTTGCGGAGCTTGCGCGGCTCTTTGCCGAGTTTCCCGCCTTCGGATTCACGCTTGACCGGGTGAGGTGGTTTGGCGAGCAAGTGGTGTGGCTCGGACCGCGAGACGAAGGGCCGTTCCGCACACTGACCGACCTGGCGTTCGCTGCCTTCCCTTCCTGCCCGCCCTACGGCGGGCAGCACTCGGATGTCATCCCGCACCTGACCATCGGCCACGACGCCGATCCCGGCGTCCTGCGGGCGGCCGCCGAGGCGGTCGGCCCGCACCTGCCCATATCGGCGAGGGCCACCGAGGTCGCCTTGCTGGCGGGACCAACCCCGGGAACACCAGGCATCCCGCCAGGTCAGTGGCGTACCGTCGCCACCTTCCCCCTGGCCTAACGCAGCCCCGCCCTTACCAGGGGAAGGCCGCCAGTTCTAGGTGGCCGTCGGTGCTGGCGGGCGCGGTCGGGTTGTAGAACGGGACGGCGCCGGGGTTGTAGAACGAGATGAGCAGTGACTTGCGGGTGGACAGCTCAGGGTGGCCGATGATCGCGTGGCAATCGATGGAGTTGGACGGGCACGCCACGGTGCCTTTCGTCTTCACCCGCCAGGGTCCGGCCGGGGTCGGGGCCTCGTACGCGGTGAAGGCGCCCTCGAGAGACTCCTGCGCAATCAGCACGAACCGCTGCCCGACCGAGCGGTAGTCGCCCACGTTGAGGCCGGCGATCACCGTGGCGCCCGCAATCACCGAGGTAGCCCTCCCAGGCGACGAGGTCCAGGTGTCCGGCTTGGTGAACCAGCGGTAGGCCGACGGGTTGTCCCACGCGGATGGCGTCGCCCGGACTCGCGCCAGGTAGACGGCGTTTTTCGCGCTAGCCGGGCAGGTGAATGACGGGCTGGCGCAGCGGTAGTTGTAGAGGTACAGGTAGCCGCCATAGACCACCGGGGAGCTGAGCACCTGCTGCGGCAGGGTCAGCCCCGTCTTGGTGTCTGCCTTGAACACAAGGCGGGTGGTCAGCTTGTTGTTCGCCGGGTCGTACACGGCGAGGCCGAACCCTTCCGGGTGGAACTTGAACGCGCCTTCCACGCAGTAGTTGTCGAAGCTGATCAGCAAGTCCGAGGGCTTGGCCGGGTCGCGGGCAACGCCGCTGATCCAGGACGCGGCGTAGGAGGCGCTGGTCGCTCCGCACTTGCCGCCCTCGGCTGTCACCAGGCCCGTGGGGATGGTAAGGAAGTGCGCGGGGGCGTTGCGGTTGGGGAACTTCGGCAACCGGGTGTTCACCGACGTCAGTTCGGACAGGTTCGTGGGGACCAGGCCAGGCGCCGCCGGTCCTTCGGCGGCGGTCGACCCGGTGATGAACCCGGTCAGGCCCCAGGCGCCCTTGGAGTTGAACCCGTAAACGGCCGTGTCACAGAACAGCCACAGGCTCGTCGCGTGCTTGCCGGGAACCGGCTGGCTGAAACCGCAGTCCCGGGCCAGGGACGCCTTGGTGGCGTTCTCGTAGTTCGACAGGATCTGATGCGGCGGCCGGGCAGCCGCGTCCGCTGGGAGCAGTGGGACAAGCGATACCCCGGCGATCAGGACAAACAGGATGAGAAGGCGGCGCAGCATCGGTGGACCCCCGTCCGGCTGGCGTATCCGCTCCCGATAGAACGATAACTCAGCCTGCCCGTCGGCGGTGCACGCCGAGGGCGCGCACTCCGCGGCGGTGCACGCGGTTGAATCTGCCGGGGCGAGAGCCGCGACCGCGCGGGACAGCAGGCTGTAGAGAGTGGCCCGTTCCTCGGCGGTGAGCATCTTGAACAGGTCGTCCTCGACGATCCCGAACTCCCGGTACGTACGCGTCAATTCCGCCGATCCGGAGTCGGATAGTTCCACGATGTGGCGGCGCCGGTCGGCGGGATCGCGGCGGCGGGTGATGAGATCCCGCTCTTCAAGCTCGTTGAGCAGGCCAACGACGTTGCTCGGGTCCAGGCTAAGTGCGGCGCCCAGCGCGTGCTGGGTGAGCGGGCCGCGCTCGCCGAGCACCTTGAGGGCGATCAGGTGCCGAGGTCGCAGGCATCCCGAGCTGCACGTGTCGGTGGCGCGGCGGCCGACCCGGGCCAGGTGGTCGATCAGTGGCAGGAGCTGCTGCCCATCCGCCACCGTCGACTCTGCCATACCCGTAATCCTACCCGCTGAGTCAATAGTTTGCGTACTACCAATGATTAGTGCTAGACATGCAGTACCCGCAAGCTGAGGAGAAGCACATGTCGAAACTGCTCGTCATCGTCGGCAGCACGCGCCCGACCCGGTCCGCCGACCTTGTCCTGCCGTGGCTGGCCGGGAAGGTCGCCGCGCACGAGGCGTTCGATGCCGAGATTGTTGACCTGCGCGACTGGCCGCTGCCGATCTTCGCCGAGCACTTCGGCACCATCGGCGACTTCAGTGATCCGACGTACTCAGAGCCGATCGTGAAGGCGTGGAACAACAAGGTGAAGTCCGCCGACGCCTACCTCATCCTCACCTCCGAGTACAACCACAGCGTGCCGGGCGGCCTGAAGAACGCCATCGACAGCGTGTGGGTCTCGTTCGGCTTCCGGAACAAGCCGGTCGCCTTCGTCGGCTACTCCGGCAGCCAGGTTGGCGGCGCCCGCGCCGTCGAGCACCTCGCGCACATCTTCGTGGAGACCGAGTCCGTGCCGGTGCGGAACACGGTGCTCATCCCGAACGTGCGGGACGCCTTCGGCGCCGACGACCAGCCAGTCAACCCCGTGACCAGCATCGCCGCCGACATCATGCTTGACGACCTGGCCTGGTGGTCGGCCGCGCTGGAGAAGGCCCGCGCGGCCGGCGAGCTGCCGCCGGGCAGCTTCCGCATGCAGGCTGCGCGAGCCGCCACCGCTTAGCCCGCCGGCACTAGCCGGGTAGCCCTTAGAGGCGGTCCTAGGCGGCAGCGTTTTGGGCGGGCGGTCTCAGGAGGCGGGCACCGCCTTCCACCTCGTGCCGTTCCAGAAGCCGGTGAAGGCGGCGCTTGAGAACAGCGTGCCCTGCGGCCCGCCGCCTTCACCGACCGCGACGCAGTCCTTCGCGGACAGGCAGCTGACAGAGCTGAATGCACTGGTGCCGCCACTCGCCGGGGCGGGAACGCTGGCCACCTTCCAGGTCGTCCCGTTGTACGAGGCTGCCAGCGCGTGGCTGGTCTCCTCCGTGCCATCCGCACTCGTACCGCCCACGGTGACGCACCTGGTCGGTGAGGTGCACGACACCCCGCCCAGCTCTGGGTTCTTGGGTCCGCCTGCGCCAAAAACACTGGTCACCGACCAGGTCTTGCCGTTCCACCGTTCGGCGAATGCGGTCGCGAAGGGGGCCCCGACAGAGACGGTTGACTTGAAGTTCGTCCCTACGGCGACGCAGTCTGTCGCCGATACGCACGACACGCTGGTCAAGGAGGGGGCGGACGCGCCCGCGGGAGTGGCAGCTTTCTGCACCCTGAATGCTTTGCCGTTCCACGATTCGAACAGCACGGCAACGTTCTTGGCTCTGTAAGCGCCCGCCAGGACACAGTACGAGACTGAGACGCAGTCCACCGCGCCGAAACCGGCTGCCTTGGTGCCGCTGGGCAGCGGCACGGTGCGGGTCGTCCACTTCGTGCCGCTGAGGGTGTCGATGAACGGCCGTCCCGCTCCGCTGCTCGTTACGTTCGCCGCCGTTGCGACGCAATGGCGCACCGCCGCGCAGGACACCTGGGTCCCTGGGGAGAAGCGGCTGGGGGCTGACGGTCGCGGCAGCCTGGCCACCGTCCAAGTTCTGCCGTTCCACGTCTCCGCTATAGGGGTGTCGGCGCCTGCACCGATCTCGCCGGTCGCAACGCAGTAGGCGGCGGACCTGCACGACACGCTGTCAAGCTGCCCCTCTGCCCAGCCCTTGGGGAGCGGCACGGGGGTCTTCCGCCAGCGTGTGCCGGTCCAGACCATCGCGAGCGGGACGTTGCCTTTGGCGGGGTGGGCGCTATCGCCCTGGGCGCCGACCCCAGCGCAGAACGTGGCGGTGACGCACGAGACGCCAGTGAGATAGAGCAGCAGCGTGCTGGCACTCGCAGGCGCCGGACTGGCGGGCGCCGCGGCAGACGCGGCGCCCGCGGGGGATACCGCGAAGGCAAGAACTGCGGAGAGCGCGGCCGCGAGCGTGGTCAGCCCTCCCAGGAGATTCCGGCGCACTAGTCCCTCACAATCATCCAAATCACTGGGGAATTGGGGTGAGCGTAGCGCGCCGTCGTGCCCGGGTAAATCAGTCAATCAGCGGACATCAGCGGACATCAGTGGACTTGGTCGTCCGGGCCCTCGCGGCTCCAGCCGGGGACCAGGACACGGAGCCTGAGATCGTCCGGGCTGGCCTCATCGCCGCAGTGCCGGCAGACGACCGCCGGGTCCAGGTCGTGCCCGCAGGTGTGCCGGAACGCGGCGGGCGGCGCATCGACCGCCCATTTGTCGCCCCAGGTGCGCAGCGCGGTCAGCACCGCGCGCAGCTCCTGGCCGGCCTCGGTCAGCTCGTACTCATAACGCGGCGGGTGGTCGCTATACGGGCGGCGCGTCACCACGCCGGCGGCCTCCAGGGAGCGCAGCCGGGCGGCGAGCCGGTCCCGTGGCGCGCCCGTGTTCCGCGCGATCACGTCGAAGCGCTTGTTCCCGAAGGCGATCTCCCGCACGGCGAGCAGCGCCCACTTCTCGCCCACCAGGTTCAGGGCGGCCGCCACCGAGCAGGGGCGGCCGGGCAGTTCCTCGCGCATGCCTGTAAGCCTACCTCAGTTGCATAATCAAACCTACTCGGGTTACGCTCGCGTCAAGGACTGAAGGTTGGGTTTTCAAACCAAGGAGACGGCGCGTGGCGGAGAGCGTGGCAGGCTGGGGCGGCGGCGCGGGCAGCGCGGCGGAGGCCGGTCTGACCGGGAGCGGCACCGCCGCCGAGAGCTCGGCCGAGACGATGAGCGTCGCCGGGCGCCCAGCCGACAGCACGGCGGCTAGCGGGGCGGTCGTCAGCAGGGGCACCGAGCCAGCGGCGGCACCGCGCGGCGAAGCCTGGCAGATGCGGCCGTCCGGCCGTCCGGCGCCGCGGTTCGGTGCCGTGTTCGCGGTCGTCGTCGCGGGCGTCTGCGTCGTCAACCTGGACATGTTCATCGTCAACGTCGCGATTCCGTCGATCGGGCGGTCGTTCGGCGGAACCGGGCTCTCGTCGCTGTCGTGGGTGCTCAACGCCTACGCGATCGTGTTCGCGGCGCTGCTGGTGCCCGCGGGACGGGCCGCCGACCTGATCGGGCGGCGGGCGGCGTTCCTGGCGGGCATGGTCGTCTTCGGCGCGGCGTCGGCCGCGTGCGCGCTGGCCCCCGACGTGTGGGTGCTGGTTGGCGCCCGCGTCGTCCAGGCGGCCGGCGGCGCGCTGCTCATGCCCGCCTCGCTTGGCCTGCTGCTCGCGGCCGCGCGACCGGAGAAGCGGGTCGCCACGATCAGGGCGTGGACCTCGGTCGGCGGCGCCGCCGCGGCGCTCGGCCCGGTGCTGGGCGGTGCGCTCGTCGAGGTGAGCTGGCACTGGGTTTTCCTGGTCAACGTCCCGATCGTGGTCCTCGCCGTGGCGGGCGGGCTGCGGGTGCTGCGCGCCCCCAGCCAGGCCGGCGCAGCCCGGGGCACCGCCAACGCCGGTGTTGCCGAGGCCGAAGCGGAGGCGCTGCCCGACGTGCTCGGCGCGGCGGTCTTTACACTCGCCATCGGCGCGCTGGCCCTGGCCCTGGTCAAGGCCGACGACTGGGGCTGGACCGCGGCTGGCACCCTCGGCGCGTTCGCACTCGCCGCGGTGCTCGTGGCCGCGTTCGGCTGGCGGTCGGCGCACCACCCGGCGCCGTTGATCGAACCTCACCTGCTGCGCCGCCCCACCTTCGCGGTGGCCACGGCGGCGAACGTGATCTTCGGCATCGCGTTCGGTGCCATGCTGCTGCTCGTCACACTGTGGTGCCAGGACGTCTGGCACTGGTCCGCGCTGCGCACCGGGCTGGCTGTCGCGCCGGGGCCGCTGCTGGTGCCGTTCTGGTCGATCGCCGCCGGCCCGCTGGCGCGCAGGATCGGACCGGGGCCCGTGGCGGCCGTCGGCTGCGCGGTCTACGCAGCCGGCTGCGTCTACTGGCGGTTGAACCTCGCGCTCACCCCCGACTACGCCGCCCGCATGCTGGCCGGCATGCTGCTCACCGGAACCGGCGTCGGCTTGACCCTGCCAACCCTGGTGGGCGCCGCGGTCGCCGCAGTGCCGCCGCAACGGTTCGCGACCGGGTCAGGGATCGTCACGATGGCCCGCCAGGTCGGCATCGTGCTCGGCGTCTCGATCCTGGTCTCCGTGCTCGGCCGGCCGGCCGGCGCGGGGGTGCTGCCCGCCTTCCAGCGGGCCACCGTGGTGCTCGCCGCTACCGCGGCGAGCGCGGGCGTTGTCTCGCTGCTGCTGGTGCCCGCCCGCCGCCGGGAGCGCGGAGCGGCGGGCGGACACGCGCAGCAGCGGGACCGTTCGGAATAACTCTTGTACTTCTGGGCTGACCCGCGCTCGTCAGTCGTGCCTGGCACCTGGCTGCGCCTGCGCCGCGCGCTGCAGGGCGTGGTCGAGTCTGCCGAGCAGGGCCGCGAGCTGACGGCGCTCGGTGTCGGACAGGCCGGCCAGCATGCGCATCTCGTTGTCGAAGTGCTCGACGGCAACCTGGTCGATCAGCGCGAGGCCAGCCTCGGTGAGCTGGGCGTAGACGACCCGGCGGTCAGCGGTGTCGCGCTCGCGCGTGATGAGGCCCGCGGCCTCAAGCCGGTCCAGTCGCAGGGTCAGCCCGCCGGTCGTCACCAGGCCGGTACTGGCCAGGTCGCCGGCCGTCCGGCGGAACGGCGGGCCGCTCCTGCGCAGCGCGGCGAGCACGTCGAACGAGGCCATGTTGATCTCGTGGGAGTCGAAGACCTCGCCTATCAGCGCGGCATACCGGAGGTAAGTCCGGTGCAGGCGGCCGAAGACCGCGAGCGCGGAAACGTCGATATCAGGCCGTTCCCGCCGCCACTGGGAGGCGATCACATCGACCGGGTCCGGCGGCTGGCCGTTCGTGCGGCTCGTCATCGATGCGCCTCTCCGCCCGCCCTGCCGGGCGCCCCGTTGCGTCAGAAGCAATCTTAGTGCTAGAAATTTGTCAGTAAAGAATCTTTGCACTCAGATAATTTGCGCAGCAAGGACGGTGGCAAGCGACGGCGAAGCCGCGGCTGGCCTGAACGGCGGAGCGCCACCGTCCGTGACGGGCGCTGACCGCAGGCGGGCGGGTGCAAGACCGAGACAGGCAGCACAGGGTCAGGGGACGTGGGGAGCCCCTGACCCTGTGCTCGCGAAGGGTGCGCTACGCGCTGGCTACGTCACCCCCAGCTCGAGCCCGATCCGTAGCCCGAACCGCTGGAGCCGCCCGAACCGCTGGAGCCGCCGGAACCGCTGGAGCCGCTCGGCACGGACGATGTCAGCACCTTGCCGGTGATGACGTGCCACACGCCGTCGAATCCGTTGCCGGACGTGGTCCCGGGCGCGCTGTCGCCGGCATAGGTGTAAAGGGGATAGCCGTTATACGTGGCCTGGATGACGCCGCCGGGCCCGGTGATACTTCCGAGGACTCCGTTCAGCTTGATGCCGGCGGCGGCGGCAGGCTTGCCCGTGGCGGCGGGCCACGACTGGGTGCACGAGCCGGTGCAGGCCGAACTATTACCGTTCTTGGTGTCCTTGGAGTACCAGTAGAGCGTGTCGCCATTGGCGTTGGCCAGCACGTATCCGATGCTGGTCTTCTTGATCGTCAGCATCATGGTCTTCGACCCAGACGCCATGGCGCCGGAACTGCTGGTCCCCATGGGGTTCGACGAGGATGTCGCCGTGTTGCCGCCGTACAGGGCGCTCGCCGATGGTGAGTTGCTGGCGCATGCCGTCAGGGAAACGGCAAGTGCTGCAAGCGCAGCTACTGCCAGGCCCTTCTTGCGCATGAGGCATCTCCTTCGCGTATCCGTGTCCTGACTGCCGCACAGGAACACGGCCCGGACGGCGGCCCGGTTCAAGGTTTGGTCGCTGCAGCCGCAGCCGTAAGGATTCGGTTATCCGCAACCGGCCTCGCTCAGGACGAGGGCGAACTCGTCCGGTCAGACGACCGAACGACGCAGACTTCCCCCGCCGCCGTGCAGCCAAGGGAGCGACACGGGGCTGTCAACCTAACAGCAGCCACGCACGTCACATAACCACGCAATTCGGTAGAGGAGTAACCCCCCATGGCCGTCGTCATCATCGTTGCCGTCGTGATCGGCTACCTGGCGTTCCACGCCGGAGCCGGGCACACCCACCACCGCTACCAGCGGGCGAACGGGCTCTCACCCCGCCTGTACTGGTCGCTCGGCCGCGGCCCGTACGCCTCGATCCGGCTGCCCGGCGGCTTCCGCGTCGGCCACAAGCTGTAACCGCGTGCAGAGCGGGCTCCGCACAGCGCGCGGACCTGGGTTGCCCGGCAATGTCTGCTCCGCGCTCTGGACAGCTGACAGCATCTTCCGGCCGCAGGGGACACTACTGGTGCCGCTACTGGCATTACTGGACGTGGCGCCACCAATAGCGTCCAGCGATGAGTTCTTCAAGTCCGCGCAGGCGGGCAGTGAGCAGGCCTGCACGGAGGCCGGGGCGTTCGAGCGCGCGGCAGAGGTCGGAGGTGAGGTAGGCCGCGTCGCGAACCTCGCACTGTGCCCGGAGGGTTTCCGGAGAGGTCGTCGTTGCTCGGGCGATGACGTCGAGAACGGTCTCCATGTGCGGACCGCTGAACCGCATCAGGAAGAACCAGTCATCGGCCGGTTCGCCGAAGCGCGCCCATTCGAAGTCCAGCAGTGCCGTCACGCTCTGACCGCACGCGAGCCAGTTGCCCCAGTGGCAGTCCGCATGAACCGGAACGACTGCTCGTGCGTGGAGCGGCGCGTGCTCCGCTATCGCCGTCACGCCGTCGAGCAGGTCACGCGATACGGTTCTGTCCCGATCTAGGGTGGCGAGGTTCTCGATCTCGGCGAAGAGCGCAGCCTGGCTGATGAATCCGCCGTGGTCAAGAGGTTCTCTCAGCGTCTGTTCGGCCTGGCCTGTGGGCATCCAGCTGTGCAATCCGGCGAGCCGCTGGACCGCCTCCTCGGCCAGCACGCGCGCGGTCGCGGCGTCCACGCCGGGCATGCCCATGCCGGGAGTTGCGCCGGGCACGCGGGTGTAGCAGGCGTAGCGGAACTCACGCGTCCCTAGCCGGTAGAGCCCGCTGTCGAGCAGACGGGCTGTGAGCCCGGCGGGCAGGTGAGGCGCGAGCGTGATCTCCCGGTCCAGTCGCGAGTGGCCGGTTGCGTCGATGATCTTCACGACGACGTCCGGGCTGACGTAGACATGATGGGAGTCGCTCTCAGCGGTGGCCATGGGGCCGGTGTCACGGCCCAGGGCCATGGCCGCGATCTTCCGTGCGGCATCGCGCTCTTGACTCAGGTCGGTCATTAGCAGTCGCAGGACGAAGCGCCCGACGTTCCCGTCTCAAAGCGCATCGCGCACACCATGTCCCTTACCGTAGCGGTCTGCGGTTCCGGCGCTCCCGCCATGCAACACTCAGGGCGTCATAGGTCGGACGTCTCGGTCAGTGGGTCTCGCCGAGGAGATGGCCGGAGACTCGGGTCAGGTGCGTGCGCATCGCCTCGACGGCGGCGTCGGCGTCCCGGGCGCGGAGCGCGGCGACGATCGCCCGGTGATCGGCCTGGTAGAGATCGCGGCGGTCGCGTGACGAGCTGCGGCGCTTCAGGTCGCCCCAGACGTACCCGTGCCTGGCCTGCTCGACGACGCCGTAGAGCGCGGTGAGCAGCTGGCTGTGCGTGGCGGCCATGATGCAGCGGTGCAGCGCGAGGTCCCAGGACTCGAATTCCTCGTAGTTCGCGGCGCCGTCCCCGCCGGTCAGGCAGCGGTCCATCTCGGCGAAGTCACGCGCCGTCGCCCACACCACGACGAGCGGCATGGCCTGCGGCTCGAGCATGCGACGGACGGTCATGACGTCCGCGGGGGCAAAGTCGCTCGTCGACGCGAGGGAAGGGGCAATCTGCGGCGGCACCGAACCGCGCAGCGCGCTGATCGCCCGGCCGCCCGCCTCCATGAGGAACGTCCCGCGGCCCACTTCGCGGGAGATAAGCCCGTCCGCCTCGAGCGCGGCAAGCGCTTGCCTGACGCCGCTGCGCGTCACGCCGAGGCTCGCCGCGAGCTGGCGCTCGGTAGGCAGCCGGGATCCAGTGCCCAGGCCCGCCCGTCCGGTTTCAGACAGGATCAGCTCCGCCAGCCGCCTGCCGCGCGCACCGACCGCGGGCAGCCCCGCGCCGTCGGGTCCAGCCACCTCAGCAGCCGCGGTCCCCTCCTTGTAATTCATGCGACCAATCCTACCAATTGTCGTAGATGTACCATCGCGCCGGCCCGGCTCATTGATGCCGAATCTTGTATTGACCGTCTTCCCAGCCAGTCTTACGCTCAACCTACGCGCAACCAATTGGGTATAGACAACCAATTGGCCGGATGGGAGGGCCGTCTCATGAGGCTCGCGACCATTGCCACCCCTGACGGGCAGCGGCTGCACGTGCGTGGCCGCTCCGGGTACGTGGACGTCGCCGCGGCGACGGGAAACCCGGAGTTCGGCACGCTTGCCTCGCTGCTCCGGGCCGGCCCCGGCGCGCTGGACGAGGTCCGCGCGCTCACTTCACGGGACGGAAGAGAGTACGGACCCGAGGACTTCGGCCCCGCCGTACCGGCCCCCGGCCGCATCTGGTGCCTAGGTGTCAACTACAGCGAGCACGCCATCGAGGGCGGACGGGAAGTCCCCACCTGGCCAGAGGCATTCGTCCGCGGCCCGGACAGCGTCATTGCGCCCTACGCCGATCTAGTCCGGCCAGCGCTCACCGACCGCTTCGACTACGAGGGCGAACTCGGCGTCGTGATCGGCGTCGGCGGCCGGTACATCCCGGCGGGCAAGGCCCTCGATGCGATCGCTGGATTCGTGGTCATCAACGACGCCACCGCCCGGGAGTGGCAGCGCGCCGGGACGCAGTGGACCGCGGGCAAGAACTTCCCGGGTTCCATGCCGATCGGGCCTGAGGTGGTCACCACCGACGAGGCCGACGTGTCGGACGTCGCGCTGACCACCGTGCTCAACGGCCAGGTCATGCAGTCCGCGCGGACCTCGCAGATGCTCGTCGACGTACCCAGAGCGGTGGAGTTCTTCTCTTCCTTCACCCGGCTCGAACCCGGGGACGTGATCGCCACCGGCACGCCCGGCGGGGTGGGGTTCGCCCGCACGCCGCCGGTCTGGCTGGTCCCCGGCGACGTCATCGAGGTCACCGTCGAAGGCGTCGGCACGATCCGCAACCGCGTGGTCGCCGAATCAGGCGAGCTCGCGGACTGGAAATGGCGTCCTGTCGCCATCAGGAGCGGGCTGTAGAGCCCGCCCGCCGTCACTCATTTCTCAGATGCGCACCGTGGAGAGATATATGAAGTTCAGCAGATCCCCGGCCGGGCAAAGACGCCGCGGCTGGCTTGCCGCCATCGCGATAACGGCCGCGCTCGGCGCGGCCACTGTGACCGCATGCAGCAGCGGCAGCAGCAGCACATCCAGCCCCGCGGCCACTGGGGCCGCGGCGGGTAACAGCAGCACCCCCGCCGCAGCCGCGAGTTCGCCCGCTGCGGGCGGCTCGCCGCTCACCATCGCCGACGTGGCGCCGTTCAGCGGCCCCGACGCCGCCCTCGGCCCCACCTACCTGGCCACGTGTTACGGCGCGACCTCGGCGATCAACGCCGCGGGCGGCGTGGACGGCCACACGCTCACCTGCAAGAGCGTCGACACCCGCGGCGACCCCGCCGACGCGGTGCCCGCGGTCAACCAGATGTTCGCCACGACGTCCAACCTCGCCCTCGTCATCGGCTGCACCTCGGATGAGGCGGCGTCGGTGGTGCCGATCATCAACTCCCACAAGATGGCCATGTTCTGCATGACCGGGCAGTCCGAGTTCGACAGCGTGCACTTCCCGTACTTCTACCGCCTGGTCCCGCCCGACCTCGAAGAGTCGTACGCGATGGTCGCCATCGCCCAGCAGCTGGGCTACAAGAAGATCGCGCTCGCCTTCGGCAACGACATCGGGTCGCAGACCTTCATCCAGCCGGCCATCGCCGCGCTGAAGAAGGCCGGGATGACCCTGACCACCAACCAGACGCTGGACCTCACCGCGACCACATTCCGCACCGAGGCCGAGGCGATCATCCAGTCCCACCCGGACGCGATCATGACCGAGGCCCTGGGCAACGCGGACCCGACGCTGTTCGCGGAGATCCAGCAGCTCAACGGCGGCCACATGATCCCGATCGTCGCCACCTCCGCGGCCATCTCGCCGCCGTTCTTCAAGGCCGCCGCCGCGGCGGTCGGCGCGAGCAACTTCGTTAAGAACTTCCACGCCGACAACCTGGTGACCGAGACGAGCGGCCCCGCTTACCAGGCGTTCTCCGCAGCCCTGCTCTCCCAGCAGGGCAAGGTCCCCGGCACCTCCGGGAACTTCACTACCTACCTGAGCGCGCCGGGCGGTGTGCACCTGTACGACGGGATCAACCTCGCGGCGCTCGCGATGATCATGTCCAAGTCCACCGACCCGAGCGTCTACGGGCCGGACATGCTCACGATCGGCAACGGTGCACCGGGCGCGACGGTCTGCTACTCCTTCGTCGGCTGCGAAACGCTGCTCAAGGCGGGCAAGGCCATCAGGTACGAAGGACCAGGCGGCCCGACGAGCTTCGACAGCTTCCACGACTCCACCGGCATCTTCCAGGTGGACACCTACAGCGCGAACGGCGCGGTGAACGTGGTCGGGAACCTGTCGGCGGCCCAGCTGCGGGCGCTTTCCGGATGACGATATTCCTGGCGTCGCTCGGCTTCGGCCTGGTGACCTCCTCGGTGCTCGCGATCGCGGCGATCGGGTTCACGCTGCAGTTCGGCGTAACCGACGTGCTCAATCTCGCGTACGGCGCGGTCATGATCGCGGGCGCCTTCATCGCCTACGTGGTAAACCAGGCCGGCCTGAATGTCTGGGTCGGCCTGGTGGCCGCGGTGGCGGCCTGTTCCCTCGGTTCGGTGCTGCTCAACGCCGGGGTGTACGCGCCGTTCCAGCGGCGCGGCACCTCGCCGATCACGATGGTGATCGTCTCGCTCGGCATGACGCTGATCATCGAGTTCAGCGTCGGGGCGATCGCGGGCGGCACCGGCGTGTCCTACACGATGAGCCAGGGCCCGAGCGTCAGCGCGGGCGGGCTCATCCTGTCCACCGTCCAGTTCGTCGTTATCGGGCTGAGCATCCTGGTCATGCTCGGGACGCACGTCCTGCTCAGGTACACCAAGCTCGGCAAGGCGATGCGGGCGACCGCGGCGAACAAGAACCTGGCCCGCAACTGCGGGATCAGGACGGGCCGGGTGATCACCCTCACCTGGGCGATCACCGGCGGGCTGTGCGGCCTCGCCGGGGTGGTCTTCGCGATGGACGCGGGCAGCTTCGACTCGACGGCCACCGACCTGTTCCTCATCCTCATCCTCGCGGCCGTCTTCCTCGGCGGCCCGGGCCAGGCTTACGGCGCGATGCTCGGCGCGGTGGTCATCGGGCTTGCCACCGAGATCAGCGCCGCCTACATCACGCCGTCCTACAAGTACGTGATCGCCTTCGCCGCGCTGCTCCTCATGCTCGGCCTGCGCCCAACCGGGCTGCTCGGGGAGAAGACCGCATGAACTCGTACTACCTCATCAACCTGCTCATCTACGCCGCCGTCGATGCCATGGCCTGCCTCGGGCTCAGCCAGCAGTTCGGGGTGGGCGGGGTCACCAACTTCGGCTTCATCATCTTCCAGGCGGCGGGCGGCTACACCGCCGGGATCCTGGCCCTGCCCAACCAGTCGGCCAACGGCGGCTTCCAGTCCTATATCGGCGGCTGGAACCTGCCGTTCCCGCTCCCGTGGATCGGCGCGGCGATCGTCGGCGGCGTCATCGCGCTGCCCTTCACGTTCCTGGTCGGCCGCAGGCTCCGCGGCGACTTCGCCGCGGTGGGCCTGCTGGTCACCGCGGTGCTGCTGAACCTGCTGGCGACCAACTACAAGCCGATACTCGACGGCAGCGCCGGCCTCTCGCTGATCCCCCAGCCGCTGCAGGGGGAGTACAACCCGCAGTCGAGCGGCTACCAGTGGGCGCTCACCGCCGTGGCCCTCGTCTTGTGCGCGCTCGTCTACCTCCTGGTGCGCCGGATCACCGAGTCCCCCTACGGCCGGAGCCTGCGGGCGATGCGGGACAACGACGTGGTGGCCGACTCCCTCGGCAAGAACCTGCTCTCGCTGCGCACCGCGATGCTGGTGACCGGCGGGGCGATCGCCGGCCTGTCCGGCGGCATCCTGGTCTCCTACATCACCACCTGGTCGCCGGCCGCCTGGGGCTACGCCGAGACCGTCGTGCTGTTCGCGGCCGTGATCATCGGCGGGGCAGGCAACCACCTGGGCGCTATCCTCGGCGCGATCCTGGTGCCGGTCGGCTTCGAGGAGATCACCCGGTACATCCCGACCTCCAACAACCTGCCGCCGAACCTGATCCCGTCACTCCAGTGGGTCGCGATCGGCCTGCTGATCGTGCTGTTCCTCTGGTTCCGGCCGCAAGGAATCCTGCCGGAGCGCAAGAGGATTATCCGCGGTGGTCCCGCCTATTCGCGCGATCCGGCGCCCGCGTCGTCGCTGGCGGCGAGCGCCCCGGCCGGGGCGGCCCCGCCCGATAGCGGGCTGCTGACCGCCGTCCCGCGGCCCGCGCGCCCGCCGAATCCCGATGGGCGGCCCGCCGACAGCGGTGGCAATGCCACCAGGTCGGCAAACGTCGTAAGCGCTACCGGGCCGGCGACCGGGCAGCACGTCGAGGATGGCTCGGTCGTGCTGCGGGCCATCGAGGTGACTCGCGAGTTCGGCGGTGTCCGCGCCGTGGCGGGGGTATCGCTGGCAGTCCGCCATGGCACGCTGACCGGCCTGATCGGTCCCAATGGCGCGGGAAAGTCGACGCTGCTCGCGATGCTGGCCGGCACCCTGCCGGTGTCTTCGGGCCGGATCATCTACCAGGGTCAGGACGTGACCAGGCTGCCCGCGTTCCGCCGCGCCAGGCTCGGCCTGGTCCGGACCTTCCAGCTCGCCAGCGAGTTCAAGCGGCTGACCGCGCTGGAGAACCTGATCTCCGCCGTGCCCGGCAACCGCGGCGACTCGATGCACGGAGCCCTCGCGGGGCGGCGCTACTGGCGTGCCGACGAAGAGCAGGCGGTTGCCCGGGCACGGGCGCTTTTGGAACGCTTCGGCCTGGAGAATCACGAGAACAGCTACGCCGGTGATCTGAGCGGCGGCCAGCGCCGCCTGGTCGAGATCGCCCGCGCGCTGATGACCGAGCCGAAGGTGCTGCTGCTCGACGAGCCGATGGCCGGCGTGCACCCCAACCTCGCGCGGCGAATCGGCAACGAGCTCACCGCCCTCGCGGCGGACGGGCTCACCGTGCTTATGGTCGAGCACGAACTCGCCATCATGGACGAGTTCTGCGATCCCGTGATAGCCATGGCGGAGGGGAAGGTGCTGGCCGAGGGAACGATGGCGGAACTGCGCGGGCGCACCGAGGTCGTGGAGGCGTACCTTGTCGGCTGAGCCGGAGCAGGGTGGCCGTACGCCGGTGCTGCGTGCGGCCGGCGTCACGGCGGGCTACGGCGGCGACCCGGTGATCCGCGACATCACCGTGCAGGTGGCCCCCGGCGAGGTGGCGTCACTGGTTGGCGCCAACGGCTCCGGAAAGTCAACCCTGCTCAAGAGCATGGTCGGCGTCGTCAAGGTGACCGCGGGCACCGTCACCGTCGACGGCAGCGACGTGACGAACCGGGCACCGGAGGATGTCGCCCGGGCCGGGGTTGGGTACGTCCCGCAGGTCGACGACGTGTTCGCACCGCTGACCGTCCGGGAGAACCTGGAGATGGGCGGGTACCTGCTGCCGCCTAAGCAGATCCGGCCGCGGATCGAGGAGGTGATCGCGGTCTTTCCCCGCCTTGGCGCGATGCTCACCCGGCAGGCGGGCAAGCTCAGCGGCGGCGAGCGGAAGATGCTGGCCATGGGCCGGGTGCTGATGCTGCGGCCGAGTATCTTCCTGCTGGACGAGCCGACCGCGAACCTGGCCCCGGTGATCGCCCGGACGCTGCTGGAGGACCACGTGCGGCGGCTCGCCCGCGACGGCGCGGCGGTGCTGATCGTCGAGCAGCGGGCCCGGGCGGTGCTGGCGATCTCCGACCGGACCTATGTGCTCGCGGGCGGCGAGGTCCGCATGTCCGGCACCCCGGCCGAGCTGTCGGCGAGCCCGGCGTTCATCGAGTCCTTCCTCGGCGGCACCGTCGCGCGCTGAGGAAGCGGGCGACCGGAGCGGGCTACGTAGCCTGCTTGGGCTGCCTGGACTGACCGCCGCCGAGCAGCGCGCGGGTGAGCTGGCTCCGGCTGTCGTACAGCGAGTCGAGTGCCGTGGTCAGCTGCGCGCCGGAGACCGCGATCGGGCTGCCGTCATCGCTGGCTGCGTCGTTCTCGGCGGCGAGCAGCGCCGCCTTGCGCAGCAACTCCCGCAGGAACGGCGCTGTCACCCCCTCAGTGCGCTCGATGATCCCGTCAAGATCGGCGTCATCGAGCACCAGGTTCCCCTGGTACAGGCGGAGCAGCGCGCGCCGGGCATCCGCGTCGGGCAGCGGCAGCTCCGCGGCCAGGTCGATGCGCCCAGGCCGGGCGGCGAGCGCGGGCTCGAGCAGGTCGGCCCGGTTGGTGGTCAGCAGGAACGTCACGTCGGCGGCCGAGGTCAGCCCGTCCATCTCGTTCAGCAGCTGGAATAGCAGCGGGTGCTCACCCGGCCGGGCGGTGCGCTCCTCGGCGATCAGGTCCACGTCCTCCACGACGACGATGGCCGGCTGGAGCGAGCGCGCCAGCGAGCAGGCCTCGCGGATACGCCCGAGCGCCCGGCCGGAGATCTCGATGACGGTGACCTCCGGCAGCTGGCCGATCAGGTAGCGCACGGTGTGCGTCTTGCCGGTACCCGGCGCGCCGTACAGCAGGACGCCCCGCTTGAGGTGCTGGCCGCTGGCTATCAGCCGTCGCGAGTGCGTGGCCACGCCCGCCACCTGCCGCTCGATGTCCGCCAGCAGTACATCGGGCAGCACCAGCTGGTCGCGTGTCACCGACGGACGGGGCAAGAAGTTCAGCGGCGTGCTCCCGATCCCCGGTCCGAGCAGTTCCGGCCCGAAAGTGATCATCTGGCCGCGGAACACCGAGTGCTCGTTCCCCAGCTCGCGTATCTCCCGCAGCGCCGCCTCGGCCTGGCCCACGCTGGTGCCGACCACCTGAACGTTCACCTCGGTGTGCCGCACGCCGAAGCCCGAGGGTCGCAGCATGATCGCGAGCCGGCTCTCCCCGTCCCGCACCAGGTAGATACCGAACGCGATCGTTGGCCGGGTCTGCCCGTCAGGCCCGCTCGGCAGGCTCATGATGACCGGCGCGCCGACCCCCGCCCTGCTGTACATGGAGTCCGCAGGCGCCTGAACGAGGTCGCCGATCGTCACGTCGTTGAACCGGATCTGCTGTACGCCGGTGATCCCGATCACCTCATGCGAGCGGGCCGGTGACGCGGCGAGCCACGCATCCACTCCGATCTGCAGGTTGACCTGTTCGTACAGCGGGACCGTGTCGGAGACCGTCGGCAGCGTTGCCGCATCAGGCCCGAGATGGTCGAGCAGGACCGCGCGCAGCTCCTGGTCCTGCGTTCGTGCGGTGCGGACCGCTCGCTGGACCAGCTTGCGGGCGAGCCGCCCGGCGTCAGCGAGCTCTGGCCGTTCGTCCGCCGATGGCGTGCCAGCCGATGTCATACCCGCAATTTATCCCGAACGGACGGTGAGTTCCCGCCACGAGTCACCGTAGAGCCGTTCCATCGCCGGCTCGCACACGCGGGTTAGGTCGCTGATCTGTTCTCGGGGCAGGGCAGTCCAGCGGGGAGGCCGCGGCTCTATCAGCTGCACGGCACGGTCGAGCCACCCTGGATGTGTGTCCGGCAGGTCGGCGAATCGCGCCAGCCGTAGCAGAGTCTGCCGTGGCTCGGCGACAAGGTTCTCGTAGCTGACCTGGAGCACGCGTTCGGCCGGCATGCTGGCGAGCACATCGAGTGCGGGGATGATCATGTCGCACCAGAACTGGCCGGACTCTGCGACCGATACGTTGAATCGCTCGAACGCTCCGCGATCGAATGTCTCGGGCATGAACGGTCGAAGATCGGGCGGCACCCGCTCCGGCGGCTTGTCATCGTCGAAGTAGGGCGACATGCCCAGGCGTGAGCTGAGCATCGCCGATACCGCTCCGAGCCGGTATGCGGGATGGCGGCTGAATGAGTATGCGCACTCGCGCCCGTCGCGGTAGAGGTGCACGAACTTGGCGTCGCCGAACAGGCCGGCCAGCTGGCTCAGGTACAGCAGCGAACTACCCGAACGCTCGACCCACGTGCGCGCGCTGAGGCGATCGCACAGCCAGCCGAACAAGCGCAGGTGCTGAGTCGCGGCGGAGGCTGGGGTCAGGGCTGCGACGAACGCCTCCAGTTCGTCATAGAGCTCTTCGGGACGGGAGCTCAGGTGCGGCAGTGCGGTAACCAGGATCGGCGGGACCCCGGAAGCGGGCGAGAACCTGCTGCCGGGGCCCGGCTCGTACAGGAACTCGGGGACGCGCAGGCCAAGCCGGTAAGCGTGCCGAAAGAACACCCAAGGCTCGCTGAGCAACCTCCAGTACGCCGCCGCGTCCAGCTCGCCCGCCGGCAAGGGGTCGGGCATCATCAGCGAAAAGAACTCAGACAAGCTGAGAATCTCCGGGTTCAGCCGCAACATGTTCGACAGCATCGTCGAGCCGCACCGGCCGGTGGAAACTACGAAAACACCCGCCCGCGGCGTCCGCGCATCATCTGGCACGTGATCCTCCCTGAACTCCCGCGCTAGCTCCTCGTAGTCGAGGGGAGCCGGTTGACCTGTACCGCCGTTGAGGTTCTACCGTCAAGACATGATGCTCACCGAGGCAGAACAGCGGTTCCTCGCCAGCCAGCACCACGGGCACCTGGCCACCATGGCCCGCGGCGGCACCCCGCAGGTCAAGCCGGTCGGCTTCAGCTACAACCCGCGGCTCGGCACGATCGACATCGGCGGCCTGGACATGGCGCACAGCGCGAAGTACAAGAACGTCCAGGCCAATCCGGAAGTGGCCTTCGTGGCCGACGATGTGCCGGATCCGGAAGGCGGGCCGGCGGGCGCCCGGTTCCTGGAGATCCGCGGCGTCGCCGAGACAGTCACCGGCCCGCCCGACCCGGCTGGCCACCAGGCGCCGGACATCATCCGCATCCACCCACGCCGCCTTCTCGCCTACAACGTCGACCCGGACCGTCCCGGCCTGCAAACCCGCGACGCCCCCGATGAGGACTTAGCGGATACCAGCGAGAACACCCGCCGAGGCCTGGGTGTCAGTGCCTGGCGGGAGTCCGCTCCTCGCACTCCCACGGAGCACCGTGGCTGTTCAGGAGTTCGAGGAACGGCTCGGCAGGCAGCGCCTCTGGGCCGAGGACGCCGGCCCCGGACCACGTCCCCGAGTCGAGTAGTTCCAGTGCCACCACCGGGTTGATCGCCGTCTGCCAGACCACCGCCTGCGAGCCGTATTCAGCCATCGACCAGCTGTTGTCGACGACGTGGTGCAGGTAGACCTCACGGGGCGAGCCGTCCTTGCCCGTCCCGCTGACCCAGGTGCCGGCGCAGGTGAGCCCGGACATCGCGGCGCCGAGCCCGCCGGGGTCGGGCAGGCAGGCGGCGACCACATCCCGCGGCGATACGGCAGCCCGGCCCACCTGGACGGGGGCGGTCGAGTCGAGGCCGAGCTTGCGGATCGTCTTCAGCACGTCAATGAACTCCTCGCCCAGCCCGTACTTGAACGTCACCCGGCCAGCGTCGATCCACCGCGGGATCAGCAGGACCTCTTCGTGTTCAACGTTGACGCACTCGACCGGCCCGATCCCGGCCGGGAAGGTGAAGGTTTCCGGCTCGCTGAACGGCTCGGTCGTGTACCACTTCCTGCCGCGCTCCCAGACGATTGGGGGGTTCAGGCACTCCTCGATCGTCGTCCAGATGGAGAACGTCGGGGCGAACTCGTACCCCTCGACCACCAGGTTCGCCCCGTCGCGGACACCAATCTCGTCGATGGACTCAAACAGCCGGTCCGCCGCGTAGCGGGCGAACACGTCCGACAGGCCCGGCTCGACCCCGATCCCGCACAGCGCCAGCAGCCCGCGGCGCTCCCATTCGCCGGCCAGCGCGAACTGCTCGTCACCCAGTTTGATCCCCGGCTGCCGGTACGGATCTGCTTCGTGCGGGCGGGACAGCGACATCGCCATGTCGAGGTAAGTGACACCGGCGGTGAAGGCCGCGCGAAAGACCGGCATCACGAACCGCGGGTCGAGCGCGTTCAGCACCGCGTCGCACCGCTCGGTTCGAATCAGCTCCACGATCGATTGCTCGTCCGCCGCGTCTACCTTCACCGCGGCGAACCGGTCGCCACCCCCGGCGATCGCCCGGCGCGCCCGCTCCTCGTCATAGTCCGCCATGACCACGCGCTCGAAGAGATCCCACCGCGCGACCGTTCGCGCGACCGCCGACCCCACTCCGCCAGCGCCGACGACTAGGACTCGCATCATGCGCCTCCCGATTGACGGCCCGACGTCGGACGCCCGCCCGGCAGGCCGATCCCGCCAGACGTTATGGCACGACGCACAGGCTCGGTTCAGCCTAGGGCAGTCACCCTACGGCGGTAGCCACCCGGCCTCCAGTGGCCATGGTCCTGCCAATGGCGGTGCTGCTGCCGGGGTACCGGACTGGCATCACCGCCCGGAAACGCCCCCGATGGCGAGGATGGCGGCCGGCAGACCGTCATCCTCGCCATCCGCGCCGAAGGCCTCAGCCCCAGGCACCCGCGACCTGGCGGGTGGTGGCGTTGAGCCGGTTGAACAGGTTGGTCACCGCGATCATGAGCACGATCGCGGCGAGCTGCTTCTCGTCGAAGTGGACGGCGGCCGCGTTCCAGATGTCGTCGGGGACCGGGTCGGGCCGGTCGGCCAGCCGGGTGGCGGCCTCGGCCAGCGCTAGCGCGGCCCGCTCGGCGTCGGTGAAGTACGGCGCTTCCCGCCAGGCCGCGACCGTGGCCAGCCGCTCCGCCGTCTCGCCGGCCTTGAGGGCGCCCTTGGCGCCGGAGTCGACGCAGGCGCTGCAGCCGTTGATCTGACTGGCCCGCAGGTGCACCAGGTCGAGCGTGGCCCGGTCCACGCCGCCGCCGTAGATGGCCTTGTACAGCGCCTGTACCGGCTCCGTCGCGCCCAGGACCATCGCCGGGTTCTTCATCCGTGCTTGCATGACTGCCTCCTCCTTGGAAACCGTCGCGGTGTGTGCTTTCGATGGGTGAGACAAACGGTCGGCAGCAGAATCGACACGTGCCTGAAGCTGGCCGGTGTCGATTTCGCCGGAGCTCGTTTGTCTTGCCTGCGATCGCGCAGATAAACCACGCGGATAAGGAAGGAGGAACCTGATGAACTACCTGCTGTTGATCCACCACGGCAGCGCGCCCACCCCCGATGACCCGCAGGCGTGGGAAAGCCTGGCCGAGGAGGAGCGGAAGACCATCGCCGCCGGCTACCAGGCGGTCAGCCAGACCCCCGGGGTGACGCCGGGTGCGCGGATGCAAGCCCCCCCGATGGCCACGACGGTGCGGGTGCACGACGGCAAGACGATCATCACCGACGGCCCCTACGTCGAGATGAAGGAGGCAATCGGCGGCTACCTGTTCCTGGAGGCCGACGACCTGGACGCGGCGATCGCGCTCGCCGCGCGCATCCCGGCGGCCCGCCTGGGCGGCGGCGTCGAGATCCGTCCTTTGGTCTAGCGGTGCAGGTTCTCGAGAGCGTCTTCCGGGAGCAGTGGGGGCGGGTCCTCGCCGCGCTGATCGGAATCCTGGGCGACTTCGAGCTCGCCGAGGAAGCCGCCCAGGAGGCGTTCGCGATCGCTGCCGCCCGCTGGCCGGGCGACGGAACACCAGCCAACCCGGGAGCGTGGCTGATCACGACGGGGCGCAACCGGGCGATCAACCGCATTCACCGCGAGCAGACGCTGGCCGCCAAGACCCGCCTGCTCGCCGCGGAGCAAAGCAGGCAGGCCGAGATGAATGCTCCGGATGACAGCACTTTTCCCGACGAACGGCTGGAGCTGCTGTTCACCTGCTGTCACCCCGCACTGGACATGCCGGCGCAGGTGGCCCTCACCTTGCGCGGGCTCGGCGGCCTGACCACGCAGGAGATCGCGCACGCGTTCCTGGTGCCGGAGGCCACGATGGCGCAACGGCTGGTCCGGGCCAAGCGGAAGATCAAGGTCTCCGGCATCCCGTTCCGGGTGCCGGCCGGTGACCTGCTTCCCGACCGGCTCGCCGTGGTCCTCACGGTGATCTACCTGATCTTCAACCAGGGCTATGGCGGCCGCGGCGACCTGGCCAGCGAGGCGATCCGGCTCGGCCGGGCGCTGACCGAGCTCATGCCCGACGAGGCCGAGGCCCACGGCCTGCTCGCGCTCATGCTGCTGCACGACTCCCGCCGCGACGCCCGCTTCCGCGACGGCGACCTGGTCCTCCTCGCGGAACAAGACCGTTCGCGGTGGAATACCGCCCAGATCAGCGAAGGCCGCAGCGTGCTCAACCGGGCACTGGCCCTGCACGCCGACGGTCCCTACACCATCCAGGCCGCGATCGCGTCCCTGCACGCCGAGCGGCCACCCGACTGGCCGCAGATCGCCGCGCTCTACGGTGAACTCGCCCGGCTCACCGCATCCCCGGTGGTCGAGCTGAACCGGGCAATCGCGGTCGCCGAGACTCAAGGCCCGGACGCGGGCCTGGAGATCCTCGACCGGATCTCCCTGGAAAACCTCCACTACCTGCACGCGGCACGAGGTGAACTGCTGCATCGTGCCGGGCGCATCGCCGAAGCCCGCACCGCCTACCAGCGCGCGCTCGAGCTCGTCCACGACGACGCCGAGAGCCGTCTGCTGCACCGGCGACTGGCCGCACTGCTCCCGTGACCGGCACCGGGCCACGCGCGGCGACCGGCGGCGGAGGGCAACCGTCGCACCGACGTTCATTTGATGGCAGGAGGAAATCATGAAGTTCCGTGCTCAGGTCGAGCCCCCGGAGCCCATGAGGGGGCTGGAAGTTCCCCAGCAGGTTGTCGAGGCGCTCGGCCCAGGCAAACGGCCGACGGTGACAATCACCATCAACGGGCACTCCTGGAGAAGCAGGATCGCCATCATGCGCGGCCGGCACCTGATCGGCTTCAGCAACGCCAACCGGCAAGCCGCCGGCGTCGCGACCGGCGATGACGTCGAAGTCGAAGTGGAATACGACGCCGCACCTCGTGTCGTGGCCGAGCCCGCGGACCTCGCTCAGGCGCTGGATGCAGACCCAGCCGCCCGCGCGGCCTTCGACCGCCTGCCCTACGGGCTAAAGCAGCAGCAGGTACGCGCCATCGAAACCGCCAAGAAGCCCGAGACGCGCCTTCGGCGGATCGACAAGGCGATCGCAGTGCTGCGAGACCCGGGATCGGGCACACCATGAGACGCCATTTCCAGGATGCTCGCCAGCTGCTTGCGCTGTCTCCCAAGCTCGTCGCCGCGACCGTCTGGCTGGTGTGCCGCCGGTCAACCTGAGCCGTCGGCGACAATGGCTTCGGACGCGGCAACGCGGGTCAGCGTCCGGCTATGGACTAGCCTTTTGCGGCACAACGTCCGTCAATCCGGAGCGGCCTTAATGAAACAGTTCTCGCCCTGCGCGCACGCCACTCGGATGGCCAGGGGTCATGGTGCGGCAGCCCAGGAACTACGTGAGCGGGGTGCGGCGTGACCGGTGCAGTCGGACGTGTGGCGATTGTCTTTCCTGGTGATCCGGTAGACGGTCAGACGGCGCCCAGTCCGCGACTGGTCCCGGTGTTCGCAGCGCTAGGGCAGGCGGGGCTGACTGTCGAGCCGGTTGGGTACAGCCCGGCCAGCGCGGAGCAGGTCCGTGCCCGATTGCTTGCGTCCGACGGTGTGCTCGCCTGGGTCGATCCGGTCCGTGCGGACGGTGACCGGGCCATGCTTGACGCGCTCTTGCGGGAAGCTGCTGCGGCCGGGGCATGGATCGGGGCGCATCCGGACGTGATCGCGCAGATGGCCACCAAGGAGGTTCTGTACACAACTCGCGGGCTCGGCTGGGGCGGCGACACGCACCTCTACAGCACTCCTGGCGAGTTCCGCCGCGAGTTCCCGGCCCGGCTAGCGGCGGATGGGATGCGGGTGCTCAAGCAAACCCGCGGTAACGGCGGCATTGGCGTGTGGAAGGTGACCCTTGGCGACGGCCACGGCGGAAGTCCGGTCCCCGGACCGGAGACCGTAGTCATCGCCCAGCATGCCCGGATCCGTGATGAGACTCGCGAGGAGCTTTCGCTCCGGCAGCTCATGGATCGCGCCGCGACCGCCTTCGCCGGCTACGGCGGCACCGGGAAGCTGGTCGACCAAGCTTTCGCCCGCCGTCTCGGTCACGGCATCATCCGCTGCTACCTGGTCCGGGACAAGGTGGCCGGGTTCGCCCGGCAATACCCGCCGGGGTTGTCTCCCGATGAACGCGCGGCCAGAGGGCTTGGCTTGGACGCAGAGGTCTCAGCCGCGACGATTATGGGACTGCCGTCCGCCAAGACCATGCACGCGCCAGGCGAGCCGGCCTTCGCCCGGCTCCGGAAGCTTGTCGAGCAGGACTGGGTGCCGGGCATGCAGGCCATTCTCGGCCTAGAGACCGGTTCGCTGCCCGTGCTGTGGGACGCGGACTTCCTGTTCGGCGCTAAGACCCCAGAGGGGCACGACAGCTATCTGCTGTGCGAGATAAACGCCAGCTCCGTGACCCCGTTCCCGGCCGAGGCGGTCCCACTGCTGGCCAACGCCACCGCGCAAGCGGTCGCGGCAGTCACGGCCCTCCGGTTACCGTCGCCCAGGACCAGTGGCGGCCCGCGCGCATCCGGTCAGTGCGCACAGCCCAACTCTGCTACGTACTGCTGTGGCGAGAGCTTGTACAGCTTCACTGAGTCGGGGTTGCTCAGCGGCAGGTCGAACACCCACCGCCCGCGCTCGTAGAACCAGTAGTCGTGCAACTGCACACCGCCGGTCTGGTAGTCCACGATCCATGC
>Ga0123356_10001345_pt1 | contig 27160 bp, 21 predicted proteins | sample TergutEmb28metaG_2_FD_92546 | JGI IMG/M metagenome (GOLD analysis project Ga0123356, IMG submission 92546) | Embiratermes neotenicus P3 segment gut microbial communities from Petit-Saut dam, French Guiana - Emb289 P3 | ecosystem: Host-associated > Arthropoda: Insects > Digestive system > Gut ...
CCCGGCACCTCAGCACCCGGCACCTCAGCACCCGGCACCTCAGCACCCGGCACCTCAGCACCCGGCACCTCAGGCTCTTCAGGCACCTCAGGCTCCTCCAGCCCCGGCTCCTCAGGCTCCGGCTCCTCAGGCTCCTCCAGCTCCGGCTCTTCAGGTGCCTCCGGCTCAGGCACCTCGGTACCCGGCATCTCCGGCACCGGCGGCGCGATGTCACCACCCCCTGGCGGGCAGCCGCCACCGCCGCCACCGCCCGGACCGCCCCCACCTGGCAGGGACTCCATCTCCTTCTCGACCTGATCGGCCTCTTCCTTCGCGATCCGATCAGCCTCTTCGGCGGCCTCAGCACAGTCGTTGAGCCTGGTGACGATCCCGCTCATGATCCGCGCGCCGTCGGCGTAGTACCCCGTGAGCTTGCCCACCGTCTCCATCCATGCGGTGCGAACGTCCTGCGCCCCGGGGATGGCCGACCAGTCTGGAGCAGAGGTCATCACCATGCACGGTGGCAACACCAGCCCGATGCGTGCGGTCTCCTCGCACCACGGCTGCCAGTGGCCGCTCGCGTCCGCTCGCAGGTCTGCCGGGTCGACTCCTTCCATACCCATGTCAGTACTCCCTCGTCTCGCCAGAACTGGTCAGCACCGCGGTGCAGGTGTCGAGCACGGACTGGGCGACCTCGTCCAGCCTGCGGTTCGCGACAAAGCCCTCGGCGAACCGCAACCGCACCGGCCGACCGGCCAGGACGTCGATGCTGACCCGCCTGTCAGGCCCCGCCACCGTCTGCGGCTCTGGCAGCCCTCCCCCCATGAGCCCCAGGAGAAGCTCTTGGGTCCCCTGCGGGTCCGGGGTGATCCCGCGACGTTCCATGAAGCCCTCGACCACCGCACGGCTCGTCGCAGCCTCGATCTGCTCAGGCGTGGCCCCCTGAGCCTCACGTGTGAAACGCACGCTCACGGGGACACCAGACTCGTCGAGCTCGATCTCTACCAGGTTCCCGAGGTCCACCTGGAACGACCGCAGCCACTCCCCGAGCCCTCTGCCCTCCTCCTGGAGGCTCTTGCTCTCCTCCAGCATCTGACGCATCTGCGCCGCCATGTCGCTCACAACAACCCCTGGTTCATCCTGTTGTAGGCCGCGGTGTAGGCGTCGTGGGACGCCTGGCAGCCCTGAGCGGCCCGCCTCAGGACACCATTGATGCCTCTCATCCCGATCGCCCACTGGCTCTGAGCAGCGTCGTAGGCCGCCTGAGCCTCGCCTGACCATCGGTCCCTCAGAGCCGCGACCGCGAGCTCGAGCTGATCGAGATCGTCCGCGACGTGCCTCGCTTCCAGCTCCAACGCCGTGATCGCCGCGGCCATCGCTGCTCGATCCACCGTGTACCCGCCCAAGGCAACCTCCTCCTCGCGTTCTGCTCGCTCGAAAACCTACCGGATTCGGACAATCCGACCCCACGAATCGGTGTCCCCACTTCTGGGGACAAGCGCCACCCGATCGGGGGACATCAGGAAGTGAGGCGCTGGCGATCGGGCGTCGAGCGAGGTTGCCTGGGAGCAGAGCGGGTTCTTCGTTCCCTGGACTCGGGGCCGGGGACGTGGTGGGGTAGGGGCATGATCCGGCGTCCTTCGGTACGGCAAGCCCTGCTCACCGCGGCCCTCGTCGGGGTCGCCAACCTGCCGCTGCTGCGCAGCGCGTGGCTCCACTTCGGGGCCACCGAGGCCGAGCTCGACGCCGAGCTGCCCGGTGACAGTCTGGTACCGCACGCCAACCTCGTGGCCACGCGGGCGGTGACCATCGCCGCACCGCCCGAGGAGGTGTGGCGATGGGTGGTGCAGATCGGGGCCGACCGGGGTGGCTTCTACTCCTACGACGCCCTGGAGAACCTGGTCGGGTGCGGCATCACCTCCGCCGACCGGATCGAGGAGCGCTGGCAGCACCTCGAGGCCGGCGACAAGGTCTACCTGCACCCCACGGTGGCGCTCGAGGTCGCCGAGGTGACCCCCGAGCGTGCCCTGGTGCTGCACGGCGCTGGCGGCGACGACGTGCCGATGCCCGAGTCCACCTGGTCGTTCATCGTGCGCCGGGGCAACCGGGGCACCACCCGCCTGGTGATCCGCGAGCGCTACGCCTACCGCTCAGGCTGGGACGGCCTGATGATCGAGCCGATCGGTCTCATCAGCTTCGTGATGACCGAGAAGATGATGCGCGGCATCCGCGCCCGTGCCGAGAAGGCCCACCAGCAGAAGGACTAGGGGCGGCCTCCGTAGGGGACCAGGTTGGCGTAGCCGTACAGGGGGAAGGTGCGGACGAAACCGCCGGGGGCGGGGGCCTCGAGGATGCTGTTGGGGCCCACCCACAGGGCGACGTGGTAGATCGTCGCCGGGTTCGACGGGTCGGTGGCCCAGAAGACCAGGTCGCCGGTGCGCAGCTCAGAGAACGGGATCTTGCGGACCCTGGTGTACTGCGCTGCCGAGGAGTGCGGCAGGGACACCCCCGCGGCCCTCCACGCCTGCTGGGTGAGCCCTGAGCAGTCGTAGGCGGCAGGGCCGGAGCCGCCCCAGAGGTAGGGCTTGCCGATCTGCGTCATCGCCCAGGCGACGGCGGTCTGACCCTGGGTCGCCGAACCGTTGCTCGACCCTCCCCCAGGGGTCGTCCCCGTGCCAGACGAGCCGGAGCCCGACGAACCAGAACCAGACGAACCTGAACCCGACGAGCCAGAACCGGACGAGCCAGAGCCCGAGCTGCCCGAGCCCGACGAGCCCGAGCCCTGGTTCGCGGCGGCCCTGCGTGCGGCCTCGGCGGCGGCGGCCTCGGCAGCCGCGCGGGCCTGAGCCTGGCGCTGCGCCTCGATGTCGGCCTGCCTGGCGCGCTCGACCGCGACGCTCGTCTGCTGAGCCGCCGCCAGCTGCGCGATCAGCTGTTCACGCTGAGCCGAGGCCGAGGCCAGAGCGGCCTGGGTGTCAGCCTCTGTCTGCTGGGCGGTGGCGAGCGCCGACTCCGCCGCGCTCTGGGCCTGCACCGCCGCGACGGCGGCGTTCTTGGCCCGTTGGTCCATGGTCTGCGCCACCAGCTGGGCGGCCCGGTACTCCTGGACGGCCTCGTCGGCCTTGCCGGTGATCTGCTCCAGCTGGGTGGTGCGCTCCGCGACCTCGGCGAAACCGTCGGCAGAGAGCATGCTGGTCAGCGCGTCGGCCGGGCCGCCGGTGCTCGCGAGCCGTCGGGCGACCTGCGCCAGCCTGCCGCGCGCCGCCTCGGCCTCCGCGTCAGCCTTGGTCTTCTCCTCCGCCGCGACGGCAGCCGCCGCCTCCGCGCGCTGCGAGGCGTCCAACGCCTGGGCGTAGACCTCACCGGCCTGCTGCACCCTGATCTGGGCGGCCTGCTCGGCAGCGGCGAGCTGGGCGAGCTGGACCTCCATCTGCGCGACAGAGCCGGCCGCCCGCGTCACGGCGTCCCTGGCCTGGCGCACGTCCCTGTCGCTGGGAGGACGGTTGTCGTCAGCGGACGCTGCTGGCACGGTCAACGTCGCCGCGGCGACGGCAGCGACGACGGCGGTCCAGGCGCGACGACGTCTGCGCTGGGTGTGCGGGCTGCGCGCCTGCATCCAAACCTCCTCGTGGCGCAGCCCAGGGTGAGCCGGCACTCTGAGGTGATCGGCCGTTCCCGACCCGACCTGAAGCCCTGGAGACAACTGCCACGCTATCCCCTTTTGTCCCATCAGTGAGCTATCGCCACATCTGCCTCACCAGCATCACCCGTACCCCGCGTCACGCTGATGACACCCAGCACCACCCTCACGCCACGCCCTGACCCGCGAGCCGGGCTCGAACCCGCAGAGAACCCGGCTCGACGTCCACATCGTGAGACACTCGTACCCTCCCGGCGCACCGACGCCTTACCCTGATCGCATGTCCCGTCGAATGTGCCGCTGATCAGCGCACGCTCGACTGTGCCCGCAGATCGTCGCGGTCTGCCCGAGCCTCAGGCTCGATCGTGCGCCGAACCCCCCTGCCTCGCAGGCGAGCGGCCCTCAGCACCACCTGGTCTTCTTGTCTGTGTGGCGACCCCCGTCCCCGCACGGTCGACGTCGCACGGTCGACGTGCACCTCACAGGAAGACCTGACGAATGAGCAACGAGAGCTGGCACTTCGAGACCCGGCAGATCCACGCCGGGCAGACCCCTGACAGCGACACCGGATCCCGCGCGCTGCCGATCTACCAGACCACGTCCTTCGTGTTCCCCAGCGCCGAGGCGGCAGCCGAGCGGTTCGCGCTGCGTGACCTGGGCCCCATCTACACCCGCCTGAACAACCCGACGCAAGAGGTCGTGGAGCACCGGATCGCCTCGCTCGAGGGCGGTGTCGGCGCGCTGCTGCTCTCCTCGGGCCAGAGCGCGACCACCCTCGCGATCCTCAACGTCGCCGAGGCCGGTGACCACGTGGTCGCCAGCCCGTCGCTGTACGGGGGCACCCACAACCTGTTCGCGCACACGCTGAAGAAGATCGGCCTCGAGGTCTCCTTCGTCACCGACCCCCACGACGCCGACGCCTGGCAGGCCGCGGTGCGCCCGAACACCAAGGTGTTCTTCGCTGAGAGCATCCCCAACCCGAAGTCCGACGTGCTCGACATCGAGCTGGTCGCAGGGGTGGCCCACGAGAACGGCGTGCCGCTGATCGTCGACAACACCATCGGCACCCCGTACCTCGTCCAGCCGATCCGGTGGGGCGCCGACCTCGTCGTGCACTCGGCCACGAAGTACCTCGGCGGCCACGGCACGGCCGTCGCCGGCGTGATCGTCGACTCGGGGAACTTCGACTACGCCCGCGACCCTTCGAGGTTCCCCGGCTTCAACGAGCCCGACCCCAGCTACCACGGCCTGCGCTGGGCCCCGGACCTGGGCGTCGGCGGACCCTTCGGCGCGAACCTCTCCTTCATCCTCAAGGCCCGCGCCCAGCTGCTGCGCGACCTGGGCTGTGCGGTCAGCCCGTTCAACGCCTTCCTCGTCGCCCAGGGCATCGAGACGCTGTCGCTGCGCATGGAGCGTCACGTGGCCAACACCCAGCGGGTGGCCGAGTGGCTCGAGGCCCGTGACGACGTCGACCGCGTGATCTACGCCGGGCTCGAGTCCAGCCCGTGGCACGCCAACCAGCGCAAGTACGCCCCGAAGGGCGCCGGCGCGGTGCTCTCCTTCGAGCTGCCGGGCGGTCGTGAGGCGGGTCAGGCGTTCGTCTCGGCGCTGACGCTGCACTCCAACGTCGCGAACATCGGCGACGTGCGGTCGTTGGTCGTCCACCCGGCCTCGACCACCCACTCCCAGCTCAACCCGGACGAGCAGGTCCGGGCCGGGGTCACGCCGGGCCTGGTGCGGCTGGCCGTGGGGATCGAGCACATCGACGACATCCTTGCCGATCTAGAGGTCGGGTTCCGGGCTGCGAAGGAGGCATGACATGAGCGAGCGTCGCCGGGCTGACGGCCGATCGGCGGACGAGACCGTGTCTGCCTTCGATCTGTCCCGTACCCTCGAAGCCGTGAGCAGGAGAGCGTCCTCGGACGTGCCCGTCGCCCGGCGACGCTCAGCGACGCTGGGCGGGCACGCCCAGCCCGCCGGTGCCCGGCCCAGCCGGCTCCCCCTGGCCGAGCGCCCCCCGGCCCCGGCCAGCGCGGCCTGGCGCGACGGCGACCCGGTGGGACACCGCCAGCTCGCGGACCTGGGCTCGTTGGACCTGGAGTCCGGCGAGCACCTGCCCGCCGTGCGTCTGGCCTACGAGACCTGGGGCGCGCTGAACGCCGACCACTCCAACGCGGTGCTGATCTTGCACGCCCTGACCGGAGACTCCCACGTCGTCGGCCCGGCCGACGGGCACCCGACCGAGGGCTGGTGGTCAGAGGTCGTCGGCCCCGGGAAGGCCATCGACACCGACCGGTGGTTCGTGGTCGCCCCCAACGTGCTGGGTGGCTGCCAGGGCTCCACCGGCCCCGCGTCCGACGCGGCCGACGGACGCCCGTGGGGCTCCCGCTTCCCGCTGCTCACCGTGCGCGACCAGGTCGCGGCGGAGGTCAGGCTGGCCGACCACCTCGGCATCGACCGCTTCGCCCTGGTGGTCGGCGCCTCGATGGGCGGGCACCGTGCCCTGGAGTGGGCGGCCACCGTGCCCGACCGGGTGGAGCGGGTGTGCGCCATCGCGACCGCCGCCGCGACGTCTGGCGACCAGGTCGCGTCGTTCCACACCCAGATCGCCGCCGTCACCGGTGACGCCCGCTACCGCGACGGCGACTACTACGACGCGCCCGACGGCGAGGGGCCGCACGTCGGCCTCGGCCTGGCCCGGCAGATCGCCCACCAGACCTACCGCTCCGGCGACGAGCTCGACACCCGCTTCGGCCGCATCCCGCAGGGCGGCGAGGAGCCGTTGGAGGGCGGCCGTTTCGCGGTGCAGTCGTACCTGGACCACCACGGCGACAAGCTGGTGCGCCGCTTCGACGCGAACTCCTACGTGCTGCTCACCCGCACCATGGTGACCCACGACCTGGGCCGTGACCGTGGCGGGGTCGAGGAGGCGCTCGCCGGGGTGACCGCCAAGGCGCTGATCGTCGCCGTCGACTCCGACCGGCTGTTCACCCGCGAGCAGTCCGAGCGGGTCGCCGCCGCGATCCCCCGCTCCGGCCCGGTGCGCGTCGTGCGCTCACCTTTCGGCCACGACGGCTTCCTCATCGAGCACGACCAGGTCGGCACCCTGGTCGGCGAGTTCCTCCGCGACAACATCCGCACCCGCTGAGCGATCATCCTTGCTCGGTTACGGTCGAGGGGTGGACGACTGGCAGCCTGATGTTCTCGGCGAGGGTTTCGAGTCGCTGACGCTCCCCCTGGAGGACGACGACGAGGGCCCGGTGGTCACCACGCTGGTGCGCTACCTGTCCTCCACGCCGGAGCCGGTGCGAGCCGTCCGCGTGGTGCTGTACCTGCACGGCTGGTCCGACTACTTCTTCCAGGCCGAGCTCGCCCGCTTCTGGACCTCCCACGCCGCTGCTTTCTACGCCCTGGACCTGCGCAAGCACGGGCGCAGCCTGCGCGAGCACCAGACCCCGAACTACACCGACAACCTGGACGTCTACGACGAGGACCTGGCCGCCGCGCTGGACGTCATCGAGGACGAGCACGGACCCCACGCGCGGGTGCTGCTCATGGGGCACTCCACCGGCGGGCTGATCGCGTGCCTGTGGGCCGACCGCTTCCCGGGCCGGGTGAGCAGCCTGGTGCTCAACTCCCCGTGGCTGGAGATGCAGGGCTCGGCCGTGGTGCGCGCCGTGTCGGCACCCGCGATCGCCCAGCTCGCTCGCTTCCAGCCAAAGGCGGCGCTGCCGAACATCGACCCGGGCTGGTCGACGCGCGCCATCCAGGAGGCGACCGGCGCGGAGTGGAGCTACGACGAGCGCTGGCGCCCGACACCGATGTTCCCGGTGCACCCCGGCTGGCTGAACGCGATCATCACCGGGCACGCCACCGTGGCCCGGGGGCTGTCCATCGACGTGCCGATCCTGGTGGCCGCATCGGACCGCTCCATCATGAGCACCACCTGGAGCGAAGAGATGCGCCGCGCCGACGTGGTGATCGATGTAGAAGCAGCCGTCAGCCGGGCGGTGCAGCTGGGGCCGGTGGTCACGGTGGTGAGGATCGCCGGGGGTCTGCACGACCTGGTGCTCTCCGCGCGCGCCCCGCGTCGGCAGTTCTACGCCGAGCTCGACCGTTGGCTGGCCGGGTACGGCTGGGCCTGAGCCCACCAGCCGCCTGAGCCCACCAGCCGGCGGGCTGCCCTCCCGCGCTCAGCTCTGGTACATCACCTCGATGGCCTCGGCCAGGGTCGATCCGTCACCGAGCCGCCACGAGTACCAGCCGTCGAGCTCCCCGTCGGTCTTCGCCGCCGCCTGGGCCGCCTTCGACGGGTCGTCGAACACCCGACCGTCGGGCAGCTCGATCATCCCGTCGGCCCGCAGCGTCGCGAACAGCTGCTCACCACGGCGCAGCCGACGCCAGACCAGCGAGGTCGGGGCGTCGTACTCCTCGGCCAGCTCGAGCAGCTCGGGGTAGGCGTCTGATCGCGGCCGGGCGACGTGCGAGATCGGGCCAGACTGGGACGGGAGCCCGAGGGGCGCGGCCAGCATGTCGTACTTGCGCAGCACCGCGAGATCGGGCTCGGGAGGCTCTGGCGTGGCGGGGGAAGGCGTGACCCACAGCCCTGCGGGGGCCTCGTGCCCGCGACGCGGCTGGGTCGTCTCGATGAAGTCGGCGGCGCGCATCTCTACCGGTGCCGCAGGCGCGGGAGCCCAGGCCGACTCGACCGGCGCCGGCGGTTCTGGCCGTGCCGCCTGCTCAGACCTGACCGGCTGCTCGGGTCGGGCTGACGGCTCCGGTCGTCCAGTTGGCACAGGTCGTCCAGCCGGCACAGGTCGCGCGGGCGCTGTGGACGTGACGGCCTGCGGGGGGCGCGTCCCGGGCGGAGCGACCGACGACGGCGCTGGCGTGACCTGCGACGCCACGGTGGTCTGCGGGGCCATCGTGGTCTGGGGCGCCACCGTGGCCTTCGGTGCGAGCGACCCCTGCGAGACGTACTCCGCACGGGCGTACGCGGCAGGTGGCGCGGCGGCGGCAGGGGCCGCCGAGGGGCTCCCAGGACGGTCGCCCAGGTCGTGACGTGCCGCGGGGTGCTGCTCGCCGGGTGCGGCAGCGACGACGGGCATCGCTCGTGTCGTCTCGACCACGTCGAACACCCCGCCGTGCACGAGGCGCAGCCCTGTCGGCTCGACCACCCGTCGACGGGTCTCGTGGCTCGCGTACGGGGCGACGACCAGCAGGCGACGCTCGTCCTCGCCGCGCACCACCCCGACCTGGAAGACGTCCAGACGCCCGCCTTTGGCCCGCCAGAACCCGGCGACGTCCTGCACCTCGGGAGCCAGGTCGGCGCACAGCACGATGATGTGCGGGCCAGAGCGCTGAGGCACCTGGGTGGCATAAGGCAAGCCGGCCTGGAACGCGGCGAAGTCCCGGGAGAACTTGGCGGAGTCACCCTGGTGATAGAGGTGAGCCAGGTCGGTCTCGGTCATCCGGGCGGCATACCCGGCACGACGCAGCGCCGCCACGAGGGCGTCGTGGTCGAGCAGGTGCGCCACCTCGACGGTGACGGGACGCCCGCTCGGGTCCAGGGCGAGCAGGTCAGGCAGCCCGGAACCCTCGCGCTCGTCGTGCTCGCGCACCACGAACAGCGACTCCGGGACGATGGCCGAGAGGTGGTTCCCGAGGAGCGAGCGCACCTCGACCGCGAAGGTGCTGGCACGCGGCTGCATCGGCTGCACGAGCCGCACACGGCCGGAGCCGAGCTCGAACAGCGGCATGAGGGACCTCTTCGCGACTACAGCCTGAACCCGCACGTTGCGGGACATATCTCCCACCTTCTCACGCCCGCGCCCCCCAGCGCGCCCCCTTCGCCCCTTCTACCCACCCGTTTTCACACGCCCGGACGCACCACGTCTCCGGCATGGGCTCACGAGGCGCGGATCTTGGTGTGGAGGGCTCGACCAAGGCGTAAGGCCAGGCCGCTAGACCGTGGCCCAGCACGTGCTGATCGGGGCCGCGAAGACACGGGCATCGATCTCACGGGTGATGGCGCCGGTGTACAGCACCACGCCCGCGACGAAACGGTCACCGAGCTCGTCGCGCAACCAACACAGGTGCTTGGCGTCAGCACTGGTGACGGTGCTGGTGGCCTTGACCTCGATCGCGGCGACGCGGCCGCCGGGGTATTCGAGCAGGAGGTCCACCTCACGTCGCCCGTTGGCGTCGCGAAGATGGTAGAGCCGCGCCCGGCTCTGGCTGAACGGGAGCTCTGCCGCCAGCTGGGCGGCGACGAAGGTCTCGATGACCCTGCCTTTGAGCTCAGGGTCGAGCAGGATCGTGGCGGCGTCCGCGTGCAGGACCGCGGCCATGAGGCCGGCGTCAGCGACGAGTCGCTTCGGGGTACGGACGAGCCGTTTGACCTGGGAGGTCGCCCATGCTGGCACCTTCCGCACCAGGTAGAGGCTCTCCAGCAGGTTCTCGTAGGTCGCAGCTGTCGCACGCTTGATCCCTGCCAGCTCGAGCAGCGTCTGGTCAGACACGACGCACGAGCTGTGCAGGCTCAAGGCCTCGAGGTAGCGGCCGAGCTTGCTCGGGTCTACCCCGCGCCCTGGCAGAACGGTCGGGCCGGTCAGGCTGGTGGAACCCGTGGTCAGCGAGCTCGACAGCTGAGAGTCTCGGTTGACCACATGCTCCACGTAGCTGCTCAACCATGCGTCTCGGCTCCGGGCCGGGCTGGCGACCGCCTCGGGGAAACCGCTGCGCAGCGCCAGCTCCAGGTAGTCCGCGATGTCGGGCGCCTCGTGGAAGCTCCCTGCGGGCGGTAGCGCCCCCGGGTCCGCGAGCAAGAGCCGGTCGACGAACGACACACCGGTGACAGCGCGCTCGGTCTCGCGTACCGTCATCGGCGCCATCGCCAGCTCGGTCACGCGACCTGTGCCAGGCCACTGGTTCGGGAGGAAGCGAGCCGCGACGCTGCCCGTCAGCAGAAAGCGACCCGTACCCGCGCCGGTGTCCACCGCGCGCTTCACCGCACCCAAGACCTGCGGGGCGAACTGCCACTCGTCCAGCACCACCGGCTCACCGACCGCCCGCAGCGCTACGTCCGGGTCCTCGCGGAACGCCTGCGCCACGGACTCCTGGTCCAGACGCACGACGTTGCTCACCAGACGGCTAGCCGTGGTCGTCTTGCCGCATGCACGAGGCCCGACCACGCTGACGGCAGGGAGGTCCTCGAACAGCTCGGCCAGCCGTCCATCCGCAAGCCGAGGCCGATAGGTGTCCACAGGACGATCATAAGGCCGTTTACTCTCTAGCACACCTTCCAATGGTGATTTAGCACACTGGTGAGTGTCGCTTTAGCACACACTTCGGTGCCACTTCAGCACACGGGCGAGACCTATCAACCTTACGAGCAACGACCGAGGCGGGAGGCGAGGAGCTGGGCGAGGTGGAGGCCGTCCACCTCAGCGAGGTGCTGGGCCTGGGTGCGGCAGGAGAAGCCGTCGGCGAGGTAGAGGTCGGTGGGGGCGGCGGCAGCCAGGGCGGGGAGGAGGGAGCGCTCGGCAACCGCGACTGAGAGGTCGTAGTGGCCGCGTTCCATGCCGAAGTTGCCTGCGAGGCCGCAGCAGCCGGAGAGCTCGGTGATGGTGGCGCCAGCCGAGGCCAGGAGGGCGCGGTCTGCCGTCCAGGTCATCACGGCGTGCTGGTGACAGTGGGGCTGGGCGACGGCGGTCACGTCGGAGAGGTCGGGAGCCTGCCAGCGGTCGCCGGGGCCGACGGGGGCGGGAGCGGTCAGCAGCTCGGCCAGAGTGCGGGTCTCGCGGGCGACAGCCTCGGCGCGCGGGTCGTCGGGCAGCAGCTCGCGCAGGTCGGAGCGGAGCACCGCCGTGCACGACGGCTCTAGGCCGACGATGGGGATGCCGTTGACGGCGAACGGGGCCAGGGCGTCGAGCAGGTGACGTAGCTGCTTCTTCGCGCCGTCGAGCTGGCCGGTGGAGATCCACGTCAGGCCGCAGCACGCCGCGTGGTCGGGCACGAGCACCTGGTACCCGGCATCCCGCAGCACAGCCACCGCGGCCCGAGCCACCTCGGGAGAGAGGTTGTCGTTGAACGAGTCCGTCCACAACAGCACCGGACGTCGGTCTCCACCCGACCCTCGTCCCCTCTCAGCCAGCGCATCCGACCCTCGCCCAGACCCGCTCATGGCCCGGAAGGGAACGCGGGCGAAGGTGACCATGTCGCGGCGGGGGTCCATGCCGCCGGCACGGAGCACCAGGCGGGCTACGGGGCGGACGCCGAGGAGGGCGTTGACCAGAGCACCCAGGCGGGCGGCGGTGATGGCGCGGGCCCAGCGGGGCAGCCAACCGAGGACGTAATGGTTGACGGGGCGGAGGCGGCCCTTGTAGCGGCGGTAGGTGACCTCGGACTTGTAGCGGGCCATGTCTACGCCGGCGGGGCAGTCGGACGAGCACGCCTTGCAGGAGAGGCACAGGTCGAGGGACTCCTCGACCTCCGGGGCAGACCAGCCTCGGGAGATCAGCGTGCCGTTGGCCATCTCTTGCAGGACGCGGGCGCGGCCTCGGGTGACGTCCTTCTCGTCGCCGGTGGCCAGGTACGACGGGCACATGAAACCGCCGGAGGCGGACGAGTCGGTGCGGCACTTGGCGACCCCGACGCAGCGGTGCACGGCGGTGGTGAGGTCGCCGTCGTCCTCGGCGAAGGCGAAGCCACGCGTGGGGAGGCGACGGGCGGCCGGGCGGCGCAGGTCGGCGTCCAGGGGGCGAGGGTCTACCAGCACGCCCGGGTTGAGCAGGCCGTCCGGGTCGAACAGGTGCTTGAACGCCCCGAACACCTCCAGGGCCTTCGGTGTGTACATCAACGGCAGCAGCTCGGAGCGGGCGCGGCCGTCGCCGTGCTCGCCGGAGAGCGACCCGCCGTGCTCCGCGACCAGGTGAGCGGCGTCGGTCATGAAGGCCCGCAGGGCCGACCCGTCGCGCTCGAGCGGCACGTCCAGACGCAGGTGCACGCACCCGTCGCCGAAGTGCCCGTAGGCCATGCCGTCCACCCGGTGGTCGGCCATCAACGACTCGAGGGCGCGCAGGTAGTCGCCCAGGTGTTCCGGCGGCACCGCGGAGTCCTCGAACCCCGGCCACGCCTGGGCGCCGCTGGCGGTACGCCCGGCCAGCCCGGCTCCGTCGGCCCTGATCCGCCACACCGCGGCGGCCTGCGGGCCTGGTTCGTAGATCTCGACGGCGGTGGTGCCGGCGTCAGCGACCAGGCGGCGGGCGGCGGCGAGCGCCGCTGCGAGATCCGCCCCGCCGATCTCGCAGAACAACCACCCGCCGCCCTCGGGCAGCGGGGGCACCGACGACGCCCCCCGAGCCTGGCGCACCACGTCGACCAGCCGGGCGTCCATGCCCTCGACGGCCAACGGGTGGTGGGCCAGCAGCGCGGGTGCCGCGTCGGCGGCGGCGGGCATGTCGGGGTAGCCGAGCACGACGAGCACCGGGGCTGTGGGCAGCTCGACCAGGCGCAACGTCGCACCCAGGACGGTCACGCACGTGCCCTCGGTGCCGACCAGCGCCTTGGCCAGGTCGGCACCGCGCTCGGGCAGCAGGTGCTCGAGGGAGTACCCGGAGACCTGGCGCTCGAAGCGGCCCAGCTCGGTGCGCAGCACGTCCAGGTTGGCGGCGACCAGGCCGTCCAGGCCGGGCACCACCGACAGATCCCCCGCCCCGGCGGTGAAGCGGCGCCCGGTGCCGTCGACCACGTCGAGCTCGAGCACGTTGTCGGCGGTGCGGCCGTAGGCGACGGCGTGCGGGCCGCAGGCGTTGTTGCCGATCATCCCGCCGAGGGTGGCCCTGGTCCACGTCGACGGGTCGGGGCCGAAGCGCAGACCGTGCGGGGCGGCGGCCTTCTGCAGCGCTCCCATGACGACGCCCGGCTCGACGCGAGCGGTACGGGTCTCGGGGTCGACGGTCTCGATGCGGTCCAGGTGCCGCACGAGGTCCAGCACGACGCCCGGGCCCACGGCGTTGCCGGCCACGGACGTGCCCCCGCCCCGGGCGGTCACCGGCACCCCGGCCTCGCGGGCGACGGCGAGCGCGGCCAGCACGTCGTCGACGTCTCGCGGGGCGACGACGACCCGGGGCACGACCCGGTAGTTGGAGGCGTCGGTGGAGTGCTCGGCGCGGCGGCGGGCGTCGTCGGACACCTCGCCGCGCACCTCTCGCCGCAGCGCGGCCACCAGGTCTGCGGTCACCCGGTCTGCGATCACACCTGGGATTCTCCCACCCGCCACCGGGCGCGCAGACCAGGGCGTGCGGATCGCGCCCCGCTTCCTCGTGCTGCCTCTTGCCCCCTCGTCAGGCCCTGGATGCCTCGTCGGATTTCTCACCGCCTCGCGGAGGCAGCCGACCGAGCCGCCCGGTGGTCTGCGACGAACCGACAAGAGCCTGACGCCCCGGGGAAGGTCCTGCGGCGGGCGGGCGCACCTCAGCGCGCACGGAGCGTCGCGGCACGCTCTCGCTCGGTCACACGGCAAGGATGAAAGGGACGCACACTGGTCCAGACGAGTGACTTCTGGGGACCGGTAGGGCTGTGACCAGCACCGATGGCCGAGGGTCGCCGCGCGGTCTGTCATAGGCGCTGTTACCGTCGAAATTGTCCGAAGGTCGTGCACGGGCGCCGTCTCAGGCGCTCTGGAGCAGTACAAAGGGGTTCCCATGTCGTCGAGCACCGCTGCACCCATAGCGTCCTCGTGGCACCAAGAGCGTCTGCCTCGAGGCCTCGCGGTGGCCATCATCGTCGTCGGGGCCCTCATGGTCGGGATCGGCATCACCACCTACGCCATCACGTCCTCCCAGCTGAACGCCCAGCACGTCACCGTGGCTGCCGTGACCTCCGAGTCTCCGGGCAGGCTGGCCGGCCACAAGATGAACGACCCGTTCACCGCGCTGGCGCAGATCAACGCGATCCACCACCACTCGATGGACGCCACCGGCGGCAAGACGTACGGCCAGCTGGGCAACGTGGCCACGTCAGACGGCAAGACGTACAGCAGGGACGTCACCGCCGCCGCGTCCACCGACGGCGTGGCGCACAGCGCCGGCGAGCCGCTGTCGCGAGCCGACGCCACGACGTACGCCGCACGCTCCACCGCGCAGCAGGCGTCCTTCCTCGAGGCCTCGATCTACGTGTCGGTGCTGGCCTTCGGGGTGTCGACGCTGATCATCGGCCTCGGCGTGGTCATCGCGATCATCGGCATCACGATGCGTCTGATGATGCGGTCTCCCCGCCGGGACGACTCCACCACCACCGCCATCGCCTGACCATCTCGTCAGGCTGGCACCACAGAACCACCTTCAGCTGTCAGGGCGTGTCGATGCCGTCGGTCTTCGGGCCGACGGCATCGGCATGCCCAGGGGTCGACACGCTCAGGGGGCGGCATGTCCAGCGCCAGGGCCCTGTGCTGGCCGCGCCTCAGAGGCGTCGTGGCTGGCCGCGCCTCAGGGACGTCGTGCGATCGGGCAGCCGGCACAGGCCGGGGCGACCGGGACCCCGGTGCAGGACGAGCACCCGGGGCGCAGCACCAGGCCGACCCGCTCGGCGTGCTCGAGCATCATCTCCACCAGGCTGACGTCCAGGCCCAGACGGCCCGCCACCGCGGGCGGCGTCGCTCCGGTGGCGGTCTCGCGCAGCACGTCGTCCAGCAGGCTCACAGCCGGCTCCCCACCTGGAAGACGACGACGGCCATCACCCAGGCCGTCACCAGGGACCCGCTGAGAGACAGCAAGGTCCAGCGCGCACCGATCTGGCGGATCAGCTCTGCCGCCACGGCCACGCAGGGCACGTACACCAGGACGAACACCAAGAACGCGAGAGCGGCGGCCTGGCCGTGCCCGCCCGAGGCACGGTCGAACGCGTCGACCAGGTCTTCACCGCTCGTGCCGTACGCCTGCTCCAGCGCCCCGACGACGACCTCTTTGGCGACGACCCCGCTGACCAGCGCCGACGTCGTGCCCCAGTCGCCGAAGCCCGCGGGGGTGAACACCGGTGCGACCGTGGTGGCGGCGCGTCCGTAGAGGCTGTCTTCCACCGGCACGTCGCCCACGGCGTGCGAGCCGCTGACCGGTATCGCCATGAACACCCACAGCACGGCGAGCGCCAGGACGATGATCTTGCCCGCCCTGGCGACGAACACCCCCGTGCGGGTCGCGGCCGAGGTCAGCAGGGCCCGCACACGAGGACGCTGGTACGCGGGCAGGGCCAGGACGAGCGTCTCGCGCTCGATGTCGCGGAACCGGGTGTGCCGCAGCAGCAGGCCCGCCCCGATCACCATCAGCCCCGACAGCACGTACATGGCGAACACGACGGTGCCCGCGTACCCCGGGAAGAACGCCGTGGCCAGCACGAGGTACACCGCCAGGCGTGCCGTGCACGACGCGAAGGGCAGCAGCATCGCCGTGAGCAGCCGCTGCCGTGCGTTCGGCAGGACGCGCAGCGCGGCCAGCGCTGGCAGGTTGCAGCCGAACCCGACGACGATCGGCAGCACGGCACGGCCGTCCAGCCCGATGGCACGCATGGCACGGTCAGCGACGAACGAGGCACGGGACAGGTAGCCGGAGTCTTCCAGCAGCCCCACAGCGATGAACATCAAGGCCATGAGGGGGAGGAACGAGGCGACCGTCGCCACACCGACGAGCAGGCCGTCCTCGACGAACCCCGTGAGCCACACCGGCGAGCCCACGGCGTCGAGCCCCTCGACGACCCAGCCTCCGAGCAGGTCGGTGACCAGCCAGTCCAGCGCGTCCATGAGCGGGGCCGCGACGACGGTGACCAGGTTGAAGACGGCCCACAGGACGGCGAGGAACACCGGGCCCCCGACCCACGGGCGCAGCAGCCACGAGTCCACGGCGTCCGAGCGGGTGGGCTTGTGCTCGTCCGGGGTGGTGGACACCTCGGCCTGCACCTGGGCGACCCAGGCGAACAGGTGCTCAGCCTCGTCGAAACGACGGTCTACCCCGGCCAACGGGTGCTCGGAGGTCTCGGGCGCCAGGGTGTCGGGCAGGCGCAGACGCGACGGGGTGTCCAGGGCAGCACGGACCAGACGTGCCAGCACGTCCGCGTCGCCACCGGCGCGCGGGTCCAGCCCGACCACGGGGACCCCGAGCCGCTCTCGCAGCGCCTGGAGGTCCACCGTGATGCCGCGAGCGCGGGCGACGTCGACCATGGTCACCGCGGCCACCATGGGGACCCCGGTCAGACCGACCTGACCGGCCAGGTACAGCGACCGAGACAGCGCGGTGGCGTCGAGCAGCACCACGGCCAGGTCGACCGCCCCGCAGGAGCCCTGCCCCCCGAGGGTGCACGACGTGACCTCCTCGTCGGGAGACCGCGCCAGCAAGGAGTAGGCGCCGGGCAGGTCGAGCAGCCGCACCCCGGCGGCCTTCCACGCACCCGACGCCATCTCGACCGTGGTGCCCGGAGCGTTGACGATGGCCTGCCGGGCCTTGGTCAAGGAGTTGAACAGCGTGGACTTTCCGACGTTCGGGTTGCCCACCAGGGCGACGACGGCCGTCTGAGCCTCGAGAGCCGTGGCTCCGGCGCTCGGTTCGTGGCAGCTCACAGGCCAGACCCTCTCCTGGCCTCGGCGCTCGTCGCTCGGCCTCGGTGCTCGGTCACGGTGCGGCCGCCAGCCGCACACCACGACAGGCGTCCAGGTCGAGGGCGAAGCGGTCGGAGCCGACCGCGACCACCCGGCCGGCGAGGCCACCGTGGTGGGTGACCCTCACCACGGTCCCGACGCGCAGGCCGAGCTCGCCCATCCTCAGCGCGAGCCCGGGCTCGACGTCGAGCCCGACGATCCGAGCGTCACGCCCGGCGGGAAGCGCGCTGAGGTTCACGCTCGCGACAGTACCTTAGGCAAGCCTTACCTGAGTAGGGTTCGCGGGCATCTCACCCGCACCCACGAACGAGGCTCGTCGCGTCGACCTCTGGACGACCCTGAGGAGAGGGTCAGAACCTGACCCCGACTACTGGTGGAGCCTCGTATTCGAGGTGCATGGATGCCCACCTCTGTGGCCTGCGGCGGCTCGCCCAGCACGGGACCACAGAAGGTGTGGCGCAGCCGCAGCAGCGTCGCTCGTTCGTGGCCCCTCGGCGGCGCCACGCCCGGAATGTCTGCGGGGTGGTGTACCCCTAGAGCGTCATCGTCGTCGCACCATGAGCAGGAAGACCTGATGAAGCTCACCGCGGTCACCGTCCAGCTGTTCCGGAACTTCGTCGCCCCTCAGCGAGTCGTCATCGAGGACGACGTCACGGCTCTAGTCGGCAAGAACGAGTCTGGCAAGACCACGATCCTTCACGCGCTCCACCGCCTGAACCCGGCGAACGGCGACGAGGTCAAGTTCGACCTGGTGACCGAGTACCCACGCTGGCGACTGTCACGCGACCGCAGGACGAGCAACCTGAGCGAGACAGAACCTGTGGTCGCCGAGTTCTCACCAGACGAGGAAGACCGGACAGCCCTTGGGGAAGTGCTGCCCGCACCCCTGCTGGAAGCGACGACAGTCACGGCTGGGAGGACGTACGCCAACACGTCTTTCATCAGCCTGTCCACGCCGCTCCAGGATGTGATCCGCGATGCTGCATCGGTGGCTGCGGTCGATGCAGAGGACGCCGAAGCGCTGCTCGGCGAGATGTCGTTGGATGATGCGATCGCCCAGGCGAAGGCGCTGAGCAAGGAGCTCAAGGAGTCGGCACCGGCACGTGCCAAGGCTCTCGGCGCCTTCCCGAAGGCCGCAGAGGAACGGCGTTTCCTGCTCGGCGGCGGTCTCGACCAGGCTCAGCGTGCTGCGCTGTGGAAGAGGGTGCCGAAGTTCTTCTACTTCTCCAGCTACAGCGTCCTCCCCGGCGAGGTGGACCTCACCAAACTGGCTGAGCAGATCGAGAGGGGTGAACGGCTCGACGACCAGGATCGAACGGTCGTCGCTCTCTTGGCCCACGCCGGGGTCACTCCGGACGACTTCTTGGACGAGGACTACGCCAGCCGCAAGGCAGAGCTCCAGGCTGCCGCGTCCGACCTGAGCCAGCAGGTGTTCAAGTACTGGCGCGCGAACACCGACCTGTCCGTCGTGTTCGGCGACGACAAGGTGGAGATGCCGTCAAGCCGCAGCGTGCCCCAGCACCACAGGTTCCTGATGATCGAGTTGCGCGATGCCCGGCACGGCGACGTCGAGACGAACTTCTCGACACGCTCGACCGGGTTCCAGTGGTTCTTCTCGTTCTTCGCAGCGTTCAGCGAGCACCAGAACAGCGACGAGCCGATCGTGGTCCTGCTCGACGAGCCCGGCACCAGCCTGCACGGCGAGGCACAGAAGGACCTCGTGAAGTACATCTTCGACGAGCTGGGCACCAGTAAGCAGACCGTCTACACCACACACTCACAGTTCATGATCGACCCCGGTCGCTACGAGAAGCTGCGCGCCGTGCACGATCGTGCTACCCGGGAGGACAAGGAAGCCGGCGTAGTGGTGACGCTGGTGAGCCTGAGCGCGGACCGGGACACGGTCCTGCCCGTCGAGTCAGCGCTCGGGTACACGATGAGCCAGCACCTGTTCCTCGGCAGCGGGCACCACCTGCTGGTCGAGGGCAGCAGCGACTTCGTATACCTCACCCGGATGAGCGCCCACGCGGAGACCACCGGCGCGACCGGGCTCAGCCCCAAGCTGACGATCATCCCCGTCGGCGGCCAGACCAACATGCCAGCTTTCGTCGCCCTGATGGGCCGCCGCCTGGAAGTATCCGTCCTGATCGACGGGGCGAAGACGACCGCGACCTCCGACCGGGTGAAGAGGGCTGGTGGGGAGAACGGGATACCGCCCAACCGGTTCGTCGCGGTGTCCCAGGTCGGCTCCCTGCCGTCGACCGCCGACATCGAGGACCTGTTTGCCCCTGTCGACTACCTCAGGCTGTACAACTGGGCGTTCGGCACCACCTATACGATCGCAGACCTGCCGACCACAGGCGAGCCGATCATCCGCAAACTGACGGCTCTGCGCGGCGGGGAGTTCGACCACGCCCTGCCCGCGCACGCGCTGACCGGGCACACCGCTGAGTTCTTCAAGGAGATCAACGAGATCACCGTCGAGAGGTTCGGCAGGCTGTTCGGGCTGCTCAACGCTGGTCTGGTCTGACGCACCGAGCCCACGGAGCGCCTCGGGGTCGGAGAGATGCTGGGCCTGCCGCGACAACTGCTGCGCCACGCCTGCCGATCTTCCTTCCTCGTCTGGCGCGTGTCATCCGTCGAGCATCCCAGCGGCTTGTTTGAAAGCGCTGCGGAAGTGTGCTACGCTGGCAGCAGCAAGGCCCTATGTGATCTCTTTGGTCACCCACGGGGTCTTGCATCACGCGGACCCTCGGCCTCGGCCGGGGGTCCTTGCGTTGTGGGATCGAGCCAGACCACACCCTTGTCCGTGCCGGGGATCCAGCGGTCGCGGGTCTGTACATAGGCGCGAATCGCGTCGCGCACGATCGGCGCGCCGGCGCCCCAGATCTCGGGGTGGTCCTGGCGGTGCTGGTGGTACGCACCGTAGGCGACTAGGTCGACTGCCTGGATGAACTGGCTGTAGTGGCTGTCCTGCATGACGACGTCCTCGACCACGCGCCGGGTGCCCAGGTCTAGGTCTCGGTGGACCCGACGGTACGGCGTAGCGTCGCGGACGGCGGTCTGCCACAGCTCGCTCGCCTCTTCCGGTGTCGCCTCGCCGTCACCGCGGTGAAGACCCTGGAGCCCGTCGTAGAAGATCATGAGGTACGCGTCTTCGTGGGATGCCCAGTCCTCCAGCCACGCGACGAACTGGGCGTAGACGGCAGGTTTGGAGGTCTGCGGGCTCGCTACGGTGACGACGGCGAAGTGCTTGAAGCGCGAGAGTCGGCTGAGCATCATCCGCCCGGTTGCTGCACGGCGAGGCGTGTCGAAGACGGCGTTCTGCTCGGAGGTCTCGCAAAGCCTGCCTCGACCCTTGTAGAGACGGTTGGCGTGGAGTTCTGCGTGCTTGAGCACGCCGAACTCACGGTAGACGGCGCGGCGTCCGGCCAGCCAGGCGTCGAGCAAGCCGCTCCAGTGCTGTGCCTCGACGAGGATCGCGCTGAGGGTCGTCCCGTTCCTAGAGTCTCCGGAGTCATCGACGTAGCACAGGTACACGGCAAGATTGTCGCAGGTGGCGGTCGAAGCGATGAGGCTTGTCAGCAGGGCGCGTCTCTGCGACCTTCGTACGCGTGGGGGACCGCAGCGCTTGTCGGCCGGGCCGGGCAGTGGACCGGATAGCCCTCGACGGGCCAACCAGCACGAGACACCGCTGCTGCAACGTCGGCCCCGCACCACCGACTCAGGGGCGGTCCCATCCATCGTTGCAGCGACATGCCGTCCACGCGCCCACCTGGACATACGTGAGACTCTGCTGAGGAAGTTACGGGTACCGCGTGATGGACGCCGTCAGGCCGGACACCTGGGTTGACGGGCCCACCTTCACAGCGTCCGTCTGGGCGCGGTGGTGCAGGTAACTGTTCCAGTCGCGGGCGGCCAGGCGGGCCCAGTCGGCGGCGTTCTTGTCTGTGGTACCGAGGAGCTCGGCCAGGATCGGGGCGGGCATGCTGGCTGCGAGGTGGAGCAGCGCTGCCTTGCGGTTCTCGTGGGGCTTGATCCCGATCGCGACGAGCTCGCGGCGGAAGACCTCGGTGACGACGTGGCGCCCCGGTTGTCGTCCTGGGAAGAGCCAGCCGGCGTCGTGTCCAGGAGGGCTGGTCTGGGTGCGGTGCTCGAGGTGTTGGCGCACCAGGCCGTCCAGTAGGGGCGGCATCTGGATCGGGGTGCTGGCGAACGTCACGGTGACGTGCTCGGTCAGGTGCACCTGGTCGGTGCGCATGGCGACGATGCGGTTGAGGGGCTGTGCGAACAGGAGGGTGAGCAGCCCTGCCAGGCGCACGTCTGTCCGGGCGGCGGTGTCGTGCAGGAGCCGTTCGACGTGCGCCCAGCGTTGTGCGTCGCTGACGGTGACCGTCGGTGGCGATCGGGGTGTCCAGGGTGTGGTCAGCCGTGTGTTGGTGCGGGACTTGTCGGCCCAGGCGACGAACGTGGAGATCGTCGTCGCCCGGTCGTAGCCGGGGGTGCCGGTGATGAAGTCCTCGAGATCAGCCTGGGACGCCGTCTCGATGGTCAGGCCGCGAGAGTCGAGCATGGTGAGAAGCTCGACCGCGGCGCGCACGCGCAGCCGTGCTGAGGTGGTGACGGCCTGCGTCAGGGTTCCTCGTTCGGCGTGGCGTTGCATGCCGCGCAGGACGTGCCAGCGCGCGAAGCGCTCGACGGTCTTGGCCTGACCTGTGGGGACGGTCGGGACGATCTCTGCTGTGAGCCATGCGGCGAAGCGGTCCAGGTGAGGCTCCCAAGGTTCTAGGACCTCGAGGGAGACGAGCAGGTGTCTCAGGTTGTCGTGCTGCCTGGACGGCGGCAGAGCTCGGAAGGCGTCGTGGCTGACGGGCGCCTCGCCGTGAGCCATCTGCCCCAGCAGCGCGGTGCTGAGCGTGGACTTCGCCAGCCAGCGGATCTTGGCGGTGGGGTTCGGCGAGGCGACCAGGTGCTCCAGCAGGGGGCGCAGCCGAGGGCGGACGGTCCCAGTCGCCGGGTCTGTCAGCAGCGCGCCGGCGCGATCGGCCAGGGTGCACCGGGCGCACAGCGTCCCGTAGGGGTGGTCCTCTTGTCCGCAGCGTGGGCACGCGAGCGGCGAGGGCACGCCCGCACACCCGGTGCACACCACCTGGCCGTCGCTCGGGACCGCCAGCACCCGCACCTGTCCGCACCCCGGGCACGGAGCGGGGTGGCGACGGCGACGGCGAGAGCACCCCCAGCAGATCGTCCACCACCCGATGCGACGGTCGATCGGCTTGTCGGTCCGGCCGCAGTCCACGCACGGCTGCTGGACGGGCTTCGTCACAGGCCTGCGGGACGGCGCACGACGGCGCGGACAGGTCTCAGGTCGCCGATCCCGGCCTTTCCGGCTGTGGCATGTCGGGGTGCTCGTTCGTGCTCTATGCGCAGCTCGAGAAGGTCGTCGGGGGTGCAGTCCAGGATGTCGCACAGCGCGGCCAGCAGGTCGACGTTGATCCGCTGCGGGGTCCCGGTGACGATCCGGTGGACCATCTGCCGAGAGATCTCTATGCCTCGTTCGTGCAGAGGTGCGACCAGGTCGCTGGTCTTGAAGATCCCGCGTGCGGCCATGACCTGCCTCAGGTTCCACCGGAACGAGACCTGCCTGCCTGTTGCAGAACTCTCTCCTGCCACGTTCATCAGGGATGTCCTTCCTCGGTGGGGTAGACGCGGGCGAGCGCTGCCTGCAGCGTCTTGGTCTTGAAGTCGTCAGAGACGGAGGTGTAGATCGCGGTCGTGGAGGCGTAGGAGTGCCCCACCTGCTCGGAGACGAACCTCTCCGGGTAGCCGAGCTCGACCAGGTGCGTGACGTAGGAGTGGCGCAGGCAGTGCAGCGTCAGGTCTCGCGGCAGCCCGGCCTGCTCGAGCAGCCACGCGAACCGGTGGTCGAGCGACCCCGCTCCCACCCGTGCGCCGCGCTCGGTGGGCCACAGCTCGGGCCGAGAGCCCGTCTGGTCACCCAGGAACAACGGCAGGGCCTCCTCGACCCACTGGCGCAGGCCGTCCACGACCCAGTCCAGCTCGGGGACCGTCAGGACCGTGCGCCGCCTGGGCACACCTCCGCGCACGGACTTGCCGTAGCGCACGTGGACCGCACCGTAGGTGCCCCACCGGGGCATGTGCGGGTTCGGGCGCAGGTCTGCCACGTCCAGGTTGCACAGCTCGCGCCGTCGCAGCCCGAAGGCGTAGGCGGTCTTGATCATCTGCGCGTCCCTCAGCGCGGCCCACGCCCCCTTGCGGCCCGAGACCCGCACCTGCTCCACACGGGCGTCGAGGAAGTCGAACAGGTGCTGCAGCTCGTCGTAGGCGAACGGACGACGAGAGAGGCGCCCCTCGTACTCGGCCGTGTGGGCCACGGTGTTGAAGTCGTGGCAGACCTGCTGCGGGAACCGCCCGAACCGCTCCCGGCACTGCTCGACCCAGCCGTAGCGGGCGTCGAGGAGGTAGTCGCAGAACGTGCGGACCGTCAGGTGGTGCACCCGGATCGTCGAAGGAGCCAGCCGCTTGTCCCCGGACATCAGCGACACGGTGAAGTCCTCCACGTCGCCGGGCGTCCAGTCCCACGGGTAGGAGCCCGCGAACTCGCAGAACCGGCGCACCAGCGCGATACGCCCCTCGACCGTCGCGTCGACCAGGCCGCGCGAGCGCTGCTGCCGCTCCCAGCCGGTCACCATCGCCTCGAACACCGCCGCCGGCTCGTCCAGGTGGACCACCCCGGGCGCCAGGACAAGCCCTGCGGCACCGGGGACGTCGTTCCTCACCTCCTGATCCTGTCCACCTAGGGTTGACGATGTCAACTCAGGGCAGGGCGCGACGGTGTCGCCGAAGGTCAGCAGTCTCTCAGCGACCAGCGCAAGAGACCATTCGATCCCCAGGACAGCCGCAGGATGTCAACCTAGAGCTTATTTGACACCTACGAACTCGAAGTGCCAGGGCTCAGGCTTGCTGCCGTTCTGCAACGACCAGGCCGGCTTGTGCCAGCCGAGCTCGCCGATGTTCTCCATCATCCACCGGTGCTCCACGGTGCCGAACCGGGCCGCCGGCCCGCCCAGGTCCACCGCCAGGCCCAGCCCGTGCTGGGAGGTGCCGGGGTCAGCGCACAAGAAGCCCTTGAGCTCGCGGCACAAGATCTGACCGTTCAGCGACCGGTAGGAATCGGTGACCTGGAGGTTCACCCCGAAGCGGTCTCGGTAGGCCCGGTTGAGCGCGTCGAGCATCTCGGCGGCGTCGCAGCGCAGGTGCACGTTGAGGTTGAAGGCCGGCACGCAGAGCGCCGACAGAGGGATGCGCCCGTTGCTGAACGCGTCCAGGGAGCGGGCGTCCCTGGCGAGCCGCGCCGCGCGCGCCTGAGCGGCCGCGGCCTCTGCGGCGGCGTGGGCAGCGGCGGCGTGAGCAGCCGCCTGGGCCTCCGCGGCCTCGAGCTCGGCCGCCACCCGGTTCGCCTCGGCGGCCGCGGAGACCTCCGCGGTGCTCTCGGCAAGCTGGTCGACAGCGATCAGCAGCGCGTCCAGCACGTCGTCGGTCACGACGAGGTCGGGAAGCATCTGCTTGACCTCGTCGACCACGGTCGTGGCGACGTCGAGGATCACAGCCTGGTCGGCGGCAGGGTCTGGCCAGGTCTCCGGCGTCGTCACCGGGAAGCCGGTCACCGTCGCGGGCGCGCTCAGGTCAGGCGGCGCGCTCCCCCTGACCTGCGACTCGCTGCCGAGGGCGGGCGCGATCTCCACCGGGGTGTCGAGCACCTGGATCACCAGAGCCTGGACCTGCTCGGTGACGGCGTCCAGCGCGGCCAGGGCGTCGTCAGGCACCGAGACCTCCGCGGCGCTCGCACGCACCGCCACCGCCTTGTCGACCGCGGCCTGGGCGCTCGCGGCGGCGGCCGCGCGGGCCTCGGCGACCTGCGTGGTGCGGACCTGGTCCACCCGAGCCTGCGCCAGCTCACGCTCGACGGCGAGGATACGCAGCGTGTCCTCACGGGCTCCCCCCGCGACGAAGCCGAGGCTGCTCACCGTCATCGCCACGACCAGCCCGACGACCACCCCGGCCCGGGCGGCGTCCGTGCGCCGCGCCACGAGCGTCGCCGCACCCCGTGCGGCCAGGTGCGCGTACGGGGCGTGGTCGAGACGGACGAGCGCGCGGTCGAGGAAGCGAGGCATGCGAAGAGCGCGCCCGGAGCCACGAACATGGGCTCCGGGCGCGCGGTGACGCGCGGGGGACGAGGAGACCCGCGCGACGTTCTTCGTCAGGCCGTCCACGCCGCCCTGATCGTCCTGAGCCCCCACGGTGTGAGACGTCGGTGGTACAGGTCACCCCAGGATCGGGCAGAGCCGACGAATCGCCCACCGGTGCGCACGGTCAGCGGTCAGAGGCTCACCTGGTGGTCAGCGCACGACCGGCCGGCGCGCGCTCGAGCAGGACGCACTCGGGCAGGGCCTCGCGTGGTCTCAGAGCTCGTCCGCGACCACGGCGCTGGCCTGCAACCACGCCTCGCGGGTGTCGGGGGCCAGGTCGGCGTACTCGATGGGTCCGCCTGCCACCAGGGCCGGGTCGAACGGGACCTCCACGACCGTGCGGGTGAGCGTCCCGAAGTACTCCCGCAGCCGGGCGCGCAGGTCCTTGTCCACCTTCCGGTCAGGCTCGGAGAGGATGGTCACCGCGGAGGCGACCTTGTCGTCCAGCCCGGCGACGCGCAGCGCGTCGACGGCCCAGGCGGCCGCCTGGGCGGTGTCCTCACGGATCGTGGTGACGATGACGAGCTGGTCGGCCGCCTCCACCGCCGCCCGCCAGTTCGACGACCGGATGTTGTTGCCGGTGTCCACGATGATCGTCCGGTAGAACCGGGACAGCAGCGTGTGCAGCGTCGCGAACGAGCCCGCGTCGATGAACGCGCCCGAGGCGGCGTCCTCGTCAGAGGCCAGCACGTCGAACTGCTCAGGGGCCTGGGTGCGGACGAACTGGTCCAGGTCGCCCATCCGCACGTCGCCGGCCGCCTCCAGGCGAGGCAGCGCCTGGAGGAGGTCCAGCGCGGTGCCGCCGCTGCCCTTGGACGCCGACCGCCACCCGAGGGTGCCGTGGGTCTCGTTGTTGTCCCAGGCCAGCGTGTACCCGCCGCGCTGGAGGCCGAACGTGGCGGCGAGCATCAGGGCCGCGGTGGTCTTGTGCGCACCCCCCTTGGGGTTGATGACGACGATGGTGCGCGGGCCGTCGAACGAGCGGCGCACCGACTCGACCGCGTCCAGGTGGCGGCGTTCCTTCTTGCCCGGACGGGGCTTGATGGCGTCGAAGGTCGCCTTGCGGACCGCTCCACGGAACCCCTGGTTCGCATAGCTCTGCTGGCGTGCCCGGCGACGCGGCGCGAGCAGCTCGCCGAGACGGTCAGACTCCTCGACCAGCGCGGGAGCGACACCGTGCACGGCGGTCTCGGCCTGGACCGGCTCGACGGCAGGCGGTGCCGCCATGAGGTCCGCGACCGTCGGCCCGTCGACCGGCGTGGGGACCGGGGCGGGAGGCGGTGCCTCCTCGACCTGGCCGTCAGGGTGCACGATGAGCATCCACAGACCGTCCGGGTCACGGACCTCGGCTCGCAACGGCTTGCCCATCGAGCCGGCGAGCACCGCGATCCGCCCGGTGATCTGCGCACCGACGTCGGACATGTCGGTACCGACCAGGTCTTGGCTCACGCCGTCGACGGTGAGGTACCCCGTGCCGTTCGCCCGGACCTCCGCCACGATCCCGGGCAGCACGGGCATGCCGGCGTGCGGCGTGGCGGTGCGGGTGTCGCTCTCAGTCATCGTCTCGTCTCTCTCTCCGTGGCCAGCCGACGCGAGCGCACCGGCCACATGTCGATTTCACCA
>Ga0123356_10001346_pt1 | contig 27151 bp, 24 predicted proteins | sample TergutEmb28metaG_2_FD_92546 | JGI IMG/M metagenome (GOLD analysis project Ga0123356, IMG submission 92546) | Embiratermes neotenicus P3 segment gut microbial communities from Petit-Saut dam, French Guiana - Emb289 P3 | ecosystem: Host-associated > Arthropoda: Insects > Digestive system > Gut ...
CATACGAGAGCTTATGGTGATGATGACCGTTCCTTACAGTTTTAAGTGGACGGACATTGATTTTGATAAATTAAACAAACTTACCACTAATGATAAACGCAAATTTTTGAAAAAAGAGGAAATTAAAATCCGACAGTCGTTGGGAGAAGCTGTTCCGACAGAAATCTTTCAAAGCATCGCCGAAAACATAAGAATAGCACTAAGCAAGCGTTATTTAAGTGATGCCGAAGTAAAAATAGAAATCACCGATGCACAATTAACCGAAGTACCGCCTTTGCTTAATTATATAAAGAAAAACCCTCTAAATTTAGGGTTTGCAAGTCTGTGTAGAATCGTTGAATTGGCTAATTCCAAGCGTAACGAACAGGAGGCGTATTTTACTAATAAATCGCTCATAAACGAGATTATTAAAACTATTCCGGTTATCACTAATGATAATATTAGTATTCTTGAACCCTCGGTAGGAGCGGGAAATTTTTTGCCGTTTATCATGAAATTGTTTGAACATAAGCGGAGCGTGAAAATCACGGCTATTGATATTGATGATAATGCCCTCACTGTTTTGAAAGAGCTTGTTAAGCATATAAGAAAACCGCCTAACGTAGAAATCGAGTATATTTGTGACGATTTCTTATCAAACTTCTTTCAAGGAAAATATAATCTTGTAATCGGCAACCCTCCATTCTCTAAATCTGTAAAGGGGAAGAAATTAGAACAGTATCGTGCAAATTCTGTAAACAATACAGCAACCAACACATCGGCTTTTTTCTTAGAAAAAGCCATAAATATAGGTGATTATGTTGCTGTGGTTATGCCGAAGTTTTTATTAAACACCCCCGAATTTGCTCCGACAAGAGATTATTTATCAAAATTCGGTATAGATACAATTATTGACTTCGGCGAAAAAGGATTTGGCGGTGTGCTAATTGAAACTGTTGCGGTCTGCGTTAATCCGAAAGCAAAGCCATCTATGACCGCTGTTATATCGGCAACAGAAAACGAACGCAGTACAGTAAGGCAGAAGTATATATGCGACAGCAATTTTCCATACTGGCTTATTTACCGCAACGAAGCGTTTGACGAGGTATGCGAAAAATTGAAATTCGGGATATTTGACGTGTTCCGTGACCGTCAACTTACTAACGGTTTAATGAATGGGAAGAAGTCGGACATTCGTGTAATTAAATCTCGCAACATAGACGATACCGGCTCGGAAATACTCGACATTGATGGTTATGATTCATATATACCGCTTGAAACGGCTAAAACACTCTCTGTCTACCGTTTTATCGGTGATGATGAAGTATACCTAACCCCGAATATGACCTATAAACCACGAGTTATCCGCAAGCCAAAAGGCGTTCTTGTTAATGGCTCGGCGGCGATATTGATGTTAAAAGACGGCGAAAAACCACTTAAAAAGTGTGAGTTGTCATTCTTTTCAACAACGGAGTACCGAGAATTCTATCGCACAGCCCGAAATCGCCAAACACGCTCGTTAAATGTTGATGCAAATTCTGTGTTCTTCTTCGGAAGGCTTATAAAAGAAAAGGAAAAAAGCGTATGAGATGGCTAAAAGACCAAGATATTAAAGACTTTTTATCGCAACATAATTATGATATTCGTAAAACAGGCAACGCTCGGTGGATTGACCAGAAGTGTGCTGCTGATGTCGTTACTATTGTTTCGGACTGCATAGTGCAATATGCCGAGCATAATCCTGACACAGAGTATTTCACCTCAATGGATATATGGCGTGACGAGTATACCATTGAAAATGTAGAAGCGATATTCAAAAAACCTAATCCCGGCGAAGAAATGGCTCGCAACGAGTACGACAAATTCTTTCAGCAACCTATGGAAATGTTGGCTTATGCAGGTGTAATCCGCAAGGACAAAAGAGGTGGTCGTAATTTCTACGCAATCGCTAATCGTGATGTTTTGGAGTACATCTCTATCCGTGAACCAAATGCGTTGAAATTCTTACAACTCTATATTTCAAAAGTGTTGTCAGATTCGGGAATAAAGTATTTGTTTGATGATTTCTTTGACAAACAAAGCAAAATCGCATACGAAGAAATGAAAGACGGTTTTTCAAATTTCACGATTGCTAACACAAAAATCAATGGTGTCGTAGAATGTAACAGGATTTTTATTAAAGTGCTTAATCCGTTGGCTTTTCAGAATAACAAACGTGGCACAGAGCGTGGTCGGTTATCGAAATACAAAATCACTTATGATATGCTCATGTACAATCGTAATAATTTTCGTGATATTTATGCGGACAAGCCGAAAGGGCTTACTCGCCGCCAATATGCGGTGCAAATCGGTCACGACCTCATGCCGCAATTAAGCACATATTTATCACAAAAAGCGAAAAGACTTATGCGTTCGTTTAATGATTCATTCCGTGATGGTAAAACAGAAGTGTTTGATGAAAGGCACATTGCCGACCTCGCTACCCACATTCATCATATATTCCCCGAAGCTGATTATCCGGCGATATGTGCATACCTCGAAAATCTAATCGCACTTACCCCGACACAGCATTTGAACTTCGCTCACCCCAATGGTAATACTCGCAAAATTGACCCTGCTTATCAACAAATTTGTCTTATTGCCAAAGCTGAAACAATTAAAGAAACGATTGCCGATGAGAACCGTGAGCAAATTTATGATTTCAGCAATTTTATGTATGTTTTGTTTGTAGGGTTGGAAAATGAAGCGTTCTTGGAAATTGAAGATGGTGATTTTGATGATGCGGTGTCGGCGATAAATCTTGCGTATGCAAGATAAATACAACAAGAGCAATAAGTAAAAAGAAAGTGTGTGATATTAAACATTATGCAATTACTAAAATTTATTGAAGATTTCGGTCTTCAATCATTGAAAGAAGCAGAGCGAGCAAAAATGCTATGTTACTATTGTTACAAAGAAAGTGGTAAATCAACATTTTCCAATACTGATATTGTCGAAATGTTTTCAAATGCCGGATATAACGTTCCAAATACTTCTCGTTTAAGAAATAATATAATTAAAGGACAAACAAAGACCTTTATCTTATCTAAAACTACGAAAGGGTCGCTTGAATTTGCTCCGGCTATACTTCAAGCGTTGGAGAGAGATTTCGGACAAGCGTGGAATGATAATGTAACTATTGAATCCGATAGTGAGCTAATTGATGAAGTGAAATTTTGTGGCAAACGCACTCACTTAACACGTTTAATAGAGCAAATCAATTCATCGTATAAGCATAATTGTTATGACGCTTGTGCCGTGCTTATGCGTAGATTATTTGAAGTATTGTTGATATTATCATATGAAAAACTCAGTATTGATAGTGTAATTAAAGAAAACGGAAATTATTCAATGCTTGAAAAAATTGTCAAAAACGCACAAAACAACACCACATTGAAACTATCAAGAAATAAAGATGAATATGATAAGTTTCGCAAAACCGGAAATTTCTCAGCACACTCTATTACATACACCGCAAGCAAGAAAGACATTGATGATATAAAAGCGGAATATAGGGTTATGCTTGAAGAACTTTATAACAAAGCAGGACTAATATAACGGAGGAAATAAAAATGCAAAACGAAGTACACATTAAAATAACCACAGAGGGGATTGAGTTCGATGCCAAAGGAGATTCAGATTTTATCGAACGAGAAAGAAATGCTTTTGAGGTAAAAATACTGCCATTAGGCGTTGATGCGGTTGCAAGAACCCGTAGCGTTTCATCGCCACAAATAATGGAGCAAAACGAATACTTAACTACACTTGAAGTGAATTCTGCAATCTCTCAAGACTTACAAACAAACACTATTGACTGGAATAGAATAAGTCTCGGAGAGTTTATCAAGCAAAAAGGTGCTGAATCACATTCTGATTTTATTCTTTGTGCTTCTTACTTCATGGAAAAAACAAAGAATATATGTGATTTTTCAACGGAAGATGTAAAAGAGTATTACAAAGAAGCCAGAAAATCAGAACCTAAAAACATAAGTGATTCTGTTGGTAAGTTAGCCACAAACACTTTTCTTAAATGCGTTTCAAAATCTACCCCGAAACGCTATCAACTTACTCAAAGTGGTATTGATTGTGTTGAAAAAATGCAACCGAAAGAGGGCAAGGAAAAGAAAGTAAGCACCAAACCTCGTAAAGCAAAACCCAAAACAGAGTCACAATACGCCTCTATTAGTGTTGATGATTTGAATATTAAAGATTTCCCTGAAATAAAATCATTAAAAACATTCAAAGAAAAAATGGTACTTATTCTTTATATGGTAAAAACTGCCGATATAGGTGAGTGGTTTTCCGTTGCGGATGTAGAGTGCTTAATGATTGATGTTTTTGGCGAATCAGTAAACACACAACAAATAATAGATGCCTTTAACTATAATAAAACGTGGTATAAAGCAGAGAAAAACAATGGAGTTACTAAACGTAAACTTCTCAATGGTAGTATTGATTTTGCGAAATCACTAATACCCACTTCTTAATCACTTAGAGGTAGCTTCTCAAACCAACTGTCCACAATTACCACCTGCGGGCAAATCGAGGGACACTACATCCTCCCTCCCCAGAACAAAACCACAAAATACGAACACATTATCCCCGCATTAGTGGCGATTGAGCAAGATACCACTATTGAGGGGTTGTTGATTATTCTCAACACCGTCGGCGGCGACGTGGAGGCAGGTCTGGCAATCGCAGAGCTCATCAGCGGCATGAGCAAGCCTACTGTTTCAATTGTAGTGGGCGGCGGTCACTCAATCGGCGTACCGTTAGCGGTGAGTGCCAAGCGTTCGTTCATTGTACCGAGTGCGACTATGACAATTCACCCGGTTCGCATGAACGGTATGCTTTTGGGAATTCCGCAAACGCTGTCTTATTTTGACCGCATGCAGGAACGCATAATCAGCTTTGTTGTGAATAACAGCCGAATAAAGGCAGAACGCTTCAAGGAATTGATGATGGAAAAGGACGAGCTTGTCATGGACGTAGGCAGTGTGGTGGACGGTAATCATGCTGTGAGTGAGGGGTTAATCGATAAATTAGGCGGATTGTCGGAGGCAATCGGTTGCCTTTATGAGCTTATTGAAGAGTATAAAAAAGAAAAAAATATAGAAAATGAGGATAATAATGATAATACACACGATAATCAGTGAATATGATGTATTCAGGGGACAAACAGTTAAAAAGCAAACTAAACCGAAACCGATTAATCCCTTGATAACCGACCCAAAACGATTTATTAATAAAAAAAGCCGTGTTAATTGATATTGAAAAGTTGACTTTACGGCTTTTTTGTTATATAATATAAAATATAAAATTGATAATTGGGTAAATTTATGGATTACATAAAAATTCTAATTCAAGCGGTGATACAGGGTTTGACGGAGTTTCTGCCGGTTTCAAGCTCGGGACATTTATCGGTTGCACAGCACTTTATGGACATTGGCGAGGAAAGTGTGACGGTGTCGATTTTCCTGCATATGGGGACTTTACTTGCCGTGATTATTGCCTTTCGGGAGGCTGTATGGGGTATGGTTAGGGAGTTTTTCCTCACTATTGCCGATATATTCACCGGGAAATTCTCGTGGAAGAACATGAACGGCGACCGCCGAATGATGTTCATGGTAATGCTCGGAACGTTGGTTCTAATCCCTGCTGTGTTTTTCAAGGACTATTTCACTGTACCTGCCTTAGATAACGACATAATATTCGAGGGGTGTGCTTTCATATTCACGGCTGTGCTTTTGTTCATGGCGGATGCCTGTGTTAAAGGAATTAAACAACCTAAAGACATGAAAACCACCGATGCATTAATTGTCGGTTTGTTCCAAGTAATCGCACTGTTCCCGGGGGTGTCACGCTCGGGTTCGACGATTACTGCGGGGTTGTTCTGCGGATTTTCCCGAAAAACAGCAGTGACGTTTTCGTTTATGCTGGGAATTCCTGCAATTTTAGGGGCGAGTCTGCTTGAAATCCGTGAATTAGTTCAAACTCCGGAGGAAACTGCGATTAACTGGTTTATGCTTGCCATCGGAGCGGTTGTTGCTATGTTGGTGGGGTTGCTTGCGATTAAGTTAGTCAAGTGGCTGATAAAAAAGGAAAAGTTCAAAATTTTCGCAATCTATACAGTTACGCTCGGAATAGCCTGTATAGTGTGGGGATTGTTCGAGAATATTACAGGGATTACATTTACATTTTGAAATTAAAACAAAGGAAAAACTAACATGCCGGCAAGAAAAACAACTACAAGGAAAACACCGCCTAAGCAACCCTCCGAACAGGACACCACCCGTCGGGAGGAGGCGATTGAACGCAATAAAAAAAAGCGGCAGATTTATTCAATTGTTCTGTTCGCTTCGGGTTTGCTGATTATCGCATTCTCGATACTCGGTAATGTTGCAACCGCATGGGACGCTATTCACAGATTCCTATGGGGAATGTTCGGGTTAGCTGTATTTACGGTAGGCCCTGTGTTGATTTATGCCTCGATTATGATTGCACGGGACAAGCGTAAGTCGGCGGTTATCATAAAAATGCTGCAATTAGCTGCGATAATTCTGCTGCTCAGCGGAACGGTTCAGATTATCGGAGTGGGCGAGGTCGGCAGTATTTCCGAGGTTTATGAGAATGGAAAAAACCTGATAGGCGGCGGCGTTTTCGGAATGATATTGGGTTTCCCGTTAATGTTCTTCGGGCAGGTCGGCGGCGGAATTATCATCATATTAATCGGGTTCGTTTTCATAATGCTGATGGGGAATATAACATTAACCACTTTTTTGAATATAACAAGCAAACCTTTTAAAAAAGCGGGAGAGTTCGCTAAACAAAAGCATGAACAGCATAAACAGGATGTTAAATATATCGAGGAAGTCAATAAAAAATGTGCCGAGGAAGAGGCGTTGATGCGGCTTAAAGCGGCGGAAGAAAACATAGAAAAGGAAATAGAAAAGGATACACATTTCGCAGGTATAATGGCAGTGGCCGATTCTGCGGCGAATAAACCGCCTGTATACATAACAGATGAACCGGTGACTGCTGTTCCCGATATAGATATGCCGTTCCCGGAAATCCCGCCCCCTCATGAAATTACGGAAGAGCATGAAGATGAGTCAAGCAATGTTTTTAATTCGGTAATCGAGAATTATAAGCAAGAAGAACAAGCGGAATATGACGCACGTGAGCTTCGTGAAAACTCGTTCGAGTTATCGCAATCAGAGCTTAACCCTGTCGGTGAGTATCATCTTCCGTCAATCAGATTGCTTGATGATATTATTGAAAAACGCTCAGAAGCTGATATAGCGGACGAGCTTGAAGCCAATTCAACAAAACTGATTGAAACATTAAAAAGCTTCGGCGTGCTTACGAAAATAGTCGGTGTGGTACGTGGGCCGAGTGTAACACGTTACGAAATTCAACCCGCACCCGGTGTGAAAATATCGAAGATTACAAGCCTTACCGACGATATAGCACTTAACTTAGCGGCGGCAGGTGTGCGAATGGAAGCCCCTATTCCGGGGAAATCGGCAGTAGGTGTAGAAGTCCCGAACAACACGATTGACACTGTGGCAATCCGTGAATTGATTGACAGTGCGGAATTTCGGGGGACCGATTCTAATTTAGGTGCAGTAATCGGTAAAGCCATTTCCGGCGAGATAATTATATCGGATATTGCGAAAATGCCGCATTTGCTTATAGCGGGGACTACCGGTTCGGGTAAATCTGTCTGCGTAAACTCCATAATAATGAGCATACTTTTCCGCTCAACACCAGACGAGGTTCGTTTAATTATGATTGACCCGAAATCCGTCGAGTTCATGATGTACAGCGGGATTCCGCATTTACTTGCACCTGTTGTCACCGACCCGACAAAGGCGGCGGGTACGCTTAAATGGGCGGTCAACGAAATGACCCGCAGATACGCATTATTCGCTGAGAATAACGTGCGTGACATAAGCGGGTATAACGAGGCGGCTGAGATAAATGACGAGCTTGTTCCCATGACGAAAATCGTGATTTTTATAGACGAGCTTGCCGATTTAATGATGACTGCCGCACGAGAGGTGGAGGGGAGCATATGCCGACTTGCACAAATGGCACGGGCGGCGGGAATGCACCTTGTTATAGCCACACAACGCCCCACCGTAAATGTCGTAACCGGATTAATTAAAGCGAATATACCCAGCAGAATTGCGTTAAAAGTAGCCTCGCAGGTGGACAGCAGAACCATTATTGACACTGCCGGTGCGGACAAGTTGCTCGGTAAGGGCGATATGTTATACGCTCCGATTGGTGCACCAAAGCCGATAAGGGTTCAAGGGTGCTGGGTTTCCGATAAGGAAGTCGAACGGGTAATCGGGTTCATAAAAGATAATTTTGACCTTGCATACGATGAATCGGTTATTGAAGAAATTGAACGGCAGGCGGAGACTGTTTCCGACGACAGCAAGGAACGTGACAGTGACGATATTGATATGGAGGACGATAAATTAGAGGAAGCCATTGAAGCGGTTATTGACGGTGGGAAAGCCTCAACCTCGTATTTGCAATTGAAACTGAAAGTCGGCTATGGCAGAGCGGCACGGTTAATTGATATAATGGAGCGAATGGGTGTGGTAGGTAAGTTTGAGGGGAGTAAGCCGAGAGAAATCCTTATGACACGGCAGGACTGGTTGGAAAGAAAAATGAATATAGGGAAATAATTATGTATTGTTTAACTTGCGGAAGACCCAATGATGAAACCGCTGCTTTCTGCCACCATTGCGGTGAAAAGACGGGGCAGAAGCCGGTTAATGTGACTAAACCGACTATTGCACCCAAACCGGTTGTCGAGTCTAAGCCGTTACAGTTAATGGCGGCGACCTGCCCGAACTGCGGTGCGAATATTCGACTTGACATGGCAACCCGAAAAGGTGTTTGTAATTTCTGTAACAGTGAGATTTTTATAAATGAGAATAATGAACCGGTATTAAAAAGGGCGTTCAACGAAATAAGCGAATACAGCTCGCAGAAGTTCGAGGAATATGCCCCCGACGGTGTAAAGAAGATTTATCGGAATACAATTGACCCGATTATTAAGAAAACGATAAGGAAAGAATAAATTGTTCCTACCAATAACAAAAACTGAGTTAATTGAGGAGAACCTCCGGCAAAGCCGGCATGCGACCGCAGGTTCTGCGGATTTTGTTTGCATAACCGGTGACGCTTATGTTGACCATCCGAGTTTCGGAATTGCCATAGTCTCACGGATTTTAGAAAGTCTCGGGTTCACCGTGGGAATAATCGCTCAACCCGTTACCGACGCAGACTTCACCGAATTAGGCGAACCACGTTATTGTTTCATGGTGAGCGGTGGGAACATTGACAGCATGGTTGCCAATTACACAGTTTCGGGGAAAAGGCGGTATAAAGACGATTACAGTCCGGGTGGGTCAGCTTCCGGCGAAGCCGGCTTGCGAACGCAGGCACTGCGTCCGGACTATGCGGTTACAGAGTATTGCAAAACACTCAAACGCATATACCCCGACACAGGAATAGTAATCGGCGGGTTGGAGGCGTCGTTAAGACGGTTCGCACATTATGATTATTGGACCGACATGGTCGGTAGCAAAGCGGCTTCGCCGAGTGCTATTCTGCCATCTGTACTAATATCATCGGGTGCAGATTTATTAATCTACGGCATGGCAGAGCTGACGATTATTCAATTGGCTGAACGTCTGCGTAGCGGTGAAGTTTTATCCGACATAACAGATTTACATGGGACATGTTATACCGCAAAACCAATAGACACGCCACTTAACGCAGTTCAATGTGACAGTTTTGAGTTAGTCAGAAGTAACAAAAAGTGCTATGCCAAAGCATGTGCAATTCAATATATCGAGCAGAACGGCGACAGGACAATCGTCCAGCGGCACGGTGATGTAATGCTGGTTCAAAATCCTCCTCAACGCCCGCTTACAGAATCGGAAATGGACAAGGTTTATGCTCTGCCGTTCATGAGAAAATACCACCCTATATATGAAAAACAAGGCGGTGTGCCTGCAATTCGGGAAGTCGAGTTCTCGATTACATGGACACGGGGCTGTTTCGGTAAATGCAACTTTTGTTCCATAGCACTCCACCAAGGTAAAAAAATCCAAACCCGAAGTGAACAGTCGATTGTCGATGAAGCACAGTTGTTTGTAAAAAATCCCGGTTTTAAAGGATATATCCATGATGTTGGTGGCCCTACCGCTAATTTCGGTCAATCCCCTTGTGAAAATCCAGTATGCAAGAATAAAAAATGCCTGTCACCCGAGCTTTGCAAAAACCTTGTAATTTCACACGAGAAATACTTGACAATCCTACGGCGGCTAAGAGGATTAAAGGGCATCAAAAAAGTGTTCATTCGTTCCGGAATAAGATATGATTATGTTATGGCGGACAGGAATAAGGAATTTTTAAATGAGCTTGTTGAACACCATGTAAGCGGTCAGCTAAAAGTCGCACCAGAGCACAGCCGAAACAATGTACTCGACTGCATGGGTAAACCGCATATCGAGGCTTATGAAAGGTTTTCAGATAGGTTCGCAGTGCAAACCAAGCGTTGCGGGAAAGAGCAATATCTAATCCCTTATTTAATGTCGTCGCACCCCGGGAGTACACTTGCCGACGCTGTTGAATTGGCGTTATGGCTCAAAAAACATAATATCCGTCCCGAGCAGGTTCAAGACTTTTACCCCACCCCCGGAACAGTTTCAACGGCGATGTATTACACCGGGTTAGACCCGTTTACGCTGAAAGAAGTATACGTTGCGAAAAGTCCCGATGAGCGTGCTATGCAGCGAGCGTTGCTGCAGTATTACAAGGCGGAAAACAGGGAGCTTGTTATAAAGGCGTTGACCATTATAAAAAGAAGAGATTTAATTGAAGTTTTGTTAGGGGTGAGCAAAAATGCCGAAAAACAACCAGCGTTTAAGCAGTCTGAGAAAGCGAAACAACAAGGTAATAAAAAGCATAGCAACAAGAAAGCAACCATCAATAAAATCGCTAAAGCGAAGAAAAAAAAGAAATTATAACATTTCTATGGTCTGCGTGATAGCAGTTGCAGTCGTGGTTGCGGGGTTAATCATCGCACTTGTTTCCGATTGGGACGAAATTTATGCGGCGTTCGGTTTAAAAGACGAACCACCTGTTTTAAGCGGGGGCGAGGGTGTAATATCCGTCCATTATATTGATGTGGGGCAGGGGGACTGTCAGTTGATTATCACCCCGAATTATTCGGTTTTAATCGACAGCGGCGAAAATAAATATGCAGAAGAGGTCATCAGTTACATAAAATCGCTTAAAATCAGCAAACTTGATTATATAATAGTTTCGCACCCGCACGCCGACCATATCGGGGGAATGGGGAAAATCATTAACGAGTTTAAGCCGGACAAGCTGATTATGCCAAAGGTCAAGGACGAGCTTATACCCACCACCGCCTCTTTTGTGCGAATGTTGGACGCTATTGAAGCTAATTCCGTCCAAGCCGCTTATGCCAATGCAGGGGATAAAATTGAACTTGATATATGTTATATCGAAATTCTTGCACCAATCGGCGATTTCAACGGGATAAACGACTATTCGGTAATAGTTAGATTAGTCCACGGGGGGAATGCGTTCCTGTTCACGGGAGATGTAGAGAGTGCGGGTGAGAACGCACTACTTGACAGCAAGGTTGACATAAAGGCAAGTGTTCTGAAGGTTGCTCACCACGGGAGCAGAACCTCCTCTCAGAGGAAGTTCTTAGAAGCAGTAGGCGGTTTATATGCGGTAATCAGTGCAGGTGCTGATAACTCTTATAACCACCCGCATGACGATACTGTAGAGCGGCTTATACTTCTCGGATATGAGATATTAAGAACCGATACAATGGGAACAATTATATTTGAAAGTGACGAAGCAGGGATAAGTATTATTAATCAAATGGAGGTGGCGGCATGATTATTGTGGATAGATTTGAGGGAGATTCTGTAGTTCTTGAGGACACTGATATTGAGCGGTTTGAGGTGGTTGACAAAAAGCTGTTCCCCGATGATATTAGGGAGGGTGATGTTGTGGAGGAGCGGGGTGGTTCATACATCGTGAACAGTGAGGCTACTCAAAAAAGGCGTCAGCAGATTGTCGAACGACTCAGAAGAATGGGATTATAAAATAATTCCCGACGAAAGGAAACTTTTTCTGTTCGTCGGGAGTTTTATATATAGGAGGCAGAATATATGATAACACAAACACAATTTCAAATTGATTCTCCGAAAGCCCCAAATTCCGACATAGAAATAGCGGAATACAGTGTCACCTACTTAGTTCAAACCTATGGCGACATGATGTATAAGTTAGCGGCATCACAATTGAATAACCAGTCCGATGCGTTTGACACGGTGCAGGACGTGCTTTTGAAAATCCATGTAAAGCAACCCGTCTGGAACAGCCCCGAGCATGTTAAGGCGTGGATTATTCGTGCTGTAATCAATAAATGCCGTGATTATAACAAAAGCTATTGGAATAAAAACACCTGTGATTTAAACGATGTATACGGTGTTTCACAGGACAGCCACGATTATGAATTACAGGAAGCACTATCAAATCTACCTCAAAAATATCGCATAACGCTTTACCTGCATTATTATGAGGGGTATAAAATAAAAGAAATAGCCAAGATTTTGAAGGTCGGTGAAAGCGGAATTAAAAAACGCCTTGTAAAAGGGCGTGAATTGCTCAGGCAATACTTATGAGGGAGGGAATGACTATGAACGACAAAGCATTATTTAACTATATAGACAATGTGAAATTGTCCGATGATTTAAAAGAACAGCTAATCCGCAATTCCGAAACTGCGGCAGACATTCACGATTCTAAAAACCCGTTAGTCCGCAACAACTTCATCATGCTCGGCAGTGCGGTGGCGGCAATTTGTTTAATCTGTTTAGGCGGCTGGTTCGTGTGGGACAGTATGCCTGCTTATTCGGGGGGAGATGACCCTGTTTTAACCACAACCGCAGACCAAGACCCTGCTTCAGAGCGGCAGGATTTTGATATAGAACCATCACAGATAGACACGAGCTTGTGGGAGGGTGACGGCTCGGGGTTTAATACGCTTCTCAGATTATTGGACAGAAACTCTATTGAATATGAAGTGCATGACTCATTCACACCTGCAGGGAGTAGCAATTTATCAGTAGGGTACTATACAGTTTTTATCGGCGATGAGATGATTAATGTTTATGATTATTCAGAAAAAGAGTTTATGGAAACAGACGCAAGCGGCATTGACATAGGCGGTTCATCAATAACAAAAATCTCAAACAACGGAATGCAAACGGCAATGATTTCATGGGTTTCAGAGCCACACTGGTTTAAATCAGACAAAACCATAGTGTTTTACTGCGGCACAAATAGCGATATTTTAAACTTTTTGAATAACTACTACACTATGTTTGCAGGCTTCCGTTATATAAATTGGGAATACGAAACCGCTACATCATACGAGCATATCGCAGAACCGTATTTCGGCGACTACCTCGACACCCTCACCGCAGAAAGAATAGCGTATTATCAAGAAATGCTGGGTATGGTTCACACAGCGGGGTATTGGGAGGATTATAATATCTCAATTCTGCCATATAATGAGGCGTTTTATAATTTAATTAACTATACTAATTATGTTGACAGTCACCAAAGAGGTCATGGCTTTGAAATGAGTTATGCCCCTTCAATTACAGAAGAGCAGTGGAGGATGTGGGTTATTGAGCTTGAAATTTTCACAGAACAGCTCAAAGGGTTAGGAATGGTGCAAATATTAAATAATGCAGATGCTTATGAGACATTATATAATTGGCGTATTATAAATGAAGTGGGGATTGCACATTGCATAACTATTGATTTTGATGACGGTATTGAGGAAAACGGTATGCATTATTACAGAATGACCAATGATATGAGTGTGACTATAGATGAATGGGGCGTGTTTGTAGAAAGTGTTGTTACCGGTAACAGCGGATATGAAAATATATATTTAACTGAGGAAAGAGTTCTTTTGGTTCCGCGACTTTTTACAGAGCGTGATGGTCAGATTTACAGTACAAGTGTTGGAATGTCTGATTTGGGATACATTTTCTATACAATCGGCTCCACCGATGAAAATACATTGTGGGTCTACAGTGCGAGTACGCATGAATTTTTCAAATTAGTTAATACTCGTGCAGGTTGGAGAATTGATGAAATATACCAAAACGTCTATAACACCTCGATTTATCAAAAAAGTGACGGTGAATGGGACGTGGCAAAAGGATAAGAATATATAAAGCTGTATACGGGGATGGTAATTATATCATCCCCGCAACTTTTTGTTTTGTTTTCCTACTTAATGTTTAGAAGCAGCTTCACTATATATAAGAAAAGGTTGGGAGAATACTTAAATGAACGATACTGATATTATTGATTTGTTTTGCCGGCGTTCGGAAAGTGCGGTTTCTCAAATTGAGCAGAAATACGGTAATCTATGCAGACATGTCGCAAAAGGTGTGTTATCGAATAATGAAGATATTGATGAATGTGTTAATGACGCATTGTTTGCGGTATGGAACGCAATCCCGCCTGAAAAGCCGGAAAAACTCTCCGCCTTTATTTGCAAAATCACAAGAAATATCGCATTAGACAAATTCGACTATATCACATCAAAAAGGAGAAATCCCAATATGAAGGTATCCATGACTGAGTTGGAGGATTGTCTTTTCCAAAGTAATGACGTAAACTCAACTGTCGAAAATCGAGAAATAATTTCACACGTTAATGCTTTTCTGCGGCGTTTAAGCTTCGATGACAGAAATGTGTTTTTGAGGAAATATTTCTTCGGCGATTCCTTAGCCGAAATCGGGAAGACATTCAAATTTTCCGAAAGCAAGGTGAAATCGTCACTGCACAGAACCCGAAACAAACTAAAAACATATTTAATTAAAAAAGGAGTAGAATTCTAATGAAAAACTTAGTATTAAATGCACGTTCACTTAACGGCATTGATAATGATTTAATTGACCAAGCGGCGAATATCGAACGCCACCTGAGTATCAGGCGAAAAAGAAAAACAGCGATTATTTCCGGTTCAGCGAGTGCGGTTGCCTGCTTCCTCCTTGTGTTTGGAATAATATCGCTGAATGCTTCGGATACCGGCGGTATCACAATAACACCGCCCGAAACACTGCTCACAACCGCATACACTGCGTCTGTCGAAACAACTCAACCACCCGTGATTGTTAATAACGACAATATCGTCTGGAATAACGGCGAAATGGTTACAAACCGCCTTGCAGCAACATTCAAAGACGTTACACAAAACGAATGGTCACAGGTATTCTCGTTCATTCCACCGGAAATTACCGAATTAAACAGTGTAAGCTATTCATTTATGTACTCGCTTGACAATCCGGAACAATTAACAGGCGGATATATTGTTCTCTCTGACGGACTTGAAGAAGCCGAGCAGTTCCTGCTTGTCACTGTGCGTCAAATCGCTCCCGAAACCCGCCCGCTTGAGGAGGTCACAGGAATAAGCGATATTGTGGGGATTGACTTTGAAATGTCAAATATCAACGATACAAAAGTAATTCTAAGTAAAATCGTTGATGAAACGGGAATATGGGGTACTCACGTTTACGGTGCATTTGATTGCAGCGGCTACAGAATAGAATTCGAGGGCAGAAATGCAGAGGCTACAGCGATAGAATTCATAAAAAAAATAACACAATAACGTAAAAGAAAAAGAGAGGCGGGGAATTAATTTCCCTGCCTCATGTTTTTTTCTTGTATAATCCTACAGCGATAACAAATGTTACGGCGATTATCAATACACTCCAAAATAAAGCAAGTGTTAAATTATCTCCGATGGGTAATCCCAAAGTTAACGCTCGCAGACTGTCAACTATTGGGGTCATAGGTTGGTTTTCAGCAAACTGTCTTAACACGTTCGGCATTGTTTCAACCGGAACAAACCCCGAGCTTATATAAGGTAACACAAACAGCAGAAACGGCATAGTCCCGGCGGCTTCGGGGGATTTAGCAATAATCCCGCAGATGACCGCAATCCATGTTACGCCAAGCATATAAAGAATAAGTAAGCCTGCTATAATTAACCACTCGGTAAATCCTGCTTGCGGACGGAAACCGAGTATAAAAGCAACTCCGATTACAACAGCGGTTGCAATCATGTTCCTGACAATCGCCGACAATACGTGACCTGTAAGAACAGACGATTTAGAAATATGCATACTGCGAAATCTGTCGTTCATACCTTTCTTCATATCGTTATTGACGCTGATTGCAACTCCTGTCACTGCCTGAGCAACAGTTTGCAGAATAATCCCCGGAACAATAAAATCTATATAATTATAGTCACCCACATTTATAACATTTTTGAAAAGCAGTCCGAATAACGCCATCACAATTGCCGGAATAAAAATAGCGGCAGCAATGTTATCGGGGTTTCGTAACGACGTTTTAAGGCATCGCTTTGTCATAGTCCATGAATTAGATATTACTTGTGTCATAATTTTTTATACCGCTTTCTTCTCGTTTATAATTTTCAAAAATATTTCCTCAAGTGTTGGTTGAATTTCAACGTATTCTTTCTTTGCGGGCGGGAACAGTTTCCTTAAATCTTCAAGAGAACCCTCGGCAATAATTCTTCCGTCGTGCAGAATTGCAATTTTGTCGGCTAAGTATTCCGCTTCCTCAAGGTATTGCGTGGTGAGGAAAACGGTAGTACCCTCATCAGCGAGGTTTTTCACCATATCCCACATTGCAATTCTGTTCTGCGGGTCAAGTCCGGTGGTCGGTTCATCTAAGAACAGCACTTGACGTTGTTGTGCAGTTGCCATAAGGCTCATTGCAATATCGAGCCGTCGCTTCATTCCGCCGGAATAGGTTGAAACCTGCTTTTTGGCGGCATTTTCTAAATCAAAAGTGTGGAGCAGTTCATCGGCACGTCTGTTTGTGTCGGGGAGTCGTCGCAGTTGTCCGATTAATCGCAAATTCTCTTTTCCTGTCAGTGAATCATCAACTGCCGCAAATTGCCCTGTCAGGCTTATACAGCCTCGAACCTTATCCGCTTGTTTAACAATATCATACCCGCAGACAGTCACAGCACCACCGTCAGATTTTAAAAGAGTTGAAAGAATCCGCACAACTGTGGTTTTTCCCGCACCATTGCTTCCGAGCAAAGCAAATATACCGCCTTTTTGAATATTGAAATTGACCCCTTTCAGAACGTGATTGTCCTTAAACGACTTGTGCAAGTCTGTCACTTTGATAATAATATCTGAATTAAACATAGTGAATCTCCACTCCCGCAAAGCTCGCTTTGCCGACTATTGTAAGCACGGGCGAATCGGGGTCTGGGATATTTTTCCCTTTTTCATCAACTGCACCGAGGAACACAGATATGCTATTTTCCACGTTCCAGTGCTTGGGAACGAATAGTTCAACACCGGAAAAATTAGCTTCCAAATATAAAGTGGCACCATTGGGGTTAAGCGTTGCTCCGTCAAAATATGCAATCAAAGCACCAAATTCACATTTCAAGTAGGCTTTTTCGAGATTTTCGTTAGTGAAATATTTTGTGCTTTCACCGAACTTAACCGAGCAAGACATGTCACCGTCTTCAATGCTTTCCATGTTTTTTAAATCAGCTTTTCCGCCAATAAAGACAAAACCGTTTTTACGGAACATAATTTCAAATGCAATTGTTAAAAGGATTGCGGCAACAATAACAGGTAATGGTGTGATTGCTTCAATACCGAGCTGTTCATCAAACAAAACAGCGACAATTGCAATCGGAATGAATATTCCGCCAAAACTACGGTGAATTATACTAATAACTGCAATCGGAGCTAACACAATCAAAACTATGAGCGGGAAGAAACCCATAAACTCGTACAATGCGTTACTGATTATCAGAGCCGCCGCCGCTACTAAAAATAGCCCCCATGCAATTTTACTTATACTGTTCTTATTCATTATAAAAACTCCTCTCGGTTAATTTTTGTTTTAAATCCTTGTAATAAAGGCGGGAAACATATATTTGCTTGTGGCTTTTATGGAACTTGACCAAGCTTGATGAAGTTAGGTTTTTGCTGATTGAAAGTATGTGTTTTATATTAACAATCGTTGATTTTGAAATTCGGAGAAAATGCACGGGAAACATATTTTGCAATTCGTAGAGTTTAAAGTCTGTTTTATATGTTTCCGAAGCGGTATGAGCGTAGACCATGTCATTTTCTGTTTCAAAGAACAGAATGCTGCCGAGCGGGAAATAAAACTCTTCTTTGTCTTTATAAAACATTATATCCGGAAGCTTCGATGTTTTCACAGTTAATGCTTTTTGAATGTCAGTCACAGTATCGTTTAATTCTTTGCAGCGTATGATTATTTCATCTTCTTCAATGTTGTCAACGATTTCGATTTTGATTTTCACTTCGTCATTATCCCCCTTTCGGTTTACTCTATCATTAGTATAGCATATACTTTTCAAAAAGAAAACCTCTTTTAGGTAAGAGGTTCGTAATTTACGGTAAGAGGTGAATTATTTATAATCCCCCACATCAAACTCCCTGTCTTTGTAGTAATACTTCCTGTCGGCTTCGGTGATTTCACGAATAACCTTACACGGTACTCCTGCCGCAATTACGTTGGCGGGAATATCTTTTGTTACCACACTTCCTGCCCCGATTACGGTATTGTCGCCGATTGTCACACCGGGGTTAACCACACTATTACCGCCAATCCACACGTTATTGCCGATTGTAATGCCTATACCGTATTCGTAGCCGCTGTTGCGGGAACAGGGGTGGACAGGGTGTCCGGCTGTGTAAATCGCTACGTTCGGGGCGAACATGACGTTATCCCCGATTATAACCTTAGCGACGTCGAGAATAACGCAGTTGAAGTTGGTGTAAAAGTTTTCGCCGACTTCGATATTATAGCCGTAGTCGCAGAAAAACGGCGATTCAATCCACACGTCCTTACCGCATTTACCGAGAATTGAGCGGATTAACTCGTCCTTGTGTTTAAAATTATCGGCGGGCAACGAATTATATTCCTGACAGCGAAGCTTATTGGCTATTCTGTCTTCCTTTAAGCCGTCTTCCCACGCTTTGTAGGGGAGTTCGGCAAGCATACGTTGTTTTTGATTCATAGATTTGCTCCTGTTGCATATATTTATATTTGGCTTGTCAGACTATTGACAAACGAGGCAGTATGTGCTAACCTTGTTTTAGAGGTATATATTAATGCAGATAGTATGGTTCGGCATAGGTGCGGGGGTTCTCGCAATGGGGTTCGGCGGAATGATTTCGGCAATGCTGATGAAGCGTTCAAATGAGCGGATGACTTGTTGGTTGTTATCGTTTGCTGCCGGGATAATGACAAGTATAGTATGTTTTGGGTTAATGCCGAAAGCGATTGAGCTTTCAGGTGCATTTACTTCTGTTTTAGGTTTGATTATCGGCATTGTTGCTATAATGATTTTGAACAGGATAGTTGATAAAATAACCGAGTCTGAAAGTGAAAAGCTTAAAGTACACCACACACATGAAGAGTTGTATCATCAGGTTAACATAATTAAAAATCGCTCAAAAATGCTTCGCTCGGGAATAATAATGATTACCGCAATCGGATTGCATAATATTCCCGAAGGAATTGCAATCGGTGCAGGGGGGAGTCATGATTATAACCTCGGCATGATAATCGCCGTAATGATTGCATTGCATAATATTCCGGAGGGAATGGCGATTACAACTCCGCTGTTAGCGGGTGGTGTCAGCAGGTGGAAAGCAGTCCTTTGGACGACACTCTGCGGTGCTACAACGGTTATCGGTTCACTTATCGGGGTATTAATCGGGAGTGTTTCTGATTTTGCGATTGCTTTATCACTTTCTGCGGCGGGGGGAGCAATGTTGTATGTAGTTTTCGGTGAGATTATTCCGCAGTCTGTGGTTATGACGAAAACCCGTGCCGCTCCGTTGATAACCCTTTTCGGTATAATAATAGGGTTGGTTATTGCAATGGTATAATCTGACCGCCCCGGTAAAGGGGCGGTGAGTGGGTGAAATTATGGATTAGACGGCAGCTCTTTTAAGTTCATCGGCTTTAGGTAATACTACAATATCAATGATTTCGTCTAAATAAACAGAGTCAGCCCAACCGTCTATCGTATCAATAAAAAAACCAAAGCGTTCATCGTCGGTATCAAACTCATCAACACCAACAAATTCACCTTTCACAAGACCTCTGTCTTTAGTCAAAACTTCAACCAAACACCCTGCAAATGCTGCATTTTCTAATATAACTTGAAAATCTTTCATTAGTTTCACCCCTTTACAAAATCACTTATCGGCACTATATGACCGCCATTAGAAGAATAAATAATCCTAAATCGCTTTGTATCAACATATTTCTGCAAAGACTTGACCCATGTTTTACCTATGACCATTTCGGCATTAATTGTTTCAATTGGATATGATGAGCCTCTTCCGGGTAATATTTCCCCCGTCCCCTTAAACTTATCTACTAACATTTTTGCTTCGCTTGTAAGAACAGCGGGTCTGCTTCCCGGACTTAATCTGTGCATTTTCTCGCAATTCTGCTCAAATTCCTTAGTACCCTCGATATGTTTATTCTGTCGCCCCTGAATAATCCTATTCGGGTATGTACCGTCAAGGATTTTCTGACGTTCTACCGTTTCATTAAAACTTATACCAGTCACTTCTTTTAACATATTTGTTTTTCCCTCATTTGCGTCCATTATACCACTATCTACTGTATTTGTCAAGCGGCTCTTGTATTCGGCAGGCTTTTGATTTTAACAGAATTTCATTGAAAAGGCTTGACAAAATGAGAGATATATGATAAAATGCCTATTATGCGGTTATGGTGGAACTGGCAGACACGCAGCGTTGAGGTCGCTGTGCTCGCAAGGGCATGGAGGTTCAAGTCCTCTTAGCCGCATGAAAATAGCCCTTTGCAATGCAGCAGAGGGCTTTTTTTATTTATACCAACACTTCAAGACTGCTTAACATATCTCGCTCCTTCGTCAATGTATAAATGTATGGTCGACGAGCGAAAAACCAATGTATTACCGTCTATGTCAAACCGGGCAATGGGATTACCAATTTCAGAATGGATTAATAACTCGTTGTCTGTAACAGTATAATATTGCAATCCCAACATGTAACTGCTAATCGCCGGCTGAGCAATCCATGCTGTACCGTCATTATTTAAGGTTACGGACATCGCACCGAAAGTAAAGTTATCGTTGTCGCCGGGATTATCAAGAACATACTGTCCCGCTAATGATTTATCTGTCACAAGATACACAATAATTCCCGTGGCAAGTACAACCGCTAATGCCATTGCTATAATAATAATCGCTTTTTTCATATGTCATTCCTCCGATTTAAATATAGCATATTCATATAAAAAAGTCAAGGGGCGGAAATTTAATTCCGCCCCTTGATTACATTAGTTTTAATTAACCAGCATTCTGCGTTTTTTCCTTCTTGCAGTGAGAACTGCCACACTTCCGGTGACTAATGCAGGAATAAACGAAATTGATACCATTGTGTTGGGGTTAGTCTCAACAGCACTTAACGGCTCTCCCTCGGTTAATACCAAGCTGTATATGCCCGAGAAATTGATAAGACTTAACGGGATTGCACCCGGTAGGATTGTTATTGAACCATCGGGATTTAGTTTAATCATGTCTAACTTTGTGACTAATCCGTTTTCGTCAATGAAATAGAGTTTCACATTATTTCCATTGATTCCGGCTTCCTTTAACTGGTCTGCCGAGATTGTAATACCGAACGGGAACCCGTTTTCGCCATTGTCCGGCATGCCAAGAATAATTGAGTTAGCGGGGACTTTTGCACCGTCTACTTCGGTTGCTTTTGAGGCGGTAGTAACATCAATATCGAGATTTACCGCTCCCATGTCATCGGTAATATCGTCGGGGTTGATTATTATTGATACTCCGTCATCAATAATAACGGTTACTTCCTTTCCGCTGTCCTTGATTAATTGTAACAAATCGGGAGTAAGAATTGTTGCGTCAGAATCCCTTAAATCAAGAACAGGCTCGTCATCTTTAAGAATATCACGTATATCGTCTTCAGAAATTGTTTTGTCTGCATCAGGGTCAGTAGTGCCTGTGCCGCCCGGATTAGGATGAACCCAACCACAGATTGTGCAGTTTAAGAACGACCAACCAATTTCTTCACCGCCGGTAGCTCCGACGTGGTCTTGCCAGTAAAAACCGCAGATGTCTTTGTTTGAACATTCATGTCCCCATTGGTTTACAGGAACCATAATGTGTCCTGACACTGAGCAATCACGAGGACCGACTACTATGTCTGAGGGAGGTGCCGCAGGCCCTTTAATGTTTTCACAATCCCAGCATTTATTGCCGTTATCTTTTTCGCAAACAACATCACAGTCAGCAGCACTTGAAATCCCGAAAGGCTGAACGTATATAACGCCTGTCGGTGTTACGATTGTTGCTCTTACATAACTGTACACATTTAATTGGAACGCACGAAGATTAAGTGTATTCCCTCTGTGAATCATAACGCCGTCTGCATACCAGTCAATAAAGGTTGTTGTTCCTGTGTTAATTGCAGCTCCGTTATATGTTGCGTCAATTTTAATGCTGTTGTATGTTATATCAATGCTTCTTACTACAGGTACAGCCATGCTGAGAACTGCCTCATTTGCAGCAGTTGCGTTCCAGTCCCAAGAATTGATATTACCCGGGCGAACTTGATATTGACGGTCAACACGTGTGAATGCTAAGAACGTGCCGTTTTCCATTGATGTTCTGACGTTAGCTTCTGTCAGTGAAGGCATTACCATAAGGTTGTAGGCGTATCCGACTGCATCGTTAGCATGTGAGTCATCGTTTGAGAAGCCCCAAACTGCTCTGCCTTGCGGCATAGTCACTGAAAGGATATTATCCCACAGAATTCTCTCTGCTTGTGATTCGGTGTCGAACTTATTAATTATTTCCATTCCTATAGCGGCAGGATATGCCATAAACACGTCTACGTAAGGCATAAAGTTTGCAGCATCATTTGCGATTGCCGCCGCCTCAGAATAAGGTTGAACAGGGTATTGCGAAAGTGTGTAACGCCCCGGGTGGTTAATGAAAGCGATACCGCCCGCCGCTGCAACTCTGCCCAAGAGGTCTTGAATTGATTCTCTCGGAGTTAAGCTGGTACTCGGAATATTCGCCCAGAAGGTGTTTACGTGGTGACCTGCCGGTGTTTGTGTGATTTGGTCAAATCTAATTCCGGAGTGTTCGTTTGTATACGGTATCCAAATCATACCATCAGCACCTGCGGGACGTGCCGGTATTGCACCCATTCCGCCGGTAACAGCATTTGCAGAAACTGCACTACCTGTTTGTAAAGCAGTTACCTGCTCTAACGTAGGAGGAAGGTTCGCACTGTTAGCGGGACTTCCGCCTGATAGAGTATTAAGATGCGGTAAGGTTTGCAGTCTGTCATGGTCTGTATTCGCTAAGATGTGATACCCAAGCTCATAATGCCGTTCAGCCGCTTGAGCGGATGAGTTAGCACCGTCAGAAGCCCATGAATGTGTGTGGTGCGACGCTTTATACTGTGTCCAAGTATCCCAGTCAACATCAGCATATGGACTGTCAATGTCGAAGTTGGCTAATATGTTCCAAGGAACTGTCGGTTGACCCACTGTCAAGGTGAATTCAAAGAAGACGGAGGGGTCAGCGGCAGAAGCGGCTCTGATAACTGTAGTTCCTATACCCAATGCACGAACAGTTCCACCGGATACCTTTGCTACGCTTGCATTAGTTGATGTCCATAGAATAGCCGTATTACTTCCGGATTGCAATGTAATTGTAGGAGTGTTCAGAAGTATTTCATCACGTTGCGGTAATGTAGTGGGTGCATTTGAAATTGTACCGATTGACGCAACGGGTGAGAGCGGTCTCGGTTTTTCACCATGCTGTAGTCCCGTGGTGAGTTTTATACCGCTTAATGAATAACTGCCTCCGGATTGTGCCCATGTTCTTCCCCATGAACCGTGAGGAACCCAACGAATCCGTAAATCCGGCTGGTTATAGGTTTCTGCAGGGAGTAACTCCACTCTCGGGCCGGAGGTTCTGATAATGCTGAAGTCCTGATGAATGTTTTTCCATGTAGTTCCGCCGTCAATGCTGTATTGCATTCTAACTGCATTGTTTCCGGATAATGTACCGTTATAATGGAGCTTGAGGTTTTCCTGACCTGTTGTGTTCAGCTGTAAAACGTTGCCTGATGCAAGAGATGATGTTCCGCTTGCGGGCCATACTTGAACTTCGGGAACAATCGGTACATCGTTCGGGTGTACGTTGGTTATATATGCGTTTTCGATGTTGCTTATAAACCATTCAAAGCTTACGTTATTTGTTTCAAATAAGAGTTGGAAAGAACCGTATAAAGCATTTCTGCTGTAACCCGGGTGTAAGAACCAATAAGCATTATGCTCTGCAGGTGCAGTCCATGTTGCACGTACCCATTTTGCAGGGAAATGCCCGCTACCAACTGAGTTACCCAAGTCGAATACATATAATGTATCACTAACCTTCGGAGTGCCAAGACCGGGGACGTTATACGAACTTTCTGCCATATAACCGCCGAACCAACCTGTGGTTACTACTGAGGTGGTACCGGAGGGTGTTGCACTCACGTTATACAAGTTTGCCGGTGCAGATGTTAAGTAAGGTGAGCCGATTGGGCGACCGTCAGCCGCCGCACCCTGTATTACGATACCGAAATCTGCAGGGGCTTCTTTAAAGTCAATTACTATATAACGCAGACCTGCGTCTGTCATTTCTGCATGAGTTGTCGCTCCGCCGAGTGGGCTGTCGAACTGCATTGTTGCACTTTCGCCGCTCCAACCCTTGCGTTGGTCACTGTGGTTTTGTGCAGGTGATTTGTTTACGGGGAGAGGGAACATGTGAACCACGGGGTCACATTCACAAAGAGGGTCAGCGTCATGGATAGCACCCTTACATGCACCGCAGTTCTGGCACAGCGGAACAGATGTGATAACTGCGTTGTTGAACCTTTGTCTGAACGCATGACCACTAAAGTTATCGAGTGCGGCACTGGAGTTTTGACCGATTGCAACATAAATCTCGGTTGCAACAGTGGTGCCTTGTTTAAGCAGGTTGCCGGGTATGGTTAAAACAAGCTGTGCACCGACATACGCCGCAGTTACTCTGACAACCTGACCCGAACTGTGATTATCAAGTGCGAAGCCGACTGTATCAATTGTACCTGTTCCGGTAGACAAATCAGTCCAAACGTATACTGCTCTGTTATTACTTGCTAAGGTACCGTTAGTTTGCTCGTGTGCTCCCGGACGGTTGTTGAGAATAAGTGTGATTTCAGGGGCATTCATTAATGCCGGGTCAAATCCCGATAATTGCAGAACATTGTTATTGCCGACAGTTCCCGGTAAAGTTGTCGCACCCGGACCAAAAGTAGCGTTTAATGTGGTGTTACTGCTACTGCTTGTCGGGTATTCCGCAATATTTGTAGTGTTCAAATTCCACAAGTGTGCACAGGTTGGGCAGGCACTCGCCGCAATATGGAGAGTCGTTATTGCACTGGCGAATGTTGTCGGAGTCGCAAGAAGCCGAACCTGAACGGAAACTGCACCGAGTCCGGTTATTGAAGCGGTTGTTGCAGTAGTCCATGCACCGCCGCCAATTCTGTACTGCATTGCAGTGGTTAAACCGTTTATGCTTCCGTTAGGCATACCGTTGGTAGTGGGATTAGCCGTTACCCCCGATAAAATGGGACGTGCGGGGATAGCGAGTGTTTGCACGGGGCTGTGTTTTGCAATGTTAGAGCCTAATCTGACAATTTCTATTGATGTGCCTATCCAAGCGGCATCAATTGCAATTGTTCCGGTTGCCGAAGAGGTTCTCGCCGCACCGTTAACTGTATAATTTGCATTATTGGCTAAACCGGTAAGTGTTTCATTTGTATAACTAATTCCCGCCGCAGGGATTACTTGAACAGGACATGTACACGCTATTCCGTCATTATCCGGGTCACATACGGGGCATGAACCATCCCAGAATTCTATTGAAAGTTCAAGGTCGAAGTAGAGTAATCTGCCTCCGGCACGTGAGCCTTGAGCCCTTGTTTGAATTACTGTAATCACGTTTTCGCCGTGTTGTAACGCACTTACTAATGCCGCTTTACTCCAAACAGCACCGCTACCTGTAGCTGTGAGTGTATTATCGTTTATTGTAAATGTTCTGGAAGCAGCTGCACGAGCCGAAGAACCCGCACCTGCTCTTGTACCGTTAAAGGTAATAGCCTCGCCCAATGTTGTTGATGTTGCCGCCGATGTAGATGTTGAAATATAGTCACGATAAACCTCAACACCGTTAATGAAGATTATCGCTCCGTCGGTGACAGCGATTTTACCGACAACATTAACTATTTCGTCAAAATTAACTCCGGCAGGCACATCAAATGTTTTCTTAAACATTGTTGCGTACCATAGACGAGCGTTAGCGTCATTGCTCCCACCGCCTCGAGTGTGTGTTCCCGACAAACTGCCTGCCGGACCTGCATCTCCTGTCGGTGCAGGGGCTGTATTATTGTCTGTATACGGAATAGCTGTTGCGAGTGCAGGGAGACCTGACGGAACTGCTCCGAAACCAATCGGTGCCGGACCGGTTCCCCAGCCTGTTATACCGCCGGCTGTCATATCCGTGCCATAAGTATTTAATGGGTTGGTAGTTGCAACATCATAGTCGGGATACGGGAAAGGGCGGTTTGCCGCTGTTGCACCTGTGTCCCAACCTGCACCCCTGTAGTACCATGTATCACCGAATTCGGAAATATCAACGATTTCTCCGGTTGCGGGAGGGGGGCATGTGCATTCGGGGAGGACTTCGTAGATACGCAGGTCGCTAATAATTAACAATCCTGCCGCATCCGGAATTATTCTGATAATTTGAGCAATAGGTGTACCACCGGGCATTTCAAACTCAAATTCTATCGGTTTAGGTGTAGTACCTACA
>Ga0123356_10001347_pt1 | contig 27146 bp, 23 predicted proteins | sample TergutEmb28metaG_2_FD_92546 | JGI IMG/M metagenome (GOLD analysis project Ga0123356, IMG submission 92546) | Embiratermes neotenicus P3 segment gut microbial communities from Petit-Saut dam, French Guiana - Emb289 P3 | ecosystem: Host-associated > Arthropoda: Insects > Digestive system > Gut ...
CGCTTCGGATATGGTCGAATCATCGGCGAGGCCCATGAGGGTAACGACATCGGCACCCGCTTTCGCTGCTATCTCGACCTCGAACGCACCCACATCCATCGTTTTCGTGTCCGCGACGATCTTACGCCCGGGGAATTCTCTGCGTATTGTTCGTATGGCCTCGGCGCCCTCGCTCTTGATGAGCGGCGTTCCGACCTCCAGCCAATCAACACCCCCGTCCACGGACTCGTGAGCGATCTCCACGCTTCGCTTGAGGTTCATCAGGTCCAAGGCGACCTGGAGCACAGGATACATGAGACTGAATATCCCATCGGTGGTAAAAATATTTCCTGTTGGCCCAAGGCATCGTCATTTTAAACGCCCGCGCAATACAATAACATACAGATGACACAGAAGAAATGGGAGAAGGTTCAGAAAGAGATCGTCAACGGTCAGTATTCGGAGGAGCCACCGGAATTCAACGTGGATTACGCCATCGAACGTATGAAAAAAGTAGGGTACCGCGACGAAGAAGGGTACACAGTTCTTCCGAAGAATTACGATGACTGATTTGTGTTTCCCATGCGTTGTAAGCGCGGGGGCCGGCGGAGAAACAAAACATCTTTTCCGTCAGATGCGCCACAGGGAAGGCAGTTATTGTAAAATTTGCAATAACTGATTTAATTCATCCTTATCTCGTGGATCACGGCAAGTTGCTTCTCAAAGTACTCTTTCGTCAGGATGCTGCCGCCGTTCTTCAGGCGCTCCTTGTCCATGACCCAGCCTTGTATCGTGTAATCCTTTACGATAGCGTTCGCCCACTTCCTGAACTGGATGGCACGTTCGTTGTTCACCTTGAAACCGACGGCGATTATCATCTGCAGGTTGTAATGGTCTGTCTCTCTATTCACCCCGCGCCCCCCCCCCCAGTTTGAACTATTCGATATTTTCGAATAGTTGCCACCTCGTCAAGTTCGCCATCGTCGAAGACCTTCTTTATGTGATAATTTATCGTGTTCACACCTACGTCATAAAGCGTCGCCAGCATCTTCTGTGTGAGCCAAATGTTCTCATTCTCATACCGCATCTCGAAGCTCTCTTCGCTGTCGCCGGTCGCTGCTACGAATGTCAGGTATTCAGCCGCCGAACTGCGGACCGTCGGTGCATTTTTCTTTTTCATCAGATCTCCTCTGCGGGCTCGGTCTCCGTCGATGACCATATAACACTGCCGACCAGTTAAGCTAATTTATTCTCGGTCACGTGATTCCGGCCATTCGCAACGGTGCAGATAAAAAGCCACTCAGCTCGCCCGTCTATCATCAGATCACAGCTCGAAAACGATCATCATCGTGGCCGTTCCCAATCAGTTCCTGACAATAAAACGGTTCGCACAGAAAGTATTAACGAGATGTGTACGATGACGGTGATGTGCTGAAGCCGAAAAGCCAAAAGGAACTCACCGACGAGAAAAGGATAAAGATATTGTTCATCGACGAGATGAATTCGCTCCAGTCTCAGGTCGCGGAGCATTTCCTGAACGAGTTTTACGGTAACGATTACGTTGCATACAGCGCCGGAGCGAAGTTCGACGTCATAGATTGTGAACTGATATCAGTGATGTATCAGAACGGCTATGATATACGGACATCGAGGGCGAAAGATTTCAGATCGAAGCAGATGCCTTTGAAATTCGACCATCTTGTGTTCATGGAAAAGGCGACGTACGACAGGATCGCAGACATCGTTCCTTACGATGCGCCGAAGAGCCTGAAGGACTTCGGCAGCAAAGGCGATCTGAAAGCGACGGATGACGTGGTATTGTACGACGCATACACAGAACTGATAAACAGGGTCCGCAACTGGGTCGAGGAGACGTTCGCGGACCCGGAGAGATTCAAGGAGAGGCTATGATGCGAGTTTTCGTTCAGGACCGGTGTCAATGCGACCCGAAGAAGTGCACGGCCAAGAAAATGGTCAAGTTCGGGCTGGCCGAGAACATCGGCGTTGCGTCCATCCCGGCAGGAGCGATAGTACTCTCTCCCTTCGCGGAGCAGGCCCTGTCCCCCGCCGATGCGAAACTTGCGAAGAAGCACGGGCTCGTGGTAATAGACATGACGTGGACCAACATAGACGAATTCCCGAAGGTCAAGAAGGCCAACGAGCGTGCGCTGCCGTACCTTCTGGCATCCAACCCGGTGAACTGGGGAAGGCCGATGGAACTGAACAGCGCGGAGGCTGCGTTCGCATCCCTGATCATCTTCGGGGAGAAGGAACAGGCCGACGGTTTCATGGGAAGATTCAACTGGGCGCCCGAGTTCATTAAGCTGAACGGCGCGCTTCTTGACGAATATTCCAAAGCAAAGGACAGTACCGAGGTCGTCCGAATACAGAACGAATACATCGATTCAATAAAGAAGAGCTGACGCAAGATGTTCGGCCGCAGTACAACGGCGCAGGCACGGGACGCAAGCGATAAGTTAATTTAATCATTAGAGGGTATCCGAGGCGCATGCTCACCGACATCGTAAGGATAATATGGCTGGTATTCGGCGACGAAAAGCTGACCACTAAAGAAATAGAGTTCAGGCTCGAGTCACTGTTCAACTACAGATGTCCGGACGATTTTGTCAAATCGCTTATGAAACTGAAGCAGGGAAACCTTATCCGCGGTGAAGTTTCCGTGGACAAAGGCGGATGGGTGTGGTGGGTGGACGAAGAATGCAAGAACGCGGATCTGAGCAAGATACTCTGGTGATATCGTGGTTTACTTTCAGGATTCAGAGATAGAGGCAGGGTGGGAAGCGATATTCGACAGCAAAGATTACGCCTTGAAAAAGAAGGACATCGCCGATAACTATCCCGACAAGCGAAGCCTTTTCGTTTCATACAAAGATATAGACGAATACAGCACGGACCTGGCGATGTTCATACTAGAATATCCGACCAAGACCCTTGAGATCGGGCGCAAAGTGCTGAAGGAGAGGATGCCACCGGATTGGGACCAGGATTTTAACGTTAATCTGAGGATAACCGATCTTCCGAGAGATGCGAGGGTGGAGATACGAGACCTCCGCGCAAAACATCTCGGGAAACTGATCTCGGTGGAAGGACTCGTAAGGAAAGCGACAACGGTAAAACCAAGGATGACCGACGCACTGTTCAGATGTGCCAGATGTGACACCGAGATGTGGGTCCCGCAGTCGAGGGCCGAGGTGACGGAACCGACGATGTGCAAGAGGTCCGGAGCAAGCTGCAACCAAAAGGGCGGAACGACGTTCATATTGGAATACACAAAATCAAAATACGTCGATACGCAGAAAGTAGAGATACAGGAGAGCCCGGAAGGGCTCAGGGGAGGGGCGCAGCCGGAGAAGCTGACCGGTTTCCTCGAGGACGATATCGCGGGGACGGTGTTCCCCGGGAACAGGACCGTACTCAACGGGATACTGAAGTCGTTGCAGAAATCGGAACGCGAAAGGTCCACGATATTCGAGATGTATCTCGACATCGTCTCCATTGAGTTCGAACAGCACGAATACGATGAGATAGAGATAACGGAGACTGATGAAGAAGAGATAATAAAGATGTCAAAGGACCCGCATCTTTTTGAAAATGTGATCAAATCGATATCCCCGACCATATACGGTCTCGAAAGGGAGAAGGAAGCGCTCGCGCTTCAGCTGTTCGGCGGGTCGCACAAGACCATGGACGACGGCACGGTGATAAGAGGGGACATGCACATCCTTCTCGTGGGAGACCCCGGGGTCGCGAAGTCGCAGCTTCTGAGGTACATGGGAGACAAACTGGCCCCCAGAGGGATATACGCTTCGGGAAAGTCCGCATCGGCCGCAGGACTCTGCGTGCACGGCGATACGATACTGAATCTGGAATCAGGGGACATCAGGATAGAAGATCTCGTAAGGGCGAGGATGACCGACCCCGAAGAATACAGGGAAGGGATATGGAGGCAGCCGATCGACGGCGAATCGATACTGTCGATGGACGGGCCCGGAATGATACGCATCCTTCCGGTAACGTACGTGTGGAGGATAAGGACGCCGGAAAAGCTCATCGAACTGACGGCGGAAGGCGGAGAAAGGCTGGTCCTCACTCCGGAGACCAAGATACTCGCAAGGTCCCCGACGGGATTCGATTGGATCGAAGCAAAGGACCTCGCAAAAGGAAGCAAGGTCGCGGTATCTCAGGAACGCTCCGGGGAACGCATGCGATTCGTCGCTCTGCGCTCGGTCGAACATATGACGGGGAACCTGCCGGAATTCGTTTACGACCTGACGGTCGAGCCGGCGCACTCGTTCATAGGCAACGGCTTCGTGGTGCACAACACCGCCGCGGCGGTCAAGGACGAGTTCGGCGACGGCCGGTGGACGCTCGAGGCCGGAGCGCTGGTTCTCGCGGACAAAGGATTGGCGTGCGTGGACGAGCTGGACAAGATGAGCCAGCAGGACAGATCATCGCTGCATGAGGCGATGGAATCACAGAAGATCTCGGTGGCCAAGGCAGGGATAACCGCAACGCTTCAATGCAGATGTTCGATGCTTGCGGCGGCCAACCCGAAACACGGAAGATTCGAGGAGAAAGCCGGCATCGCGGATCAGATAGATCTGCCGCCCGCACTCCTTTCGCGTTTCGACATGATATTCGTTCTTACCGACGTCCCGGACTCGGTGAAGGACAAGAACATAGCCGAACACATACTCAAAGCGCACAGACGCGGGCAGGTGCGCGGCAACGACAACGCCGACCCGAAGATGGCAAAGGAGATACTGAAGGAGACGGACAGCATAAGACCGGTATACGAAGTGGACATTCTCCGCAAATATGTCGCATATTCAAAACGTATAACTCCAGTGCTGTCGGAACAGGCCATAAAGATGATCGAGGACAGCTATCTCGAAACGAGGAAGATGGGCGAGGCAAAGGGCGCATCCGTCCCGATAACCGCAAGACAGCTTGAAGCGTTCGTCCGTCTCTCCGAGGCATCGGCAAGGGCGAGGCTCAGCCCGATCGTCGAGAGAAGAGACGCGGAACGCGCCGTGAATCTCGTTAACTATTATCTGGAGAAGATCGTCGGTACCGGAGGCGCCATGGACATAGACCGCATCCTCACGGGGACGTCAAAGAAAGAGAGGGACCTGATGCCTCTGATAGTCGACATCTTCAAAGAGAACGAAGGCCCCGACGGCCTTTCGGCGGAAGAGGTCACCAAATTCGCCGAGGGCATCGGAATAAACGCGGACGAGGTGCTGCGGCTACTGGAGAAGATGGCCAAGAGCAACGACCTCTACAAACCCCGCGACGGAAATTACAAGCTCGTGTAGTGATGACCATGATAGCGGCACGTTTTTTTGAGAGGGAAGGGGAGATCCTGCTGGCCGCATGCGACGAGGAACTTTTGGGCCGAACATTAAGATCGGACGGCATGAGGCTTACGGTCTCGAAGATATTCTACTTCAACGTGCTCGTGACCGAGGACGAACTGAAAGAGATGATGCCCAAGGCGACGATGATGAACCTCGTTGGCAACACAACCGTCGGAATAGCAAGGGAGCTCGGGCTCGTCTCTGACGGCGGGACCCTGAGGATAGAAGGGATCGAACACGCACAGACTGTGAGAATCTGAGAAATGTTTTGCGTTAAATGCGGTAAGGACGAGAGCGTCGCGGACGGAATGTGCATCGAATGCTTCCTTGAAGGCAAGGAGATAGCCGTTCTGCCGCACCACGTCGACCTTGACCGCTGTACGAACTGCGAAGAGTTCTTCGTTGAAGGGCAGTGGAGGGAACTCGATCTCGAGGAAGCGGTCGAGGACAGTGCGGTAGCGGTACTGAAAGCGATACCGGAGGCCAGGGTCCTGAGCGTCGGAACGACCTCGGAGGAACTGGACCCGAGAAATTTCCTTGTAACTGTCGAAGCAGATACAAGCATCGGCGGGTTTGAGTCAACGAGCACGGTCACCACCACCGTCAGAGTGAAGAACACCGTATGCAAAAGATGCTCAAGGCAGCTGGGCAACTATTACGAAGCAACGATCCAGATAAGGTCGGCCTCCGGGACTCTCGGAGACGACGTCAGGGATGAGATCGTCAGACGGATAAGGAATGACGTGGAATCTGCGGCGAAGAACAACCGCGGCCTGTTCATTACCAAGGTGACCGAGGTGACGGGCGGGGTCGACATCCTGTTATCGTCGATATCGACGGGGAGAACGCTCGCCCACGATCTTGCCAACTCGTACGGCGGCGAGTACAAAGAATCGTCGAAGCTCGTAGGGAAGACGGAAGAGGGGAACGACATGCACCGCCTGACCTATCTGGTGCGTCTTCCGGAATATCACGTAGGCGACATTGTTCGTGTGAATGATGAGATATACAGGCTCAACTGGATAGGCAAGAACGGAGGAAAGGTCACAAGGCTCAGGGATTTCAGGGAGACCACAATAAAAAGAGCGGATATGCAATCGGTGAGAACGATCATCGCCAAAGATGACCTCAAGGAAGTGACCGTGGTCAGCAGATCCTCGGGGGAGATCCAGGTCCTTCACCCCGGGAATTACGCCACCGTCGACATCAGGGTCCCGGAGAACGCCGAGATCGGGGAGACCGTCAGGGTGGCATCCGTCGACGGCGAGCTGTTCTACGTTCCGTGACATCATTCAGGACCGCATTGTTTTTCTCTTTGTCCGGTGTTGCGGTATCATGATCAAACTTCCGGAACCGATCGAGGACATCGTCGTCAACATTATCCGGCTGGCGAACACGAAGCTGCCCGAGGACATCGGATGGGCCCTCGAGGCGGCCGCGGGGTGGGAGACCAACGCGACAGCGTCCTCGCAGCTGGGAGCGATACTCGACAACGCCAAGAAGGCGGACTTTCTCGGAAGGCCGATGTGCCAGGATACCGGCATACCGATATTCTACGTCAGGGGAAAGATCCCCCCGGGCATATCCGAGGAGATCGCCAAGGGGGTGAGGAAAGCAACCAAGGCCATCCCGCTCCGCCCGAACACAGTGCACCCGATAACAAGGAAGAACGCCGGCGACAATCTCGGCGAGGGGATGCCGATAATCCATTACCACCCGACGGGCGATGATTTTCTCGAGATCACCGTCGTACCGAAGGGAGCGGGGTCCGAGAACATGACGAGGCTGGGGATGCTGGACCCCTCCGACGGCCCCGAGGGGATAAAGAAGTTCGTGATATCAGCAGTGCTCGACGCAGGCGGGCGCCCCTGCCCGCCCACGGTGGTGGGCGTCGGGATAGGCGGCACTGCGGAAACATGCATGCAGATGGCCAAAGAAGCATTGACGGAACCTCTCGGCGAGACCGGCGACGACGTCAGGGAAATGGAAGAGGAACTTTTCACGAGACTCAACGCAAGCGGACTGGGCCCGATGGGCCTCGGAGGCGACACCACGGTGCTCGGGGTCAAGATCAAAATGGCGTACTGCCACACCGCGAGCCTGCCGGTGGCCGTGAACATAGGCTGCTGGGCATCCAGGCGCGCATCGGTAAGGATGGCCAACGGGAAAGTGGAATATTCTCAGGGCGGGTTCAAATGAAAGAGATCAAGACGCCGCTATCGGAAAGGACGGTACGGTCTCTGGAGCTAGGCGATGTTGTCTATATTTCGGGCAGCATCATCACCGGAAGGGACGAGATGCACCTCAGGGCGCTCGAGAGCGACGACAAAGCTGCCGAACGCATAAAGAACGCAGTGATATTCCACTGCGGCCCCATCATCGCCGAAAGCAAGGCCGGGCGGGAGATCATCGCCGCAGGGCCGACCACGAGCGCACGCATGAACTCGACCGCTCCGGACGTGATACGGAGATACGGCGTAAGAGCACTGATCGGCAAGGGCGGGATGTCCAAGGAGGTCTCGGAAGCGATGAAAGAAGTAGGGTGCGTCTACCTCGCCGCAACGGGAGGGGCCGCGGTATCCCTGGCAGAGGGGCTTGTGGTCGAAGGGGCGGAATGGACGGACCTCGGCATGGCCGAGGCGATGTGGCTGCTGAAAGCGGAGAGGTTCGGTCCTCTGACCGTAGCGATGGATTCCAACGGCAACAGCCTGTATGAGAACGTCAGAAGAAACCTGAAGGGCTGATCATTCTTCCAGCCCTTCGTCGTGGCGTCTCTTCATCTTCACGGCGTATGCCGTCGATACCGTGACTATGACCAGGCTGAGGATGAGACCGACGATCATGAGGGTGTGCCCCATATCAAAACCTAAAAGGTATGTTGCGCTGTTCGAAGTGAGAACGAACGTCGGTACAGTCTGTCTTGTCGTCTCGTCAGATTTGTCGACAAAGAAATCGATCTGCTCCGCTCTGAAGCCAGACCTCTCTGCGGTGACGGTGTAAGGGCCGGTGTCCAGGGTGTTTATGAAATACTTTCCGTCACTGCCTGTGAACACCGCCACACTCTTTCCCTGTCCTTCGAACTCCACGCGCACGCCGCCGAGCGGATGGCCCGTATCACCGGTCACCAATCCCCCAACATACCCGACCGCGGTCGTTGTCTGAACGAATCCGATGTTCCCCCCGGTGGATTCGCGGGACGACAGATCATACCACCCGTCGGCAAGATAGCTCATGGCAACGAATATCTGCACACCGTCCAGCGAGAATCTTATCTTTGCATGCGCCATGTCCACGCCGTCTATGGTGAATTGGCCGTTCGCGGCGGTAGTGTAGGTTCCGATAACGGTACCGCCGACATCGATCTCCACGAGTATCCCCTCCAAAGGAACATCATTCTCGTCAACGATGGTCCCGGTGACGGTCACCGGCGCTCCGCTGACAGAAGGAACTCCCGGAACGAACAGCATCGCTGCCAGAGCGACCGCGAACATCGGGAGAAGAAGCTTTTTCATCGGCAAGCCATGAATTTTTGGAGATATATGTCTTGTGGAACAGCAAAGTAAATTAAGCTCTCTTGCCTGATGTTAGGGTTTAGGAAGAAAATCAATGCAGCGGTCTGAGAGAGGGTACAGCAAGGACGAAGTGATGGGGATGATGGAACCCCTCATATCCGTGTGGTTCAACGGTAATTTTACCGAACTCACGGAACCTCAGTCCAAGGCCGTACCGCTGATCAGCGGCAGGAAGAACGTTCTCGTATCATCCCCGACCGGTTCGGGAAAGACCCTGACGGCTTTCATGTCAATAATCAACGAACTCACCAGATATGCGTCCGAGGGACGCCTTGAGGATAGGATATACTGCATATACGTCTCGCCGCTGAAAGCGTTGGCGAACGATGTCAACCGCAACCTCAACACCCCCTTGGATGAGATGAAAGTTGTCGCAAAAGAACACGGGATGAGCGATCCCGGCATAAGGGTCGCGGTGCGTTCCGGGGACACGTCGCAATACGAAAGACAGAAGATGGTCCGGAAGCCGCCGCACATACTTATCACAACACCCGAGAGTCTGGCTCTTGTTCTCGCAGCCCCGAAGTTCAGGGAACGGCTCAGCAAGGTCGAGTGGGTCATCCTTGACGAGATACATGACATGTGCGACTCCAAAAGAGGCGCGATGCTGTCCTTGACGCTGGAGCGTCTGAAGGAACATTGCGAAACGGACTTCATGAGAATAGGACTGTCGGCTACCTTGGCGCCGATAGAGGCGATAGCGGGATTCCTTGTAGGGGCGGATAAGAACGGAGAGGTAAGGGACGTCACCCTCGTGGAGTCGTCGTCGAAGAAGAAGCTGGACCTTCAGGTGATATGCCCGACGGAGGACATGACCGCATTCTCGTCGGATATCGTGAACTCGATGATGTACGATCAGCTGAAGGAGCTGATAGATCAGCATGAGACCACGTTAGTTTTCACAAACACGAGGTCGGGTGCGGAGAGCGTCGTGTACAAACTGAAGGAACGCGGCCTCGACAGCGTGGAAGTGCACCACAGCTCCCTCGGGAAAGAGCTGAGACTGGATGTCGAAGAACGTCTGAAAAGAGGCGAGCTCAGGTGCGTCGTCTGTTCCACGTCGTTGGAACTGGGCATCGACATCGGATCTGTGGACCTGGTCTGTCAGATAGGTTCTCCCAAGTCCGTTGCAAAAGGACTGCAGCGCATAGGCCGGAGCGGGCACAGCATGGGGCGGGTCTCAAAGGGGCGGCTTCTCGTATTCGACCCCGATGACCTGGTGGAATGCGCAGTAATGTGCAGGGCCGCCCACCGCGGCGACATCGACAGGGTCGGGATACCCGAGGATTGCCTTGACGTACTGGCGCAGACGCTCGTCGGCATGAGCCTCGACAAGAGGTGGGATGCCGATGAAGCGTACGATCTCGTACGCGGATCGTACTGCTACCGCAACCTGACGAAAGACAAGTTCGTCAGCGTCCTGAAATATCTGGGAAGCAAGGACGAGTACGAAGGTGTGTACTCCAAACTGTGGTACGACGAGGACGAGAACCAATTCGGAAGGAAGAAGGGCTCGAGGATGATCTACTTCATGAACCTCGGGACGATACCCGAGGAGGCCAACTACCGTGTCATAACGAACCACGGTTCCGTCGCCGGCGAACTTTCCGAGAAATTCGTTGAACGGCTTGCGCCGAGGGATGTGTTCGTTCTCGGCGGTCGTTCGTTCGAATTCGTCCGTTCCAAGGGCATGACCGCCCATGTCAAAGAGGCCACGGGAAGAAAGCCCACGGTCCCGTCCTGGGCGGGGGAGATGCTTCCGAGGTCGTTCGATCTCTCCATGGACGTGGCGAGGTTCAGAGGGGAGATGTCCTCACGCCTGGACGAGAAGGATATAAGACTCGTACCGGAACTGTGCAGGGACTTCGGGATGGATGAAGGCTCGGCGAACAGCATCTTATCGTATTTCAGAGAACAGAAGGCGGTCGCCGGCTCCATCCCCGACGACAGGAGACTTGCGGTCGAAGAGTACGTGGATCCCTCGGGCAACCAAAAGATAATCTTCCATTTCCCGTTCGGGCGCAGGGTCAACGACGCCTTGTCACGGGGGTACGCATACAGGATATCGAATCTTATAGGATGCAACGTCTCGGTGACGATGTCCGATGACAATTTCATGATAGGAACATCACGGAGGATCGACATAGCCAGGATACCGTCGCTGCTGTCGTCGAAGGACCTCGAGTCGGTGCTCAGGAAGGCGATACGCGATTCCGAGATATTCAAGCTCAGGTTCAGGCACACGGCCACGCGCAGCTTCATGATCCTCCGTAATTACATGGGCAGGTCGGTCTCGGTCAACAGACAGCAGGTGCGGTCCGCATATCTTCTTGAGACCCTGGGCAACATGGAGAACATCCCTGTGATCGAGGAGACGTACCGCGAGGTGCTTGAAGACGACATGGACATAAAGAACGCCAGGACGGTCCTTGACATGATGGACCGCGGCGAGATGACCGTCGAGGCGATACCGTACGGCGGCACCCCCTCCCCGTTCGCGCATAATGTGATATTGTCAGGATTTTCCGACATCGTTCTGATGGAGGACCGCAGCGCACTGCTGAGGGAACTTCACCGGAAGGTACTGTACAAAGCAATGGGCGACTCCGTGAAAGAGTTCGAGTTCGATGACGACCAGGTCATCCCTTACTTCCTGGGGAAGATAATGCGCGTGTCGTCCAAAGAGGACCTGATCAAACTGCTCAGGTATGCGGGGCCGCTTCAGGCATTCAGGGAAAGAGGCCGCAACGTATACACGTACGCCGACGCCGACCGCAAGACCGTGGACCAATGGTGCCGCGAACTGCTCAAGGAAGGGCGCATAGGGTCTGTGTTCCTGGACGACCCCCACATAATGGTCACGGACGAGATACCGTTCTACGCCGCGGCGACGGTCAAGGAGAGGGACCTTACGGAAACTGACCGGAAGGTCCTGGAGAAGATAACCGAGAACACGGCTCAGCAGACAATATCGGAAGCACTCGAGCTGAGCGAGGACATAGTGTTCCGGTCGGTGAGGAAGCTTGAGTCGATGTACCTGGTGACAAGGACGGGCATCTCCGGCAGCAAGTGGTCTTTCTCACGCTTCGCCATGGCCCTGCCCGACCGCAAGACCTCCACCGACCGCATAATACTGAGGCATCTGGAGTGCTTCGCTCCGGCGACGGCGCAGGAGATAGTCTATGCGCTGTCCGTGCCGGAGAACGAGGCCAGGATGTCCCTGGAGGCGCTGGTCAACGACGGCGAGGTCTCGCAGGGAAAGTTCCTTGTGTCGGAGAACGACCAGTACATGAAGAGGATAGACCACATGCGCCTCCGCGCGGGCAAGAGCAACGTCTTCGATCATGTCACGGTCGAAAGGTACAGGCAGTTCAAAGGGCACAGTTTCGCCTCCATCGAGGAATATTTCAAATTCTACGGTTCGGCGGGAAGCGTTCTCGACGTTTTCAACAGAGTGGAGGGGTTCAGCATGGAACAATGGGCCTCCATGAGGGAATCCGGAAGGATACTGTTCGGCAGGTTCGTGAGAGGGAGGGTGCGTTACGTCCTGTCCGAGGACGGCGACAGATACGCCTCGATGAGAAGCGAACCGCTGATGCCGATCGACGGGACGGTCCTGGCGTACATTGAGGAAGCGGGGAAGATAACCGCAAGGCAGCTCATCGCATCCATGGACGGGAACAAAGAGGAGATAAAGGAATCCGTCGCAAGGCTCGACCGTGCACTTAAGATAGTCAGAGCGTACGAGGAAAGAGAACACAACGGTGCGGAGAATGTGTACGAAGTGTACAGACCCAGACCGGTGGACGGCGATATAGTGGAGACTGTTGCGGAACAGGCCATACGCGCCTACGGCCCCATCCCCGCGATGGGATTGCGTTTCATTCTGGGAGTATCTCCGGAGGAAGCCTCATCCATCGCCTCATCGGTGGGTGCGGAGACGGTGTATGTCGGTGACGGCCACACTCCGATGTTCATAATGCCCGAGGAGATCCCCAACATAACAAAAGATACCGCGATCCCGGAGAATGTGCGGATATTGTCATTGACGGATCCGGCGCTCGAACCGAAATGGGCCGAGATATCCGCAAGATACGGCGACCGGTGGATCTATCCGGTGATGCAGGCGGAGAGGATGATCGGGGCGCTGGAGATATGGGAGATGGCCGGCTGCGTCGAGATAAGGTCTATGGACCTGGACCGCCCGGAACTTCTTCACGACGTTCTCGTCGCCGTCGACGACCTGATGGTCTTCTTCAGGATGAGGGGGAGGGAGATCGTCCGCATCAGAGAGGTGCTGGGAACCGACGCATCGGAATTGGAGGACAGTATCAAGGATATCATTACAGGCGCCGGATACAGTTACATCAACGGCTTCTTCGCCAAAGGGGACTTCGTCCCGGTCACGTTCACCGATGACGAGCTATTGTCCTACGTCATGAGGAAACAGCACGCGGTGAAAGGCATTCGCTACCACACTGTGCGCGAAGCCATCGAAAAACGCGGATACATACGGACGGATGCCGAGATACTGACGCGCGTTTCGGAAAGGACCACGATGAAGAAACAGATGGAGCTCGGCGGGATAATGAAGATGTCGCTTGTTCCCGGGTTCGTCGGATTCACCTCGCCGAAGTACGCGGGGCTTTACGCCGCGGCCAAGATCCCGTCGGACGAAGAGGACCACAGGATCATCGCCTCGCTGGTAAAGGACCGCCAGCCGATCTCCAGGAAAGACATAATTTCAATATCTCCGCTGTCGGAGGCAAGGACGGTCGAGGTGATCAACGCCCTGTTCCACGACTCGGTGATGTGCATGGATCCGAAATCGAAGTACCGCATCGTCGACCGTCAGAACATTGACCAGTACGGAGCGATAAAGCAGATCCTGAGGATGCATTTCCTTGATTTCGGGATATTCACCGCAGAACAGCTTTCGTTCTTTGCGAACATAAGGATGGGAATACTCCGGAGATGCCTCGCGGAACTCGAACACGAAGGACTGCTGGCCAAAGGGTTCTTCAGGCAGGACGACCCGACCGTATGCTGGATGCTCAGGGAGGATGTCCTCAAAAGACCGGAGCCGGCGGAGGGGTTGCTCGTCCTGAACACGCAGGACAACCTGCACATATATCTCAGGGACATGATCAAGAAGGAGTTCGGGACCGAGAACGTGATATTCAAGGGAACGAAGATGATAGGCGCCTTCAAAGGAAAACTCACGGCGTCCGGAGCAAAGGTCGGGGATTTCAAAGGGTCGGACGAAGCGTACCGTTTCATAAGGGAAACGGCGACATCGCTCGGAGTGAGGATAACGGAGACGGACAAGGACGAGGACGATTGGGATGTCTCCGAATTCTATCTGAAGACGAATCCAGGGGCAATTTGAGCATTTTCGCGGAAAAGATATATACGTGCGTTAAATGATAACGTTATCATGAAGATCCCCTGTGAGATCGTTGTTTGGTATGTCCTGCCCACGATCCGGAAGGACATTGCGCGGGAACTCGTCGAGAACCACAAGATGTCTCAGACGGAGGTCGCGAAACGTTTCGGCGTCACCGGTGCGGCGATATCGCAGTATCTGAAAAGGAAAAGGGGCGAGAACATGGTCCTGCAGGAAGGCCCGGACCACGCTGAATACATGGAAGCCATAGTCGAAGCGGCAGCAAGGCTTGCAGACGGAACGACAGGATTCGCGGACGAGATATGCGGTATATGCAAACTCGTCAAGAAGATCGGCATACTCGCACAGATCTACAGAGAACACACGGGAATAGAGGCTCCGAACTGCGCATGCAGGGCCGGGGTAACTCAGATACTTCCGTGATAAAGGAACTCCTGGGCGTATCCGCCGTATCTCCCGAATCTTTTTCTGGCGGTCTCCGAGACCTTGGCGTAATTCCCTTCTATTCCGTATAGGCGTGAAAGTTGTTTCTTGATCCGGGCATCGATCGGGAACGCCTCCAGGTGGCCGTACGAGAACAGCGCGATGCAGTCGGCTACCTTGTCCCCTATCCCCTTCACGGTCTTCAGCGTCTCGACGCATTCTCTGTATCCGGCCTTCCTGAGGCCTTCAAGATCGAGTTCTCCCTCGTCCGCCATCCGTGCGAGTCCGGTAAGGCGAACGTCGCGGTATCCGAGCCCGCATCTGCAAACGTTCCCGGGGCAATTCAGTATCTCCCGGGGGCGGGGGAACGAGAATCGTCCGCCGAGGTCCTTCCCGAACTCGCGGCAAACGTTGTCCACCATCGTTCCGATGCGCTTGACGTTCGCATTGGTCGCCAGAAGGTAAGTGGCGGTGCACTCCCAGGGTTCCTGTCGTAATATTCGAAGTCCTCGGTGCCTTTCGACGAGGCCGGAGACCACGGGGTCGAGGGAGATCTCGCGGTAGATCTCTTCAAGATCGTCATCGTCCCTGAAGTAATCGAGCATCATCCGTCTGTCCGTTGTTCCGGAACATTCGAATCCGTCGCTCTCCTCTTTCAGCGTTATTATGCGGTCTCCGAGCACCCCTTCCCAAAGGCCGTCCTTCTTCTTCCACCGGTGCGCCTGTCCGCATCCGAGCGTCGGGTCAAGGGAGACATCCATCTTTATTTTCATTCAATACGGAATCATATGATGAGTATAAACAAAATGCTTCGACCCCATCCGTCTCCGAACATCAGAAATACGGTGACCCCGATACGCAGGGCATGCGTTTCGGACCAGCGGGATATCCGGCAGGGAGCAAAGGGCCAAGGGAGGCCCTGGACACCATAAAGGGGCTGGGGCTGAGCGGTCTCGAGGTCGAATTCGTTCGCGGAGTGTACACAACGAAAGAGAAAGCGATCGAGCTCGGGCAGCTGGCCCGCGAGAGGGATATACGATTGACCGCTCACGCACCGTACTTCGTAAGCCTCAACTCGGAGAAGGAGGAGACCCGCGTAAAGAGCCTCGACTGGATAATGGACACGGTGCGCGCGGCGCATCTGATGGGCGCATATTCGATAGCGGTGCACGCAGGAACATACGGAAAGACGGCGGACAAGGCCACGGAGAACGTGATCATCGGGGTGTCGAAGTGCAGGGAGATGATGGACGACGAAGGGATAAGGGACGTCACCATAGGTCTGGAGACCATGGGCAAACTGTCTGCCTGGGGGACCCTTGAGGAGATCGCCGAAGTAATGGACAGCGTTGACGGAGTGCACCCGGTGCTTGACGTCTGCCATATGCATGCGAGGTCAAGGGGTTCGCTGAGGACGGTCGGGGACATGAACACCCTTCTCGATCAGTTCTTCCCTCTTGCGGGCGACAGGCCGCACATGCACATAAGCTGCGTGAAGTACGGCGATAAGGGAGAGTTAGCGCATCTTCCGCTCTCGGCGAAGGAGCCGGATATGTCACTACTTGCGGAGGCGATGGCCGGGCGGAACAAGGACTGCACGTTCGTGTGCGAATCGCCGCTACTTGAGAAGGATGCGGTGTTTTTCATGAATCTGTTCAAGACCCCATGACATGGTCTGATTATTCACATCTTATCGAAAGTGTGCCGCAGATAATGGGGAGGCAGGGCAACACACATATGTGTTCGGCACGGTTGTTTTACATCTCTTTGACCATCGGAACAATGATATAATGTTCGACTACGCCGAGGCCGAGAGGGTCATTGAGATGGCAAAACGGAATCTAGGTCCAGATATCATAATCATGTTCGGCTCGGTGGTCAACGGGACTGCGAACGAGGACAGTGATCTCGATCTTGTCCTCGTCAAAGAATCTGACGAGGATAGGACCATACGCAGTGCAAAGGCGAGGTTGGCGTTGGAAGATTCGAACATCCCGGTAGATGTAATTGTCTATACTCCGGAAGAGTTTGAAAAAGATCTTTCAAACGAGTACTCTCTCGTCCATGAAGCGATGACGACCGGGAGGATAGTCCATGGATCGGTCTGAGGATATCGATACCCTCAAACAGCGGGCGTCGGAAGACCTGGCAACTGCCCCACCTCTCCCTGGGATGGTCAACAAATGTTGGATAAGACCACAAAAATCGCAGAATTGATCGAAACAATGTGGAAAGACAAATGAACCGGGCCAAAGAGCGTCGGCACAGCACAATATCCGTGAATCACCAGTACATCAGAATCCATGACTAATTTATATTAGATACGCATCACAGAACACAACGCCACTGTGGCTCAGCGGTAGAGCGACTGATTCGTAATCAGTCGGCCGGGGGTTCGATTCCCTCCAGTGGCTCCATTCACATTCCTTTACTGAATTCACTGCTGTTATGTCTGGGTGTTATTTTCGTGTTATTTGCGTAACACTAATTTCAAAAAGGTGTTACAGTTAAATACTTCCGAAATCATCTGGGGCGTGAACCATGGCATTCTACAGGGTCACGTACAACCGCAAACACGATTTCGCAACTGTCCACAACTACGGATGCACGTTCAGATGTCCGATCTGCAGCTACAAGCTGAGGAGCGGCCCCAACGGCACCCCCGGGCTTGCCTATCCCCGCCCGGAGAGGTATCTGTCCGCCGATGAGATAAAGGACGCATTGTTATCCGCAGATCCGGGGTCCGTGCACTTCATGGGCGGCGAACCGACCGTCTCCAAAATGCTGCCGGAGATACTTGACTTCGTGAAGAACGAGATGGGCGCCGAGACCATGCTGGGTCATACCAACGGAAGCAATCTTTCGATAGACGATCTGGATGCCGCTAACGTCGGCCTGAAGGCCTGGGACGAGGCGACGCACCTGGCCGTCACGGGGATTGAGAAGTCAAGGATCTTCGGAGAGTTCGAGAATGCGGCGCGCAGGGGCATGAGGCTTTCCGCCAACATCATTTACATCCCGGGGCTGGTGGACATCGATCAGATCGAATCCACCGCAGAATTCGTTGCCGGCCTCGGCGCCATACCGTTCCACATCATGGGCTACATCCCGGTCCCCGGGCAGCCGTACCGCAGGCCGACGAAGGACGAGATGGAAAAGGCAAGAAGCGCTGCCGAAAAGCACATTCCCGATGTCAGGTATTCTCACCTTTCCCCTGAGCAGGTGCTGATGCTGGAAAGGAACGATGACCGTTTTGACGTAGAGGTCATCGCCGGTCCCGAATTCATTCGCACGCTTGTGCCCGCAAGATGAGTTTCACTTTTTTTCCTTGAGGTACCGGTCGACTATCTTGATCGCGCAAACGTCTCCGCACATGGAGCATCCTTCCTCAAGTTTCGTGCTTCCCCGTTCTCTGTAGCGTCTTGCCTTCTCCGGGTCCAGCGAAAGCCTGAACATGGCCTCCCAGTCCAGCTCCCTGCGGGCCGCGGCCATCATGGAATCACGTTCCTTTCCGATGTTGCGCGAGATGTCGCCGAGATGCGCCGCTATCTTTGACGCGATCAGCCCTTCACGGACATCGTCGACGGACGGGAGGGAAAGGTGTTCCGCAGGCGTGATATAGCACAGGAAATCCGCGCCGTGCTGTGCGGCCACGGCGCTTCCGATGGCCCCGACGATGTGGTCGTATCCCGGCGCGATATCGGTCACCACAGGTCCGAGAACGTAGAAAGGCGCGCCGAGGCACAGGCTCTTCTGTATCTGCATGTTCGTCGCCACCATGTCGAGCGGAACGTGCCCGGGACCTTCGACCATCGCCTGGACGCCGGCCGCGCGGCATCTTTTCACCAAGCGCCCGAGGGTCATGAGCTCCGATATCTGCGCCGGGTCCGTTGCATCGTCGATGCAGCCGGGACGGAAACCGTCACCGAGCGAAAGGGCGAAGTTATACTTCTTGGCAAGCTCCAGAAGATAATCGAAATTACGGTAGAGAGGGTTCTCCTCATCGTTGTGGAGGACCCACGCCGTAAGGAACGACCCGCCTCTCGACACGACGTCCATCGTCCTCCCGGAATCCTTGAGCCAGTTGACGCTTTCCTTCGTTATGCCGCAGTGTACCGTCATGAAGTCGACCCCGTCCTTGGCGTGGAGTTCGATCCCCTTCATTATGTCGTCCTCGCTCATGTCAACGACGGCGTTCCTCCTAGCGGCCTGGATCCCGGTCTGGTATACCGGGACCGTCCCGACCATGACCGGACATGAGGAAAGCACCTTCCTTCTGATCACGTCAATATCGCCGCCGGTGCTCAGGTCCATGACGGAGTCGGTGCCGTACCTCAGCGATACAGCGAGCTTTTCCATTTCGTTGTCGACGGACAGCGAATCCCGGGAGGTCCCGAGGTTGACGTTCACCTTTACCGAGACGCCGCTGCCTATGGCCGCAGGCTCAGGATCGTGGACGGGGTTGCACGGGATCACGATCCTCCCGGCGTTCAGACCGTTCCTGATAAAGGATTCACTGACATTTTCCTTCTTTGCGACCGCCTTTATCACATCTTCATCGATCTTGATCGTGATGTTCTCACCGACCCCCTCTATCACTGCATGGATTTTATTTATTATGCTTGTGGCCCGCGGAGGTGCCTGTCCGCACTGAGCATTTCCATGCGTCCGGGTGCCGTCTTCGGCGGTGGATTTGCGGACACGGCCGCAGGCTTCTACCCGATAGTGGCGGCAGGCATACTGATCGCAGCGTCTGCGGTCCTCTCGTTGCTGAAAGTGCTGCCTGAGCCGGTGCGTTGACGCCATCCTTCACAATCGGCGGCGTTGTTGCGAGACTGGTCGTCCGCGCGCACGCGCGCCTACACAATTAATATAGAAAGACACCCTACCCATTCCAAATAGTGATATCTATGGATGGGAACGACGAAACTAAGGGCAATTACGGTGCTGACGGCATAGTTGTCCTGGAAGGATTGGAAGCTGTTCGCAAAAGACCCGGAATGTACGTAGGAAGCACGGATTCGCGCGGTCTTCACCACCTTGTTTACGAGGTCGTTGACAACAGCATCGATGAGGCCATGGCAGGGTACGCCTCGCAGATCTCCGTATACATAAATCAGGACGGTTCGGTGACCGTCGACGACGACGGGCGCGGCATACCCACGGGGATGCACGAAAAAGGCAAGTCCGCATTGGAACTGGTGATGACACACCTCCATGCGGGCGGAAAGTTCGACAAGAACTCGTACAAAGTGTCCGGAGGGTTGCACGGCGTAGGAGTATCTGTGGTCAACGCATTGTCCGAGAAACTGATCGTGGACGTATGCCGTGACGGAAAGATGTTCAGGCAGACATACGCCTGCGGGCTGCCTGAGAGCCCCGTCGAGGTCATAGGCGACTCGGACAGGACGGGAACGAAGGTGACGTTCTATCCCGACAAGGACATATTCGAAACAACCGAATTCGAATACGATGTTCTTCAGATGAGGTTCCGCAACCAGGCCTTCCTGAACAAGAACGTATCCATCTTATTTGAGGACAAAAGAACTGGAAAGAGCGAGAAGTTCCACTTCGAAGGGGGAGTGTCCGAATTCGTTACATTCCTGAACCGCGCCAAGACCCCGGTGCACCAGCCTCCGATATACATCTACGGGCAGGCTAACGACATTGATGTCGAGGTCGCATTGCAATACACCGACGGCTACAATGAGACGATCAACTCTTTCGTCAACACCATAAGCACGCCGGACGGCGGAACGCACATGACCGGGTTCCGTACCGCTCTGACAAAAACGATAAACGATTACGCCAAGAACAACAACTTCCTCAAGGACGAACAGATCGTCGGTGAGGATGTGCGCGAAGGCCTTACGGCGATATTGAGCGTAAAGGTCCCGGAACCGCAGTTCGAAGGCCAGACGAAATCAAAACTCGGGAACAGCGAGGCGCAGGGCGCCGTGGCATCGGTGATGAACGAGAAACTCGCGGAACATTTCCTTGAGAATCCGAAGATCGCGGAATTGATAGTCAAGAAAGCCATATTCGCATCGCATGTCAGAGAGGCGGCGCGAAAGGCAAAGGAACTCACGAGAAGGAAGAGCGCGCTCGAAAGCACAAGTCTACCCGGAAAACTCGCTGACTGCACGGAGCGCGACCCCGCCAAGTCGGAACTGTACGTGGTGGAGGGGGACAGCGCAGGAGGCAGCGCCAAACAGGGCAGGGACAGGATGTTCCAGGCGATACTTCCCCTGAGAGGGAAGATACTGAACGTCGAGAAGACGAGACCGGACAAGATCCTCCAGTCCGAGGCCATACGCAATCTGGTGATAGCCGTCGGAGGAGGCCTCGGCTCGGATTTCGATATTTCGAAGGTGAGGTACCACACAATCATCATCATGACCGATGCCGACGTCGACGGGGCGCACATCAACACCCTGATACTGACGTTATTCTTCAGGCAGATGCGCCCGCTTATCGAGGCGGGATACGTATACCTCGCAACCCCGCCCCTGTACAGGGTGCACAAGGGGAAGAGGGAAGTTTACGTCTACACCGAAGCGGAGATGCGCGCCGCGGCCGAGGAGATGGGCCAGGGCGCCCAGGTGAGCAGGTACAAAGGTCTGGGTGAGATGAATCCACAGCAGCTCTGGGAGACGACCATGGACCCGGCAGCCAGGATACTGAAGAAAGTGAAGATAGAGGATGCGATGCTTGCCGACGAGCTGTTCACGACCCTCATGGGCGACGATGTCGAGCCGAGGAGGGAGTTCATCATTGAACACTCTCATGAAGTGATCAACCTGGATGTGTGATACCATGGACGAGAACAGCAGGATAATATCGCACAGCATTGAGAAGGAGATGCAGCGCGCGTACATCGATTATTCCATGTCGGTAATAGTCGGACGTGCCCTGCCGGACGTGCGCGACGGCCTGAAGCCCGTGCACAGGAAGATACTGTACGCGATGTACGACATCGGGCTGCAGCATAACCGAGCGCCTAGGAAATCAGCCACCGTAGTGGGTGAAGTGATAGGTAAATACCACCCCCACGGGGACGCCGCAGCATACGAATCAATGGTCAGGATGGCGCAGCCTTTCTCGCTCCGCTACACGCTGGTGGACGGGCAGGGGAACTTCGGTTCGGTGGACGGCGACGCTCCCGCAGCGATGCGTTACACAGAAGCGAGAATGACCAGGATGGGCGGCGACATGCTGGCCGACCTGGACAAGAACACCGTGGACTTCGTCGACAATTACGACGGCCTGCACAAAGAACCGGAAGTATTGCCGTCAAAGTTCCCGAACCTCCTCGTGAACGGTTCCACGGGAATTGCAGTGGGAATGGCGACGAACATGCCCCCGCACAACCTCGGGGAAGTGATCGACGCGTTAGTGTACACGATAGACAACCCCGATGCCGAGCTCCCGGAACTCATGGAGCTGGTCAAAGGTCCGGACTTCCCCACGGGAGGGACGATATACGGTCTCGCCGGGATCAATTCCGCGTACCGGACCGGCCGCGGCAAGATAAAGGTAAGGGCGAACACGCACATCGAGCAGCACAACTCCAAATCCTGGATAATCGTTGACGAGATACCGTATCAGGTGAACAAGGCAAGGCTGATCGAAGAGATAGCCGAACGTGTGAAGAATGACGAGATCTCAGGGATAACAGACCTGCGCGACGAGTCCGACCGCAACGGCATGCGCATCGTGATAGAACTGCACAAGGATGCGATCGAGAACGTTGTTCTCGAGAACCTGTTCAAGCACACACAGATGGAACAGACGTTCGGAATAATCAATCTGGCTCTCGTGAACAACAGGCCCACCGTCCTCGGGCTGAAGGACCTTCTGGTGCATTACATCGATCACCGCAGATCGGTCATCGTAAGGAGGACGCAGTTCGACCTTGACCAGGCGGCGAAGCGGTACCACATACTCGAAGGGCTGATGAAAGCGATAAACATGCTCGACGAAACGATCGAGCTCATACGTGCGTCGAAGACCGCGGAGGAAGCGAAAGAAGGGCTCATGGAGCTTCTGACGATCTCCGAGGAACAAGCGAAAGCGATACTCGATCTGCGTCTTCAGAAGCTCACAGGGCTCGAGATCGACGGGATAAAGGCGGAGTACGACGAACTGACGATCCTCATGGCAGACCTGAGAGATATCCTCGCAAAGGAGTCAAGGGTGCTGACGATCATCAAGGATGAGCTCATCAACATGAAGGATACGCACGGCGATGACCGCAGAACGGCGATAGATCCGAATGCGATCGACACGGACGAAGAAGATCTCATTCCGCGCGAGGACGTCGTGTTCACGATAACCAGCGACAACTACATCAAACGTATCCCGCTCTCGACGTATCAGGCGCAGGGGCGGGGCGGCGTGGGCCTCATAGGCATGCAGACCAAGGAGGAGGACCACGTTGTCAATATGTTTGTGGCGTCCACACACGACTACGTGATGTTCATAACCAACAAGGGGCGTCTGCATTGGCTCAAGGGATACCGCATCCCGGAGGGCAGCAGGCAATCCAAAGGAAAGCCGATAGTCAACATGCTGTCCGATCTGGAAGACGGTGAAAAGGTCGTTAACACAATATGCGTATCTGACTTCCCGGACGACAGGTTCCTTGCGTTCTGCACAAAGAACGGCCTGATAAAGAAGACGAACCTGAGCGCATACAGCAATGTCCGCTCAAAGGGCATCAAGGCGATAAAGCTCGAGGACGATGACGAACTCGTGGAAACGAACCTGACCGACGGCAGCGCGGAGATAATAATAGCGACCAAGGACGGCCAGGCGGTCAGGTTCCTGGAAACGGACGTGCGGCCGACGGGAAGGGACACGATGGGCGTGAAAGGAGCAACGCTGAACGCCGGCGACATGGTGGTGGCGATGGCCATCGTAGGCCATGGTGATATGCTGCTTACCGTGGCCGAGAACGGATACGGGAAGATATCCTCCGTGGCCGATTCCCGCAAGACGAAGCGCGGCGGGCGAGGCGTGATAACGATAAAGACCGGCGGACGCAACGGGGACGTGGTGGCGGTAAGGCGGGTCGAGCCTGCGGACGAACTCATGGTCACGTCCAAGAACGGGAAGATCATCAGGATGCGCGTCGACGACATTCGCGTCACGGGACGCAACGCCATGGGGGTCAGGATAATGGACCTGAGGAACGACGACAAGGTGACCGCGCTGGAACCGGTCGTCGGAGGCACCGCGGACGGCGATGCGATGCAGCCGACAACGGGAGAGTCCGATGGACCGGAATAAATGGTTCATCGCCGTTCTGGCTCTTGCCGCCGCGGCATCCTTCGCGCTGCTGCTGTACACTGCGTCGTACGACGGATGGCCGACCCCGCGTGCGCACGACGGGGTGCTTCTGTCATCCGGTGTCCTTTTCGTACTGCTCATAGTGCTCGCGGCCGTGACGGCCGCGACCTCTCTGAGGAGCAGGACGCCGAACGTCAGGACCGAGTATGTCATGCCCGCCGTTCCAAGGGACGATGAGGACGACATAAAAGGGAAGATGCCTCCGGCACAGAACTGAACGCGGCAGAACATCGAGAACAGGCTGTGTTGAATAATTCATTCCATATGATATTGTCGCACGGGATCGATCAACACAGTCTCGGGAACAAGCAAACTTTATAATAAAGCGGAATATAGGGGAGGGCATACCCGCCGTGGTAACTCAGTTGGGAGAGTGCTGCGCTGAAGACGCAGATGTCGCTGGTTCGAGCCCGGCTCACGGCACCATACTTTTCGACTCAGCGCAAGCGCTGGTATTAAGTCCGGCAAACCAAACCTCCTCGCGATCTATGAACGGGCGGAGGGGGAGCGGAGAGGGGAAGAACATTACCGGCAACCCGTGTGGTAATAAATAGCAAACGCAATTACTTCTCAGAATCTTGCCCCGAAGGGGGAAAAACATGAACGAAATCGAAGCGAAAAGAGAAACACGGAGAGGGAAAACGGTCCTTTCCATTGTTGCGCTCGCAGCGGTTCTTTTGCTGTCGGCAACATTTTTGATAATAAATGACGATGAAACGGAAACGGTCTCGGCGGATACTGCCGTCGCATTGAGGGCAACGATCAATTCCTATGATGGCGGCGGCCTGACCGCAGCCGGATCAGGCAACACAGTGATCGTCACGGGCACGAAGACCAATGCGACGACAGGGCTCACGCTGAATATTGACGCAGGGGTAGTGGTGATCTGGAGGGCGTCCTTGACCACCAATTCCGCAGTATATAACTCGATAACTATCTCAGGCGCGGGGACCTTCACGGTTGAAAGCATGCGTATCGAGAACAATTACTCGGGGGCCGCGAACCCCAACGCGATCGTTATGAACGGCACCGGTGTCATAAACATCAGAGGTGGTGTAATCAATGCTAACAACGGCACCGGTGGCCGTGCTATTCTTGTAGACAACGATAATGCGGTAATAAACATGACCGGCGGCACGGTCAGCACAACCAGCGCGACGGCAATCTACGTTTCCCGCGGCACGGTCAACATTTCCGGCGGCACGGTCAGCACAACCACCAGGGTGGCAATCTACGTTTCCAGCGGCACGGTCAACATTTCTGGCGGCACGGTCAGCGCAATGGACGGCGGCCAGGGGATCCAAATTTCCAGCGGCACGGTCAGCATGACCGGCGGCACGGTCAGCGCAACGACCGTCTCGGCGATCTACTCCATTGGCGGCACGGTCAACATTTTCGGCGGCACGGTCAGCGCCAGCGCAACGACCGGCAGGGCGATTGAAATTTCCAGCGGCACGGTCTACATTTCCCAGGCGAGCAAAGACGTTCCCACCTTGATCACGTCGGCAAACGGGAGTGGGACAAGCGGCACGATATATTTCTCAACGGCCGCCGTCGGCACGGTCAACATTTCCAGCGGCACGGTCAACAACACCGTAGGGGGCAACATAATTTACAAGACCGCCAATGCGCGGGTAACGGCGATCCCCAACGCAGAGATCTCCGCGCAAAGCACGGTCTTGGAAAAGGTCTACGACGGTGCGGAAAGCATGCTGTACGTGAGTGTTTCGAACCAGTACGACTACCCCGCAGTGCGCTGGTACAAGGACGGAGTCCTTCTCCTGGGCGAAAATTCGCTGACGCTGTCGGTCTCGGACGTCTCCGACAGCGGAGCATACGAGTGCTGGGTCAGGAACAAGATATCGAATTGGTATGAGGCCTATTGGGTCGTTTCCGACCCGATCTTCGTGAACATCACCCCCAAAACGGTCAACGTCACCGCAGATGCGGTGACCAAGACCGTCGGCGATGCCGATCCGGTGCTTACCTACACGCACACGGGACTGTTCGGCGACGACGCCTTTACCGGCTCGCTTGCCCGCACCCCGGGCACCACCATGGGAACTTACGCCATAACCAAAGGCACTCTCCAAATCGCCGGCAGCGGCAGCGGCAACTACATAATGGCGTTCGCAGGCAACTGGTTAACAATAACCGAAGCGACTGCGGACACGACCCCGACGATCGGGGCCAACGGCAACTGGTATATCGGCAGCGTCGACACGGGGGTCAGGGCGGCCGGCGCTGACGGAACGCCCGGGGCTACCGGGGCTCAGGGACCCAAAGGTGATAAAGGGGACAAGGGCGACGACGGTGCTGACGGAACGCCCGGGGCTACCGGGGCTCAGGGACCCAAAGGTGATAAAGGTGACAAGGGCGACGACGGCGCAGACGGCAAGGACGGAACGGATGCGACGGCCGCACCGCTCAGTTCAGACAACGGCGGCGGGAACAACGGCGGCGTTACGGTCGCAGGGGTCGCAGTAGGCATGGTGATAATGACCGCCATCGGGGCGGTCGGGTTCGCACTCTACTGGTTCGTACTGAGGAAGAAAGGAGTGGAAGTATAAACCGGACCGACAAACATCCACAAACCCCTATCCTGCGGCCGAGGACGGCCGCAGGTATCCTTTTCGTCGGCCGAGCGGTAGCTCTCGGCGACGTAAACGATATACGCTAGGCGATGAATACCCTCTTCAATGTACGATACCAATTTCTGTCCTGCGTGCGGCAAGAACCTGTCGGCCGGATCAACCTATTGTCCTGCGTGCGGCGCCAACCTGGGCGACCCCGGCGGGAACATAAGGATCAACGAGCTCGAGAACGGAAAGAATATCGAACGCACGAAGATCGCGGCGGTCCTGCTCCTGATCACTGCGGTCCTGGCCATCGGCAGCGGTCTGTGGACGTACTTCGCCATTGCGGACTTCATGCATTCTATCGTTGATTCATCTCCTGAAATAGCGGATATGATCAACGTTGAGAGCCTGATATCGATCATGGAGGTCATGGGACTGATCTCCGTTGTCATAG